>C687J35174_10007128_pt1 | contig 14456 bp, 15 predicted proteins | sample RifCSPhighO2_01_FD_35174 | JGI IMG/M metagenome (IMG submission 35174) | reverse complement strand
GTGGTCTTACCAATACCATTCGGTCCTTGTAAGAGTAAGTGTGTATTTTTATTCAAAGAAATATGAGCTTTGCGTTTTATTATTTTTCCATTCTTCATCGTTGTAAAAGAAGAAATATTTAAAATTGCTCCGATTAAGTCTGGCTGACTAGGAATAATAAAAGGTCTAATTGATTTATCTTCTTTTCGCACATCCACTATTTCTTCTTCCAATTCTTCCGCTTTCTCCCGCATGCGCTTGGCCACTAATCGAAGCCGTCCACCTTTATATGCAAATACATTGGCCTGATCTTTCTTGGCTTGAATTTCTTTTTCTAACTGAGCATTTTTCATATTTTCTTTTTCTACTCGTGCAGTAATATCTTTAACGACATTAAAATAGTTACCAACATATTGTTCAATTTTTTTAGTATAGACATCCAAGTAAAACACACCTTGAGTAAAAGCATTCAGAAATTCCGCATCATGAGAAATAACCAATACCGTTTTTTGATAATTAATTAAAAATTTAGTTAGATGAGCAATGCCTGCTTTGTCTAAATTATTCGTCGGCTCATCTAAAAGAAGCAAGTCCGGATTTTGAATCAGGGCAGAAGCCAAAAGAAGTCGTGCCTGTTGTCCTCCGGAAAAAGTTTTAATTATTTTATTATGTATCTTAGTGTGACCTTTTAAGTTTACTACTTCCAAAATATCATCTATTTTGGGATCAATGTCGTAAATCTTTTGTCTAAAACAATTTTCAAAAAATTCCCGCACCGTCAAATTCATCTGATCTCTAGAAATAACTTGCCTGGCAGAAGCGATACTCACACCATCCACTATATTAATAATTCCGGATTCTGGGACACAAGAGCGTAAAATAAGACCAAAAATTGTGCTCTTTCCNGCTCCATTTTGTCCCATTAGAGCAAACTTCATTCCTCNACGTACAGTAAAATTAACCGTATCTAAAATAGGTTTATTTACACTCCATTCAAACGATACCTTATNAAATCTAACTATTGTTTCTTGTATTTTTTGAGGTTTTGGATCCTTTTGAGACATTACCAAAGACTAGCTTATTTAGACTAAAATAGAAAGACCACTTGACAAATTTATAGTAATATACTATACTTGTAAGACAAAGTAGGTGCGAAAAGAGTCGATTTCTAAAGCAATCTTAATTTGTATTTAACAATTTAACTAAAAAAATCAATGACTGGTACAATAAAAAGACTCACTGATAAAGGTTTCGGCTTTATAACCGGAGAAGGACTTGCGAAGGATTTATTCTTTCACAGCAATTCTTTGGTTGGCGTAACCTTTGATGAACTCAAAGAAGGTGATGCTGTTTCTTTTGAAACAGAGGAGTCACCAAAGGGATTGAATGCTACAAACGTACAACGCGTGTAATATTCTCTCCATTTAAAAAGCCCCATTTGGGGCTTTTTTAATTTGTTTATTAATCTTTAGCCCAATTTTTTAAATTATCATAAGAATCTTCTCCACAAATCCATTTGTTATTTTTTGTATTATAGAAAAAAGGCACCCCGCCACAAAAATCTTTATCTAATTCCAATAATCGCTTTTCATTTTTCTCATTATGCCAAACTTCTAAACTTTCAACTTTGACTCTCTCTTCTTTTTCTAATTTTTCTACGAGTTTATGCATACTCACACAATGTGGGCACTCAGTTCCATAAAATTCTAAAAGGTGGCTCATTATTATTCAGTTAGTTAGTTTAGATAAACGAGATTTCTTATTGGCAGCATTGTTTTTTTTAATAACACCTTTTTGAGATGCTTTATCTATCGCTTTGAAAGCGGAAGAAAGAATCTTTTTAGCTTCAGCCTTATCTGTTTTAGCTAGTTTTTCAACTTTTTTAATTATCTCTTTCATCACTCGCTTTCTTTGATCATTGAAAGATTTTTTGCGAAGAGATCCTCGGATAGCTTTTTTAGCTGATTGTGTTATTGGCATATAATTAATTTAGCAAAAAAAACTTAAAAAAGCAAATGGGGTATTAATATGAAAAATTCATATATAAAGTTGTGTAAAATTAAAAACACACCGAACTTATAAAATAAGACGGTGCATTGATTGCGAGCCCCGCGCCGGCATTACTAGCGCGGAGGCTCATTTGATATTATTAGATTTTTTCGGCTGCCCGAATATTCCGAGCCAGAACCTCCACCACCTCCATTGGAAAATCTCCGATTGATGTTTCGTCGGAAACCATCAAGGCGGTGGCTCCAATCATCACATTGAAATAGATTCCCGCCCTCTCTCCGTGTGTCGGAAAGGGGTGCGATTTCATGCTCGAGAGGAGCTGGGTGCCTACAATGCACGACTTGTCTTGATTGCGATAGGCAAGTACCACTCTCTCGGCTTCCTTCGGAACCTCCTCTGATGGAATAGAGAGGCCGAGATCTCCCTGCCCAACAAATCCGCCGTCACTTGCTTGTACGATGGCTTCGAGATCATCCCCAGCTTCGCCCAACTCGTACTTGAAAAGAACTCGACCAGTTCCTCCAAGTTCACGATATCGTTTGGTGAAGACGATCAGTTGGTTCGCCGACGTCCCATAAGACATCACGACCTGGTCAGCACCCACTTCGACCGCGAATTGAAATCCCCGCTCGTCTTTTTCTGTCAACGGCGAGAGGTTCAAATCCCCGATGCGCAGTCCGCCTCGAACGGTCAAGCCCTTGAAGGGCTCGAGTAGGCCAGCTAAGCTCACCTTACAAACAACATTAGGTGAGGCATCCTGGACTACCCTAAATCGAGGAAAGCCGTCCCCAATGACGACCTCCTGTCCTACCCTCATCAACGATAGGTAGTCCTGGTTCGGGAAGTAGATCTCTCCATTTTGGAGATCTGCGCTTGAAGTTAATTCAAGAGCATCTCCCAAACGAACTTCCCTTTCGATGAACTCCCCCAGACGAAACTTATGTCCCGGCGTATCGACCATGACACCAACCAGTCGGCCCACCTCCTTTGCAATCTCTCGAACTGCCCTGACTACCCCCGACAAAAAACGGTAGTCATGCACGGATCTTACGTGAGACAGATTCAAGCGCATTACGTCAGCACCTGCCTGAATCATGCCTCGAATCACTTCCCGGCTCCATGACTTGGGACCGAGAGTAACAACAATTTGCGTTCTTCGCATTTCTATCCTCTCTTTCTATTTTTAGTTATGTATCATTATCAACAAAAAGTCAATGAGTTAATATAATTATTATTTGATAGGATTAATCTATGATTGGCAGTATTAAAGGAAAAATAATATTAAAAACAGATAAATTCTTAATCGTTGAAACAGCGGGAGTAGGCTATAANATAAATGTGTCACCAGATACACTAGCGCGGCTTGCCCCTCGCAAAAATTCGGGACAAAATGAAACAGAAAATGTTTCATTTTGGATTCATACTCATGTGCGTGAGGATGCATTAGATTTGTATGGATTTTTAGATCGGAAAGAATTGGAATTTTTTGAAATGCTTATAGGTGTATCCGGCATCGGACCAAGATCGGCACTCGCTATTTTGGGAATCACATCGACCGACACATTAAGAAAAGCTATCGGCACAAATGACACAAATTACTTAACAAAAATATCTGGCATTGGTAAAAAAACTGCGGAAAAAATAATTATCGAACTAAGAGACAAAATTGGAGAAGAAAAAGAAGGAAGTTCTTTGCAGGAAGAATTGGATGCTTTAGAGGCATTAAAATCTCTAGGCTACTCTCAAAATCAAGCACGCGAAGCCCTAAAAAAAGTAGAATCTAATATAGATACAAATGCAAAAATTCGCGAAGCTTTGAGAATCTTAGGTGGAAAATAATCATTTAAATTATTTATTTTTGAAAAAAATATTTCTTTATGCCTGTGGCAGTAAAACTAGCCATATCTTTATAAGCTTGGATACGTGTACTCTTTTTTCTAAACTTTTTTTCATAAATATAACCATACTCTATAAGAATTGACCGAACACCGGCATTTAGAGTGTTATTGGCTCCAAGAGCAATTAGTTTTTGATCAGGAATTAAGCCACCTAATTCTTTTTCATAATTACTTGTAATATATTTTTTCTTTAATTGTAAAAAAACATTGGCCGCCAACCGCCCGCTTTCCTTAGCGTTTGACATTTGTTCTTCCGGCATATAAATAACAAAACCCCAATATTTTCCTATCGTCCATTTATTGGGTCGAGGATAGTCGTCAAAATGGATATGAATCATTGCGTCTATTTTATTTTCATCTGCCCATTTATTAAGTCCGTATAATTTAATAGCGGTGTCTTCGCTTACGGAATTATGCGAAACATTTTCTTTCTGGACGAAACTCCCGTTGATTATTTTGTTTTGCATTTCTTTTTTAGCCTCTTCTTTAAAAACCGAAATGTCATCTTGGGATACGGAAAAATAATCCGCGAATTCTTTTGTATATCCTCCCCATTTACGAGTAATGTAAACTTTAAATCTTTTATCTTTTTTGAGAATATTAAAAAGCTCCATTGCTAAACTTAGATTCATGTCAGCTTCTTTTATATTGCCATATTGCGCACCCCAAATTTCATCGTCATGTCCAGGGACCAATAGAATCTTAACTGGTTCTGCTGCATATATAAAAAACATCGGAGAAAAAACAGCAATGCAAAGAAAAATTGTTAATGTAATTCTCTTCATAGTATGATGATAGCATGCCTGAACTTCCAGAAGTAGAAACAACAACCAGGGGGTTACAAAAAATCATAAAAGGGTTGTTAATTAAGGATGTCTGGACGGATTTAGCAACGAAAGACAAACGTCAAGGTGGTAATGTTGCCAATCCGAAATATTTTAAAACTTTTAGAAAACAAATTTCGGATAAAAAAGTCTTGTCCGTTGAAAGACGAGCAAAAAATATATTAATAAATATCTCAAAAGGTAAGACTATTTTAATTCATTTAAAAATGACCGGCCATTTACTTTATGGAAAATATAAATTTAATAAAAACAAATGGGTGCCCATGGAAAGAGGCCCGCTTTGTAACCCTTTTAATAGATTTGTGCATGTTATTTTCACTTTCAGTAATGGTAAACACCTGGCTTTTTCAGATATGCGAAAGTTTGGTAAAATCACTCTATTGAACACAAAAGTAGCACATAATACCAAGCATTTAAACAACATTGGGCCAGAGCCGCTAGAAAAACAATTTACTTTAGAGAAATTCAAGGAATGCATGCGACCCGCCTCCGCCAAAGCTACGGGTGGACGAAGAATAAAAACAGTTTTAATGGATCAGGGTGTAATTGCCGGCATTGGTAATATTTACTCTGATGAAATACTTTGGAGAGCAAGCGTACATCCGGAACGAAAAGTTTCTGAAGTGAAAGAAAATGAGTTTAAATTAATTTTCAAGGCAATAAAAGAAACACTTGCAAAAGGCATAGCTTTCGGCGGAGACTCAATGTCCGACTATCGCAATATCCATGGCCTACCCGGAAAATTTCAATTGCATCACGAAGCCTACAGACGTACTGGGGAAAAATGCAGAAAAAAAGGTTGCAGTGGAAAAATTATGAGAAAAATAGTCAACGGCCGTAGCGCGCATTTTTGTTCTAAACATCAAGTATTCTAAAAAGCGCAATGCCAAGCGCCACCGAGACATTTAGTGATTCTTTCTGGCCATGCATTGGAATTTCGGCAATTATGTCACATTTCTTGAGAATATTTTTTGGAATACCGGTGACTTCGGCACCAATAATGAAAGCATTTCCTTGCCCTGAGCGAAGTCGAAGGGTTTTATAATTAATAGACTTTTCGTTTTGTTCTATCCCTATAATTAAAAATTTTTCTCTCTTCAGTTTCGCTAATAGCGGAAAGAGATTTTTCTTTTGCTTCCACGACACAAACTCCTCCGCTCCTAGAGCGGACTTTGTCATGTCGCTTCTCTTTCGACCAAAACGGTCTAGTGGTGTCGGTGTGTACCCGCTTAGGTAAATTTTGTTTATACCAATCGCATCAGCCGTACGAAACATCGCACCAACATTCTCTACACTTCTAATATTGTGAAATATTACGATATTTTCTTTCTGCATTACTTAAATTAAAGCTGTCCATTCAGGCAAGTAACTGCCATAAGCATTCTCATATGCTTTTACCACAATTCTATAAGTAAGCACGGAACTTATTAATGTTAAAATAAGAAAATATATTAATACTATTCTAACCTTGTACATGTTCATATTTTACCATCATAAAACTTGATTTTCAAGTTTATTTCCTATATATTTTGTATTCAAGCACCTGTAGCTCAATTGTAGTGGATTCTATAAATTATTCATGAAAGTTAGTTTAATAAATTAGGTTTAATATGCGCCCGTAGCTCAGTCGGTAGAGCAGATCCCTTTTAAGGATAAGGTCGTTGGTTCGATCCCAACCGGGCGCACAAAACATATATATGGTAGGCATAAAAAATTATTTTTCCAGAAATTTTGATGGATTACTTCCAAGAATTCGAGAATTGAATTCTAAAAATATTACTTGTTCTATATCATTTTTCCCAAAATCAGGCCGTACAGCGACAGATGTAAAAAAAAATGTAGAGGCATATATAAAATTATTGGAATCTATCGCAAACGAAAAATTAAATGCAAATGTGACAATCAAACTGAATCAATTAGGAATATATTTTGACAAAAAACTTACCCGGGATTCGTTGATGCAAATTGTAGAATACTCAAAAAATTTGAATATTTTTGTCTGGGTTGATATGGAGATCAAGGGAACTATTAATGATTCACTTGAAATCTTTCAAGAAATATATCAAAAATATCAGAATACGGGTATTTGTTTACAAACTTATTTGAAAAGAACAGAAACTGATATGCATACAATACTTGTAAAAAAAATTCCTTTGCGTTTGGTTAAAGGTTTTTATAATGATTCTGAATTCAGCAACTGGAATGATGTCACATTAAATTTTAAAAATTTAATGGAACACATCCTGAAAAAAAGCGATTTGCCAGCAATTGCCACCCACGACAAAGAACTTATTATAGAGGCGAAAAAAATAATTAAAAAACACGCTATTTCAAAAGCGGAACTGCAGTTTTTTGATGGTGTTTCTAATGATGAAGCTCTAAAAGCTGCAAAGGAAGGGTTTAATGTTCGTCTTTACATGGCTTATGGGAACTTGTTCCCGTATTTAAAAGATGTACTACCTAAAATTGATATGTCGCGCGCTGTGCAAAGAATCTTAGGAATAAAAAAAATACGCTAATTTATTAAAAAACTTCGAGTAAAAATTGCTCAAAAACTGATTCAGCGTCATGACCTTCTTTGCGAGCTTGGGGTAAGAGATAACTAAGCTTAGAAACATAATTTTTAAGTTGTTCTTCTGAAAATTTACGGAAATCTTTTTTAATTATCATGTCTTTGATTTTCCAAAAAAGAACGCCAATAAGTTCCTCCATCCCTACCCCTTGATTCAAGGCTAGGCGAAAATAAATCCACATATTTAACTTATCTTTTTGTCCAAAAGCGTTCGCTACTAAGAAATTATTAAATTTTTCTGTCTTTTCTTTAGGTAATTCAAAAATATTGAACTTCGCATGAACCTTTTTGAAAGCATCTAAAATAGATTTATTTAATTTCCCTTCTAAAAACACAAAATAGTTTGGAGATTCACCCATAAGATTCAACCTTTCTAAAATAAAATCTCGATTTTCTTCATATTCAAAAATATTTTCAAACACCGTAACAGATAGCAGAGAAAAAAGACTAGCCCCAGAATAAAGGCTTTCCAATTCCATTTTATTAAAATTATTTCTACTTATAAAGAATTTCTCGGCGCTAGATGGTATAGAATTTATGAATTTTTCATAACTGGAACGTTTACTTTTAACATCATTTCCACAAAAAAGGTACAGCATAAATATTATGACAAACTAAAATTTAACCAATTTTTTGTATTCCAAATAGGAGGTGCCGTATTTCTCTGTAAGAATTTTCTCGTGTTTACCCATAAATATAAATTTAGAAATTAAAAAAGAAATAATTGTAAATATAATTACAAAAAAAGAATTAGTGATAATTCCAAACCCTAACATTAGAAAGAGAAGTCCCCATTGTGTGGGAATTTTGGTATAGCAATAGGGTCCACGACAAAAATGTTCTGCTTTGATTTCTTTTACTTTTCTTAAATCTCGTCCGGTCTTTTGAGCCCAGAGTATAATAAAAGAAGCCAATATTAAAAAAAAGAAACCCAGGGGTATCATAATGGAGTCTCTAAAAATCTTGTAATCAAAAACAAGGTCAAGGCAAATACCGATTAAAAACAAAATGAAATAAACTGAGTATGAGTGCGCTAAAACCCAGTGTACGTTATTTTTGTAAAAATGTTTTTTATTGTCACTTTCCATTTTTCTATTATAGCATAAATGCATTATTTAACCTCTCCAAAATTGTCCCCGAAACCAGAATGTACTTCGAGTGGAATGTCCGTTTTGTAATGTAAATACGATCTTAATAATACATTTTGCATAGCGTTTTTTATCATTTTATCGGTTTTTTCTAGTATATTCTCGTCTATCTCATATACTAGTTCATCGTGAATTTGAAGTACTAAATGTGCTTGATTTAATAATTTCGCATTTTTTAAATCTTCCTCAATATATCGAATAGCAAGCTTGATAATATCAGCCGTAGCAGTACCTTGAATTGGCGCATTAGTAGCAGTACGTTCAGCCATATTTTTTAAAAATGGAATTCTAGAGTTTATGTTTGGAAAATTTCGACGCCGACCAAATAAAGTCTCTGTATAAGAATTTTTAAGAGCAAAAGCTTTTACTTTTTCTAAATAATCCCGCACGCCAGAGAATTGATTAAAATAATTATTATAAAATTTTTGTGCTTCTTCACGCGTACTTCCTAGGTTTTTTCGTAAAGCTGAAATTCCCATACCATAAATGATGCCGAAATTTATTACTTTTGCTTTGCGACGCATTTCACTATCTACTTTTTCAATAGGCACACCAAAAACAAAAGACCCGACGCCTGAGTGAATGTCTTTTTGATCACGAAATATTTGCGTCATTTTTTTATCTTTCGACAACATGGCGGCAACTCGCAGTTCAATCTGACTATAATCAAAAGCGCAAAGTTTATAGCCTTTTTGCGCGATAAATCCACCTCGAATTCTTTTACCTAATTCTGTTTTTATTGGTAAGTTTTGTAAATTTGGATCTTGAGAAGAAAATCTTCCTGTTGTCGTGCCATTTTGCAAAAATTTAGCGTGTAATCTTCCATCTTTTCCTGCCATTTTTGGAATGACATCAATATAAGTAGAAAGCAATTTTTGCAATTCTCTATAAGCCAGTATCTCTTTTATGATTGGATTTTCTTCTTCCAGTTCTTCCAATATTGAGACTTTGGTAGAAAAAGACCCACTTGTGCTTTTCTTTTTACTAGATTTCATACCCATTTTACCGAAAAGTATTTCGCTGAGTTGTTTGGGAGAATTAATATTAAATTCCGTGCCAGCCATTTTATATATTTTCGCAGTGAGTTTATCTAATTCTTTATGGTATTCATATCCTAAATTTTCAAAATATTTTTTATCTATCAAAATTCCATGATTTTCCATTTCCTTTACTATATGCATTATCGGACGCTCTATTTCTTCAAAAACTTTATCTAACTTGTTTTCTTTCAATTTCTTAAAGACATACTCATAAGCAATCTCAAATAAATCAGTGCCCGCAAACATTAAAATATCAGACAAGTTTGGGTTACTTATGTCTGAATTTATTAACCAAAGAGCGATAGATGCTTCCTGAAGTTTTATGGGATCTATGTCTTTGAAATTCTCAGTTACAAGTTGTGAATCCAGAGAATTTTTGAATAGTTTAGCTGGGGTTTGGGGTCCCAGGGTGGAAATCTGTTTCGGAGCAGATTTCAACAAGACCTGAAAAAATTCTGCTGGATCCACAACTTGATTATTATTAAAGAAGTTTTTCAAGCGCCCAAATAGACTCCGAAATTCGAATAAAATAAAAACTTGTTCTATTTTCTTTAAATCAGCACTCTGCCAAAAAGTTTGCGAAGGTAAAACAAAGTTTACTGGTGCATCTTTTCTAATAGTTGCTAGTGTTTTTGAAAACAAAGCTTCTTCTTCATTATTTTTTATAAGTTCTATTATTCTAGGACTACAACCTGCTTTAGTAAAAAGTTCCAGATTTTTTTTAATTTTTTTGTAAATTTCCTCTATTGTGCCAAAAGTGGTGATTAGGGTCGTAGCCGTTTTCTCACCGATACCCTTGATGCCAATAATATTATCCGATGGATCACCTCGCAATCCTTTATAATCTGGTAAAAATTCGGGCTTAAATCCAAATCGCTCCTGCACTTTATTTTCATCGTATAAAATGGTGTCATTAATGCCTTTCTTGAGAGTATAAATTTGTACTTTTTTATCATCTACTAATTGCATTGTGTCCATGTCTCCTGAAGCAATTATTATATTTATGCTTTTATCTTTTTTATATTTTTCCACAATCGTACCCAATATATCATCTGCTTCAAAACCTGGAGCATCATAAATAGGAATGTTAAAACCTTCAAAAATCTGGCGGGAATTTTTTAATTGTAAAATTAACGCATCATCGGCTTTCGCCCTCCCTTTTTTATATGCGTCATATGCTTCATGTCTGAAAGTTTTTTGAGGTAAATCATAACAAGCCACAATATAGTCTGGCTTTAGATCAGTAATTATTTTCATCAACATACTCGATAAGCCGTATAATGCTCCCGTTGGTTCTCCTTTGAATGATAAAAACTCTGGCAAAGCATGATAAGCGCGATGTATTATGGCGTGAGCGTCTAGCAAAACTAGAGTTTTGGTATTTTTAGACATTGTGTGAATTATAACAACAAATGAGGAGCATGAACAAATTTATTTGTTTAGCGTTCAAGTACTGTTGTTATATGGTAATCCATATAACTTTAATATATAATTCATATATAATGGCGGATTTTGATGAAGAAAAACAAAATAAACAACTGACTGACTTGTACAAACAGGAAGAGGAACAGTTAGTAGCAGCATTAGCAGGATCAAAATATGGCCTTCCTTACATCGACCTATATCGTCTGGGCATAGACAATGAAGCGCTTAGGGCAATATCCGAAAAAGATGCACTTGAAATGAAAGTTGCGCCTTTTAAACTTTTTGGGAAAAATATTTATATTGCTGTACGTGCTCCGTCAGACGATCTATTTAAAACTCTCAAGGATGCGATGGAGAGGAAAAATTTAATTCCAACTTTTTATATGGTATCCAATGCGAGTTTAAATAAAGTCTGGGATAGATACAAGGAAATTTCAATGGCGGAAAGCTCAAAAATCGGAGGTTTGGATATTTCTGGAGAAGTTTTAAGAGATACGGCAAAAAATATACAACATATACAGGATATCGAAAGACTGGTAACAGAAGCATTGGAAGGAAATAAAATTCATAAAATTTCTCGCCTACTCGAAATAATCTTAGCTGGAGCAATTGCTGTAAAAGCTTCGGATATACATATAGAACCAGAAAAAGAAAGAGGGCGATTACGATTACGTCTTGATGGTGTATTGCAAGACATAAATTTTTTTGGACTTGATATATATCACCTGCTTAACTCGCGCATTAAACTTCTCTCCAACATGAAATTAACTTCAAAAATTGCGCAAGATGGGCGTTTTAATATCATGGAGGGTAACGAAGAAATAAGCATCCGTACTTCGCTTATTCCCGGTTCTTATGGTGAATCAATTGTTATGCGCATCTTAGATCCAAAATCTATTCAAGTAGCCATTGAAGAGTTGGGAATCGAATCTTATCTTTTTGAAATCATTAAAAGTGAAATTATAAAACCAAACGGCTTGATTTTAGTCACAGGCCCGACGGGATCAGGAAAAACAACAACCCTTTATGCATTTTTAAGAAAAATATATTCTCCAGAAATAAACATAATCACAATTGAAGATCCGGTAGAGTATCATTTGCCTGGCATTACTCAAACCCAAATAAGTCTTAAAAAAGGATATACTTTTCCGGAAGGATTGCGTTCAGCCTTGCGTCAAGATCCAGATGTGATAATGGTTGGAGAAATCCGTGACGGAGAAACAGCTGAAATTGCAATACAATCGTCTCTTACTGGTCATATGGTTTACTCAACATTGCATACCAATAATGCTGCTGGTGTAATCCCCCGCCTAATTGACCTTGGAGTAAACCCAAAAATTTTAGTCTCGGCATTGTCTCTTTCAATCGCTCAACGTTTAGTACGCAAGCTTTGTAATTTCTGTAAAAAAGAATATGCCCCCACTGAACAAGAAAATAAAACTATAAAATTAATCTTGGATGGGATGAGAGAAGAAGGCAAAGATCTTTCAAAATACAATGTAAAACCAGATGAATCTGTTAAAATTTTTTCTCCCGTAGGTTGTGAAAAATGTAATAAAATCGGTTACAGTGGACGAATAGGTATTTTTGAGGCAATTAAGACTGATGAGAATATAGAAAAAATAATACCGGAAAACCCAAGTGAGCGTGAGGTTAAAAAAGTGGCAAGTAAACAAGGAATACTTTCAATGCGTCAAGATGGTGTGGTAAAAATTCTAAATGGAATTACATCTCTCGAAGAAGTACAAAGCGTAGTAGATTTAAATGAAGAGTAGAGTTTTAAGTTTTTAGAGACTTGGGAGCGCGACGGCGCGAGTACGAGGAATTTTTTAGTAAAAAAATATCCGTGCTCGAAAAACTTAAAACTCTACGACAAAATAAAAAAGCATTAATCTCTAAACAATCCTTTTGAAGCTAGGCTCCAAGAGTAACAAATTATTAGAGGATAGCCCCAGCGAATTAATAAATTAAATGCCAGAACGTCCTATGCAAACTCGTATAACCGATGGCTGATTGCTTAGAGATTAATACCTTTTTATCCCGCAACTTACGGTGACTTAAAAATCTCTTAAAACATATTGTACTATGATTAAATAGTACTCAAATGCTATAATGTGTATAGCTATGTTGATATTATGTTGATAAAACAACAACATTAGAAGTATAGCATAATATTAAATCCATGTCAAGTAAAACAGCAAAAAATCCAAACAAATCAACATTAAAAAAAATTACCAATAATGATGATTCTTTTTTAGACCAAACTCTCCGCCCTACCCGCTGGGATGAATACATCGGCCAAAAACACATAAAAGACAACGTCAAAATCCTTTTACGAGCCGCCGAAGAACGTGGACACATACCTGAGCATATCTTGTTTTATGGACCACCAGGATTGGGTAAAACCACCTTAGCGCACCTCATTGCTAAAGAAACTGGCAGACAAATGAAAATAACTTCCGGCCCAGCCATTGAAAAAGTAGGTGATTTAGCCTCTATTTTGACCAATCTTTCTCCTGGAGACATCCTTTTTATAGACGAAATTCACAGACTTAATAAAATGGTTGAAGAAATTTTATACCCTGCCATGGAATCTGGGGTTTTAGACATTATTATTGGTAAAGGGCCTTCAGCCAGNACTATTCAACTAGACCTNCCNCCTTTTACATTAATTGCGGCAACCACCCGCGTAGCAATGATCTCATCTCCGCTTCGCTCACGTTTCTCCGGTGGAGTTTTTCGTTTGGAATTTTATTCTAACGATGAAATCGGAAAGATTGTTGAGAGATCAAGCAAGCTTCTAGAAATAAAATTAGATGAAGAGGCTTTAAAAGAAATTTCCAAGAGAAGTAGATTTACTCCTCGTACGGCAAATTACTTTTTGAAACGTGTTCGCGACTTTGCGCAAGTAAACAAAAAAAGCAATAAAAAAAATTTGGATCAAAAAATAGTCAAAGAAGCACTTCATATGCTTGCGATAGATGATATTGGTTTAAATTCTTCGGATAGAAAATTTTTAGAAATATTGATTGAAAAATTTAACGGCGGACCAGTCGGGCTCAAAACTATCGGAGCCGCAATGTCAGAAGAAGAAGCGACCGTGGAAGAAGTAATAGAACCATATTTGATACAACTTGGATTATTAGAACGTACTGCCCGTGGCCGAGTAGCTACTAAAAAAGCGTACGAGCATCTGGATTTTAGTTTTCCGGAAGGAAAGCAAGAAAAACTTTTATAAAGTTGACAGATTAAAAGGCCGTAGAGCTTTTCAAAAAGGTACGACCTTGTGCTTCTTCAGAAAGGAAGAATACTGTTTTAACGGGAGGGGTTGCAGTCCCGGCATAAGGTACATAAATCGTGGCTTTTCATACCACCTTTCTTGATTTCGGAGCGATAGTAGAAACTAAGAAAATAGAGCTCAAAACTTTCCGTAAAAGAGAATTAGATATACCTCTGTGTATCCTCACAATGTCTTTAACATGACTGAAATGACCTTCAAGCGAATTGGTGGTTTGTGAAAGTTCTTTGGTCATCTCATA
>C687J35174_10007127_pt1 | contig 14457 bp, 17 predicted proteins | sample RifCSPhighO2_01_FD_35174 | JGI IMG/M metagenome (IMG submission 35174) | reverse complement strand
TACTCGAATACTGTTGCCCATAGTTCTTCCGATACGTGTAAAATGCGAAGACATATTCACAACCAAGGACTCACTCAGCGGGCCGCCAGTCATATCAGTGCCTCCTGAACGTACGGTAAGTGAAACATTTTTGTGTGAAGATGCATAACGCACTAACGCTTGTACGTCTCCAGTATTCATAGGGTGTACGACGGCGCGGGGGCGGACGGTGAACAAGCTTGCGTCTTTGCTCGCAGCACTAAGTGACGCATCATCTTCCATAATTTCGCCATGAATGATGGTTTCAATATCTTCGACAAGTGACATGCCGTTTATTATAACACAGCGATTGTCCAGTTTCGTGAGCTAGGGTATGCTATACGCATGAAACAATTTCTCTCAATTGTAGTAGGCGTTATTATTATAGGTGCAGTAGCGTTCTTTACGTTTCGTTCTGATGGTGGTGAGGAGAAAGAGCAAGAGGAAATGCCTGTAGTATCTAGTTCTCCTGTTGCTCAAAGTGAATTTACGCAAATTGCCCCGAGCACACTCCCCGAAGAAGTAGTATCGTCGGCTTCCCCTGCTGTGGCAGATGTAGTACATATTTCAATTGACGATGAAGGCTTTCGTCCTGAAACAGTTGATATTTTAATTGGAACTACCGTAGTGTTTACGAATAATGGGCAAGCACTTCATTGGCCCGCGTCTGCTCCTCATCCTACGCACACTGGTTTGCCTGGTTTTGATGCAGAAAAAGGTCTTGCAACTGGCGAAACATATTCTTTCACATTTTCAGAGCTAGGAACATTTGGCATGCATGATCATTTGAATGCAAAAATAAAAGGATCCATTAAAACGTACGGGAAGTGAACAAGAATGACATGTAGTTTTCTGGTATACTATATTGTATGCCAGATAAAGTAAGTGAAAGTATTTTGGAGGTTTTGGTCGAGTCCCGTGATCTCTCTACGGAGGATGGTGTTCATATTCGTGAACAGATGGACGCAAAAGAAGGTACAGCATTTGAGCTACTTGTTGGAAAGCGGAAAGTAACGGAAGAGCAGTTTACTAAAGCGTATGCGGCAGTGCTTCATATGCCGTATGTGAATTTAAGCGAGCATTCGATAGACAAAAAAACACTTGATATTATTCCAGAATCAACTGCGAGGGAGCATTTAGTTATTGCATACGAACAAGATAAAGAAAGTTTAAAGCTTGCAATTGCAGACCCGGCAGACAGGCAAATTGTGGAATTTATTCACAAGAAAGTAGATAAAAAGATAGAAGTTTCTCTTGCGAGTAGTACGACTATTCGAGAAGCGCTTGTAAAATATCAAGGCACTCTTGCTGCAGACTTGCAACAAGTAATTGATGAAGCAAAAAATGTTCGTGCTGAAGGTAGCGATTTGTCGAAGGTTGCAGAAGATTTACCAATTATTAAAATTGCTGATTCAATTTTACGTCATGCAATTATGAAAGATGCATCGGATATTCATATTGAACCAACAGAAGATACTGTGGTGGTTCGATACCGAGTAGATGGAATACTGCACGACATGATGGTACTGCCAAAAACGGTACTTGCGGGGGTAGTTGCGCGCATAAAAATTTTATCAAACCTCAAAATTGATGAGCACCGGCTGCCGCAAGACGGTCGGTTCAAAATAGAAAACGAAGATTATAATGTAGCGTTCCGCGTGTCTACGCTGCCGGTCTTTGACGGAGAAAAAATAGTTATGCGCTTATTGGATGAATCTGGAAAAGGTATCACGGTTGATGAAATAAAATTAAGCAAGAGAAATCGTGCCATGTTTAAAGATAATATTGAAAAACCAAACGGAATGGTTTTAGTTACTGGCCCCACCGGATCAGGAAAAACAACTACGCTGTATGCAGTGATGCGCCAACTGAACACTGCGGATGTAAATATTAGTACCATTGAAGACCCAGTGGAATACCGCATGCAACGGATAAACCAAACACAAGTTTCGCCAAAAATAGGGCTCACGTTTTCTAATGGATTGCGTGCCCTTGTACGACAAGATCCTGATATTATTATGGTTGGAGAAATTCGAGATGAAGAGACCGCATCTCTTGCCGTAAATGCTGCATTGACCGGGCATTTGGTATTATCTACGCTCCATACAAATAGCGCGGCAGGTGCAATTCCCAGGCTGATGGATATGAAAATAGAGCCGTTCTTAATTGCGTCTACTGCGAATATTATTATTGGGCAAAGGTTGGTTCGTACGCTTTGTACGCAATGTAGGAAACAAACAGTGATGGACAAAACAATGCTTGATAGTCTTGCAGAGATTGTTGATCTTGATCGTATGTTGATGTTGCTCAAAGAAGAGGGTATTGTGGATGCTGCAGAAAAAACATGGGAAAGAGTCCCGATGTTTACAGCGGAAGGGTGCGACAAGTGCAATGAAGGGTATAAAGGAAGGCTGGGGATATACGAAATGCTGGAAATGACCCCTTCATTGCAAAAGCTGGTTACTGCGAATGTTACTTCTGATGTAATAGAAACTGCTGCAAAAGAAGAGCAGAAAATGGTAACTATGGTAGAAGATGGGATCATGAAAGTTGTGCAGGGCATCACAAGTGTTGCAGAAGTTTTGCGCGTTGCCAAAGAATAATTGTTTCTATGCCTATATATACATTTACAGCAAGAAATCAGCAAACAGGAGAGCTTATATCTGGAAAACGAGAAGCATCATCTCATGCCGTGCTAGGGCAAGATTTATTTCACGAGGGGATTCTTCTTACTTCGTTTAAGGAAATAACGCAAAAGAAGCTGTTTTCGTTTTCAATACGCTTATTTACCCACGTTTCTATTCTTGAGCGAGTGCTTTTTGCAAGATACTTTGCACTCATGCTTCGAGCTGGGCTTGATATGAAAAGTTCGCTCGCAACATTAGCAAAACAAACAAGAAATAAGGCGTTAATCACAGCAACACACTCGGTTCTGGACGGGGTGGAACGGGGGAATAGTCTTGCTGATAGTATGCGTCCACATCCAAACGCATTTCCGGACTTGTTTGTAAGTTTTGTTGAAGTTGGTGAACAAACGGGTACGCTTCAAGAAACGTTTGAAGTATTATCTGTTCAACTACAGAAAGAATTTGAATTGCGACGGGCAGTACGGGGTGGAATGCTGTACCCTATTGTTATTGTTTCCGCTCTTTTTGCGGTAGGCGTAGCAATGATGATTTTTGTGGTGCCAAAACTTGTAGATGTATTTGAAGGTTTTGATGCAGAGCTTCCGCTTATGACGCGGATTTTAATTGCATCGAGCGCGCTCTTTTCAGCATATTGGTATGTCGTTATTATTGTTGCTGTTCTTGGTGCTATTGCTTTTTGGTATGTGATCAAAATACCAGTTGTTCGTATGCAAGTGATGCGTGCAATGTTATTTATGCCGATTGTTGGTAGAATTACAAAAGATGTTAATGTCGCTAGGTTTAGTAGGAGTTTAAGCTCTCTGCTCACCAGCGGCATAGCATTTACCGATGCGCTTGTAATTTTAGGGAAGAATACTCCGCACGTTGTGTACGCAGATGTATTCATACAAGCGCAGGCACACGTCAAACAGGGAAAAGTACTAAGTGATTTTTTTCAGCAGTATACAAGACTCTTCCCCCCTCTTGTTGTGAATATTATGGGAGTGGGTGAGCAGACAGGAGACCTCGCAGCTGTATTAAAGGAAGTAGCATCTTTTTATGAAGGTGAAGTAGATCAGACTATGAAAAACTTTACATCTATTATGGAGCCAGTCCTAATGATAGTAATTGGTCTTGGAGTCGGCGCGCTTGCTGTATCTATTATTTCTCCGATTTATAGCCTCGTGAATGTTATATGACCAAAGGATTTACCCTTATTGAGATTCTTATTGCAGTGTTTGTTTTGGCAATTATCGTGGTTGGACTTTTTGGCTTTGTTGTATTGATATTAAAATCAACCCATGAAGGGCAGCGAAGAATTATTGCTACTGGTCTTGCAAACGAGAAAATGGAAATGGTTCGCAACCTTTCGTATGATAGCGTGGGAACTGTTGGAGGAATTCCTGCTGGGCCAATTGTGCAGAGCGAACAAGTTTCTCGAAATGGAAGTACCTACACGGTAAACACGGATATTCGATATATTGATGATCCATTTGACGGGACAGTAACGGATTCGCCGCCAGATCTTTTAAACACTGACTATAAGCAGGTACGAGTGGAAGTGAGTTGGACAAGTACGTTGTCTGATCGCCCGGTACTTCTTATTACTCAAATTACTCCAAGGGGTATTGAAGGAGGGGACTCACTTGGGACGCTTATATTTCAGGCGTTAAATGCCGCAGGCACGGGAGTAGCGGGTGCAACCGTACATTTAGTGAATTCCACGGTAAACCCTGCAGTAAATCTCACCACGTCTACAAATGATGATGGTCGAGTTATTATTCCTGGTCTTACGCCATCTTCTGGTACATACCAAATTACTGTAACAAAGGATGGGTACACTACGGAGCAAACGTATACCGCAAGTAGTACTTTTATTCCTGATGTGGACCACTCTCACATCAATGCTCTTGCAGGAGAACTTACAAATAAAACTTTTGTTATTGATGGGGTAAGTAGTGTTGTTATACAAACAGTAAATGATGTGGATGTAGCAATCGGCAACATAGCATACACAATCACGGGTACAAAAAAGATTGGTACAGATGATCTTGGTGAAACAGTGTATCTTTTTGCTCATGAGGATACGACGGATGCTGTTGGACAATTTCAATATGAGGATGTAACTTGGGATACTTATTCGTTTGTGATAGATGGCCTCACAACCGGATATGATATAAAAGAAACGAGTATGCCTTTGCCGCTTGTGGTGGCCCCCGCAACGGAAAGTACGCTTACTGCTATACTTGTTCCGCACGAAGAATTGACTTTGCACACTACAATTCTCGATATTGCAAATGCACCGATTGTGAATGCAGCAGTCCATGTAACGGGAGCTGAATATAATGAAACGCTGAATACAGGAGAGTTTGGCCAAGTGTTTTTTACGCCAATTCCCGAGGTTGCTGACTACACGGTAACGGTGGACGCTGCAGGGTATGATCAAGTGGTACAGCAAGTGAATGTAGACGGAGGAAAACGGATTCAAATAATCATGAATGAACCATGAAGGGCTTTACTTTAGTAGAGATTATCGTTGCTATCGGGATTTCTAGTGTGATTCTTGTTGCTCTTGCGCTTTTGATGGGCACGGCTATTCCTCTGTACCGCTCTACGTTTCTGCAAGCCAGTGCCATTGAAACTGCTCGCTTGCAATTACAAAGATTATCTCACACTATACGATCAGCTAAACCTGCAGATACTGGAGCATTTCCAATCGTAGAAGCTACTGATTTCAGGTTGGTTTTTTATGCGGACATTGACGATGACGTTAGTGTAGAGCGAGTGCGGTATGAAAAAATAGGTACAGACCTTGTTCGCGGGGTAACGCAACCCACGGGAGTCCCGATTACCTATAATGTTGGTCAAGAAGCTGTAACTACGGTAGCTCGCTTTATCCAAAATGGTGCAAATCCAGTATTTACATACTACGGTAGCTCGTATCCAGGAGACACTACCCCTGTACCATCTGGGAGTCTGGCTGCAATTACTTATATTTCATTTTCTCTTCTGATAGATGCTGATACAGTGAACGACCCACCAGCTATAACTGTTCAATCGCAAGTACAGCTTCGCAACCTTAAAATGAATTTATAAAATATGAAGCATGCCAATGCATGGATGGTGATTTGCATAATAGTCGTTCTTTCTATTGCATCTCGATTATTGTTTCTTGGAAGTGTGCGTGAAGTAGTATTTGACGAAGTGCATTTTGGAAAATTTATTTCGTCCTATTGCTGTACCCATGAACGGTTTTTCGATATTCATCCCCCTATTGGGAAGTTGATTATTGCGGGGGGNGCGTATTTGAGTGGATACAATGGTAGTTTTTTATTTGAATCTATAGGACAACCATATGGCGATACTCGCGTTGCAAATATTCGTATGGTATCTGCTCTTGCGGGAGCACTCTTGCCTATTATTATTTTTATATTGCTCAGACAAGTTGGAGTGTCGCTCGTTTTTGCTTTTGTGGGAGCGCTTGCTGCTATACTCGATAACGCTCTTATTGTTGAGTCGCGGCTTATTATTACGGATAGTATTTTGCTATCCGCGACATTTGGAGCGTTGGCATGTGCTGTTGCCTCGGCGAAGTCAATACAATATGGGCGTAGTTGGATGTGGGCCGTGTGTGCGGGTGTGCTTTCGGGTATCGCCGTAGGTACAAAATTTACCGGTCTTACTGGCGGCGCTTTGGTTGGGCTCGTATTTCTTGTGCGTGCCTACCAAGCTGGGTATCGGAATGCGGGAGTGTGGATTGCTCGGGGAGTACTTGCGGGTGTTGTGTGCGTTGCTGTGTATATACTTGGTTGGGTGTTGCATTTTTCTCTACTAAATATGCCAGGTGATGGGGATGCATGGGGAGTGCCGACTGGGGCATTTTGGCAGGATTTTACTACGGTTCATCGGCAAATGGTTTCAGCAAATTATAATTTAACTGCAGATCATCCATATGGGAGCAAATGGTGGACATGGCCGTTTATGGTTCGGTCAGTGTTTTATTGGCAAGGGGAAGGAAATCGATTTATTTATTTACTTGGTAACCCGGTTGTTTGGTGGGGGGGCTTTATAATTTTTTGCATAGGGGTTGGTAAACTGTTTATATCATTTGCGAAGGGGAGAAATAAGTTTCTTTCCAGCGGTTCTTTTATATTTTTGTTTGGATATTTTCTCTCGTTTATACCGCTGATGCGTGTTCCCAGGGTTCTGTTTTTATATCATTACCTCACGCCACTCTTGTTTTCTCTTTTGTTTGCTATTTGGTGGCTTGATTCTGTTGTTCATGTAAAAAAAAGAGAAGCGATTGCTGTAGCTGCAAGCTTGGGTATCGTGATATCTTTTATATACATCAGTCCGCTTACATACGGTTTTATGATTCCGGATCGGTTGTATAATATAGTATTCTTAGTATCTTCTTGGCGATAATATGAACATGAAAAACAATCAAGCAGGTGGAATCCTTATCCTTACGCTTGTGTTGCTCATGATGCTGCTCGTGATGTTTATTAGTTTAAGTGGCGTTGTAAATACTCAGTATTCCCAAGGTGGGCTTGCGGCACAAGATGAGACGGCATTTCAGATTGCAGAGGCGGGGCTTAATTTTGCAAGATGGCGACTGGCACATGATCCCACAAACTACTCTTCTGTATCAAGAGATGTAGCCGATCAACTTCAAGGGCTCCTTGGAACATATTCGCTTATATTTACCCCTCCAATCAATGGGAGCACGGCAGTTACAATTCAATCTATAGGGCAGACTTCTAATGCTCCCACAAGAGAAGTAACGCTTAAGGCAACGTATGGTTCGCCTTCGTTTGCGCGGTATGCGTCCCTTACAAATGATGACGTATGGTATAAGTCAACAATTTCCGGTGCGGTGCATGCAAATGGGGGAATTCGGATGGACGGCGTTTCCGACAGTAGTATGACAAGTGCAAAAGAGACTTACGTATGTCAAACGTATCATGGGTGCAATAACGTAACAAAACCAGGTGTGTGGGGAACAGGTGTGAATAGCGCACTTTGGCAGTTCCCAGTTGCCCCTGTTGATTATGGAGCCTTAACAAGTGGGTTGCTGTCTATGAAATCTGCCGCAGACGCAGCGGGGACATATTTTGGTCCATCGGGAGGGTATGGGTATCATCTCATTTTTAACTCTAATAATACCTATTCCCTGTATCGGGTGACAGCGAAAACATCAGCAATTAGTTCCTATGCACAAGATACTGGGTGGCAAAGCCTCTCACACGATATTTCAAGGCAAACTCTTCTCTCTACCTCAGCTGTTCCAGCAAATGGCATTTTGTATTTTGAGGATACTCTTTGGGTTAAGGGAGAAATTCGAACTCGTGTTACTGTGGCTGCGGGGCGTTTCCCTGATACACCAAGTACAAATGCGGACATTATCTTAAATGGCAATATCACGTATGGCGGTGTGCGCGATGGATCGAGAATATTAGGAGCTGTGGCACAAGGAAACGTTCTGATTCCGTATTCCGCTGCGCCAAATATTTTCCAACTAGAAGGTGCATTTGTTGCGCAGCATGGAAGGTTTGGGAGGCGTTACTACTCATCTGGTTCTTCTAATATTAGGTCTAGTATTACCAGATATGGAATGATTGCGAGCAACCTTGTGCCAGTTACAGCATGGCTTTCGGGTAATACGGTTGTGAGCGGATATCAAACCGGATCTGCTGCGTACGATCCCACTCTCTATTATGGTCCGCCACCGTTTTTTCCCACAAGCGGAGAATATCAATTTTTATCGTGGGATAAAACAGAGTAAGATGATCTATGTATGATTGGCATAGATATATCTGATCAAACAATTAAAGTTGTTCAATTGTCTAGTCCACCCAAGCGACGTTTGCTTTCTCATTGTATGAAACAATTGCCACTGGGTGTTATTGAAAACGGTGTTGTAATAGATAAAAAGAAGATGGAAGAAGAAATTAGAGCAGCACTTACCTCTTGTCGTATCCCGGTAAAAATAAAGGATAGTGTAGTTGCTTCTATTCCCGAGACGCAATCGTTTCTTCGGGTTATTGAAATACCGATCATGGACGAGGATGAAATTCATGAAGCGGTGCGATGGGAAATTGCCCAGCACATTCCGTTTGGCCTAGAAAATGTATATGTGGATTGGCAGCATTCCGCTTCTCGCAATCACGGAGCAAAGCCTGGTCATATGGAAGTTGAGGTAGGAGCGGCACAAAAGCGGGTTGTGGACCCTCTCTATGAGGTAATGAAAAGTATCGGACTTGATGTGGTTGCATATGAATTGGAAAGCCAAGCCATTGTACGTTCCCTCATTTCAAATGATTGGAAGTTGAAACAGGGTATTTTAATTATTGATCTTGGAAGTACGGCAACGAATGTTGTTGTATATGATTATGGCGCTGTTCGGTTTACTGCAAGCTTGCCATATGGGGTAGTGCAACTACTCAAAGATGTAAGTGCGCAAGACGCAAGAGCAATTATGGAAAACTTGGAAGCTTTACCAAAGGAGTTATCTGATCGAGTAGAGCCAAAAATAGCCCATTTAGCAGATGCGCTTGTGAAAGATATTTTCGGAATTGTGAAATTCTATAACGGCATTGATGCAAAACATGAAGTTCGGGAAATTATATTAACAGGGGGTGGATCAAACCTTCCTGGTCTTGATGGAGTTTTTTTGAAATATTTTCTTGAAGTAAATATTCAACGTGGTAATCCATGGGTGAATATTCTGAGCGGCAAAGATGCTGTGCGCCCCCCGCTTGATATCCAAGAGTCTGTGCGCTATTCCACTGCAATAGGTCTTGCGATTCGCTCCATTATTCCACTATGAAATACGAAATTAACCTTTTGCCTCCGAGTGCTCTTGTTGAACGACAGGGGATTATTATAAAGCGCAGGGAGCGACTCATGTTTTCTGCGGTGATGCTTTCGTGCGGTATTATATTGATGAGTTACGGAGCTGTTTTTGCACGACTTACCTTTACGCAAGATTCTGTTGCAGATCAGATTGATTGGCAAAACAAGGATCGAGATACAATTGAAGAGCAAATTAAAAAATTGAACAGAGACATTGTTTCACTGGACGTGCGTGTTTCTTCCTATGCGGCATGGACTACGCGTATCCCTGATGTAGTTGTATCCGCCCCGAATAGAATTAAAATTTCTCGAATTGAGCTAATAGAAAGTCCAGAGACACTCGTTATTACAGGTACAGCATTAGAGGGATCTGACGTTATTGCATACCAAGAAGCACTGGAAAAGTTGCCATGGGTTGACCATGTTGTGGCGCCATTGCAAAACTTTGCCAGGTCCCCAGAATCTACGATTGTATTCACGGTATTTCATAAAAAGGCCTCTGTTTTATGAGACATAGTATTCGAGTAATCTGGTATACATTGGCTATTATTTTCCTTATGGTGACCATTGGTATAGTGCATACAAAGGTGATTGTATTGTGGAAAGAGGTTGCTCGCAGGCAAGAAGTATTACAAGATGTGCCTGCGCAGGAACGGCGCACGGATGCATTACAAAAAGAGCTTGATGCTGCAACTGCCGACATGCAAGTATTATATGGGTCGGCACCAACTCGCGAAGGTCTTGTTGATGTTATAGCTGCGATTTCTCAGGCGGCTGCAATCTCAGGTATTTCTGTCCAGGTTCCTACGGTGAAAGTAAATAGTACAAGTCCCACTCCAATTCCTAAAACGAGTGTGAGTCCTTTGCCGCAAAACACTTTTTCAGATGTTCGAATTCATATCGTTGGCGCAGGTGACATTGCAGCGCTTGCTTCTTTTTTGTACCGTGTTGAGCATCTGCCGTATATTCTGCGCATAGCTTCTTGGAAGATTGAAACTATGGCGCAATCGTCCGCTTCTTCTTTTGTTGGCACGGCACCAAGTGACAGTAAACAAGTCCTACCTCCCGTAAACAGTTCTCTTGTGGCCGATCTTGTAATTGTGGTTAGAGATACTCATCAAACTCCTTAATACTATGAACATTATACAAGCTTGGAAAATGCGACTGGAAATTCTACTCTATTTTCATCACCACATACTTGCGGGGCTTGTCATTTTTATGGGAGGGATATTTGCATCTTGGATGCTGTATACATTTCTTCTTACAACTGCTTCTCTGCAGGTTGTAGAAGAGAAGCCAAGCAATACTACAATAAAGCGGGAAGCGTTAGGTAGAGTTACGTTATGGAATAGCAAGAGAAGGGAAGAGGCAAAATTACCATTTACTATTCCAAGCAGTGTATTTGCTAGTCCTCCCTCTATACCATGAAGTCGGTGTTGTTTTTTGGAACGTTTGACCCTCTTCATGCAGGGCATAGGCGTGCATTTTTAGAGGCGAAAAGTCTGGGAGATTATTTGACGGTGGTAGTTGCGAGGGACAGTACAACACGTACGCAGAAAAAACGTGCTTCTTATAAAAGCGAACATGAGCGTGTTGCTGCCGTTGCATCTGATAGCTTGGTTGATGCGGCAATACTTGGAGATGCCGATACTACCTCGTACAACCTGCTTAATAAAATTCCGTTTGATATTCTCGCGCTAGGGTATGACCAAACGCCTTCGGATGAGCAGACACTCGATTTATTGCGCAAACAGCATGTGCTCCTTGCGCGTGTTGTCCGGCTGAGCCCGTATCTTCCAGACACATATAAGTCCTCTCTCTTGCGCAAGGCATGATATACTTCGTGGTATATGAGTGACCCACTTGTTCTCCCTGTAGGAGTTTCTATTGCGATTGTTGCCTTTTTATTAAGCCTTCTTCCCGCAGGGTTTTTCTTGTGGGTATGGTATTTGCGCAATCGCGATAGGAGTTTGCCTGCAGGTACTATTGCCCAGGCGTTTGGTATCGGTATGCTCATTGTTTGGCCAGCATTTTTACTAGAAAAGAAAGCTCATCAGCTGTGGCAAATTGTATCCCCAGCAACAGAACAATATTATAGTGGAAGTGTATTGCCACTTATTAGTCTGCAAGACATTGTTCTCCCTGCGCTTGCTACGTTTTTGATTGTTGCGTTAGTGGAAGAGGGGCTCAGATACGGTGTGCTGAGGTATTGGATTAAGCGAAGTAAAAAAATAGACCAAGTGTTTGATGGGCTCCTTATAGGTGTTGCCGTAGGGCTTGGATTTGCCACACTTGAAAACACACTCTATTTCACAAACCTATTGGGCGACCAGCAGTTTGATACACTCGTGTTTGTATTTTTCTTGCGATTTGTTATTTCCACATTGGCTCATATTAGTTTTGGGGGAATTATGGGTACTCTTATTGCCCGAGGAGTGTTTCATATGTTTAACCCAAGGCAGTATCTGTTGCCCGCGTTCTTCATTCCGTGGTTTTTGCATGGGTTGTTTGACTTGCTCCTTGGTACGGGGCAGGGGTTATATGCCATTATGATTTTATTGCCTGCACTTTTTACTCTTATTTTATGGACCATGAAGCGTGAGTTTTACATTGTTCATCGAAAAGATGGGGCATTTTTGGCAACTTCTCATATGCCAGAAGATCCTTCTATGCGGGCACTAGAAGCAGCGGTGAAAACGGAAAATTCTCCTTGGAATAAATATGCACCTTGGTTGAACCAAAATAAGTCATATCGGACTATCTTAAATGTTATAAAATCAAACCGATGAAGAACAAAATACCATACGTTTTTTTCGGGGTTGGAGCCGTACTATTAATCGGAGTTGGACTTCTTGTTGATAGGGTGGGGGACATTGATACTCGGAGCGACGGCGTTTCTCCCGCACTTTCTCTTTCTTTTTCAAACCCAGTGATGCGGGGTGTTCCTGTTACGGTACGATGGACTGGGCAACGGAGTGGAAATGTAGGGGTTACCATGCATTTTGTTTCAGTTGCGGGGCAGAGCGTTATTGGTAGCGGCAAGCTTTCTACGGCTTTTATGCGTGTTACTATCCCGTGTACTGTATCTGGTGGCCTTGCTCGTCTTGAGTTGCGTGACGCTATTACTAAGGCAACTCTTGCTTCACGACCTGTAACCAGTCTTCCGCCTGGGCCAGATTGTGTGAGGTAGCGTAAAAGTTCCCCTCTACCCATATGGGGGAGAGGGTTAGGGTGAGGGCAGTAGAGTTCATTGCAACTAACCAGCCCTCATCCGCCCCGCCAGCTGGCGGAGGCACCTTCTCCCCAATTGGGGAGAAGGGAACGTTTGCTAATTACAAACTCTTAAAATATTCGATCGCTTTTATAAGCCCTTGTTCTAGCTGGACCCTTGGTTCCCAAGTTAATTTTTCTTTTGCAAGCGAAATATCCGGCTGGCGTTGCTTCGGGTCATCTTGAGGAAGTGTTTTGTACTCTATTTGTGAAGAACTATTGGTGAGTTTTAAGATTAGCTCTGCAAGCTGCTTCATCGAAAATTCTACCGGGTTTCCAAGGTTTACTGGCCCGATAAAGCCATTTTGATCCATCATCTTCATCATGCCGGTAACCAAATCGTCAACGTAGCAAAACGATCTCGTCTGCAATCCTTCTCCATATATAGTAATTGGCTTTCCTTCTAGCGCTTGCATAATAAAATTGCTTACTACCCTCCCATCTTCCGGATGCATGCGAGGGCCATATGTATTAAAAATACGGATAATGCGAATATCGAGATTGTGAGATCGGTGGTAATCCATACACAGTGTTTCTGCAACGCGCTTGCCTTCATCATAACAACTTCTAATTCCGATTGGATTCACATTACCCCAGTATGATTCGACCTGTGGATGCACGTGTGGGTCGCCATATACTTCAGATGTTGATGCTTGCAAAATTCGGGCTCCGCAACGTTTTGCCAAGCCCAGCATATTGATCATTCCAACCGTAGACGTCTTAATTGTTTTGATTGGATTATATTGATAGTGAATAGGGGAGGCAGGGCAGGCAAGGTTGTATATTTGTTCAGCATCTACGCCGTGAAGAGGTTGTACGATGTCGTGTTCCAATACAGAAAATGCAGGATTATTCAAAAATGGTTCGATGTTCTTTTTTTGTCCGGTAAAATAGTTGTCAACGCAAATGACGCTGTCGCCTCTTTTCAGGAGCCTTTCTATAAGATGGCTTCCAATAAATCCCGCCCCACCCGTTACAAGTATGTTCATATGCAACTAGTATATCAGAAAAATAATTTCACTATGTCATGCCGGACTTGATCCGGCATCCAGACACGTGGATTCCGGCTCACGGGCCGGAATGACAACCACACTATTACCCTTTTACTTTCTCGACTACTTTCGCAAATACTGCAGGTTCGTTTTCTGCTAGTTCTGATAGTACTTTTCTGTCGAGCTCAACGTTGTTTTTTCTCATTGCGTGAATAAACGTAGAGTATGTCATGCCAAGAGGACGTACTGCGGCGTTAATGTGCATTTGCCATTGTGAGCGGAACACTGCTTTTTTCTTTCTGCGATCTCTAAATGCATATTGGCCAGCTTTTAACACGGCTTCTTTTGCAAGCTTAAAAATTTTGCTTCTTCGTCCTCGAAAACCTTTGGCTCGTTTGATCCATTTCTTGTGACGTTTTCGTTTTGGAATGCTTCGTGGTGCGCGTGACATAGTGAAAAAATATTAAGCGTAGGGAATAAGACGATTGATTCGACCAGCGTCAGATTTATGAATGAGGTGGTCGCTATGCTTTTTTCGAGATTCTCTTCCTGAATCAAGTCCATTAAAATGGGCTTGTTTTGTAGCTCGGCGTTGTACCTTTCCCGTTGAGGAAAAGAAAAATCGTTTTGCGGCAGCTTTTTTCGTCTTTTGCTTCATAGGTTCTTATTCTAGTACTTCAGCTTATTTTCGTCAA
>C687J35174_10007125_pt1 | contig 14460 bp, 20 predicted proteins | sample RifCSPhighO2_01_FD_35174 | JGI IMG/M metagenome (IMG submission 35174) | reverse complement strand
AAAATCCAAGATAATTAAAATTCTAATACAAAACAAAGTAAGGAGGGCAGGGGTCTTCGGCAGTTATGCACGCGGAGAGGCAAGAAAGGGCAGTGATATAGACATCCTCATTGAACCGGCAAAGAACATGGGTTTTAAGTTTGCGGGGCTAGAGATGCAATTAAGCAAGGCATTAAAAAAGAAGGTCGATCTGGTGAGCTATAATGGAATAAGCCCCTATTTAAAAGAAAAGATATTAAAGCAAGAGATAAGAATACTATGAAAGAGAAAGAAGATTTGGCTTTTATTGAACATATCTTGGATAGTATTTCTGCAATAGAAAGCTTTTCTAAGGGTTTATCTCGCGAAGAACTTGCGACCAACAGATTAAAACAGAGTGCTATAATAAGAGAAATTGAAGTTATAGGGGAAGCTGTCAGAAATATCTCTAAAAGCATTAAGGATAAACATAAGGAAGTTGAATGGAACAATATTTCAGGCACTAGGGACAAAATGATCCATCATTATTTTGGGGTTGATTTAAATATTGTTTTTGATATAATCAAGAAGGATATACCAAAATTAAAAAGACAAATAGAAAGGATAAAAAAAGAATTGAGCTGAACATTCTTATCTTTCATAAAAAGTGGGGCTGCGAGGATTTTCATACAAAAATAAATTCTTGCTTTTGAACCTCGGCTACGACGTCCCGAACGTCGAGTACTGACCAAGCTATACTACAGCCCCTCTCACTACAGGAGCAGATAAATCTATATAACTTTTATCCTTTCAAGAAATTAACTATAAACCTCTTTCTTTATATTTTCTTTTTTAATCTCGAGCTCAAGAAGCAGAATATTTTCTATGTCTCTTACAAACTCTGGAGGGCCGCAGAGATAAAAATCAGCTTCTTTTAAATTAAGATTGGATTTTTTAATCATTTCCTTGTTTATTCTTCCGGTAGTTCCATTCCAATTTTCTCTTGTTAATGTAAATTCGTGACTAAAATCTTTTGAACTGCTTGATATGGATTCTATTTCTTTTCTCCATAAGATTTCATCTTCTGTCGTGTTTGAATAAGTCATATGGGTTTTTATTGGAAGTTTTTTCTGATGAACATGGCGGAGTATTGACATCAAAGGAGAGATTCCTGAACCAGCTCCTATCAGCATAATATTTCGTTTTGTATTTTTCTCGTCGAAGTAGAATTTTCCGAATGGACCTGTAACTGCAACCAACTCGCCAGGCTGAAGATAATTTACATAGTAATCTGAAACAAATCCCTCCTGCGTTGTTTTTACTGTGACTTCAAGATAATCTTTCTGCAGCGGGCTTGATGACATTGAAAATGGCCTTTTTTGAATCCTGTTTTTTCCTTCATTAACCTTGAATTTTCCTGTCTTTTCCAAATCCATCTCCATCATAATAAACTGACCTGGCTGAAAGCTGAATTGTTTTCCATCTAGGCTTATGCGAACTGCTTTTGCTGTCGGAGACAGTGTGATTAATTCCGAAACTTTTAACAGATAGTTTGGCATAAAATTGTGAAAACTGGATTATTTTTAAGCTTTTAGTTTGTGAAATAAAACTTGGATTAAAACTTGATGATTCAGCGGATTTGTTTTCATGCTTTCCATGTTGGCCTTTAATGTTTTTTCTATAACCTCCTCATACTTTTCGTTCTTTGCTAGTTTGTTTAATTTATGCAATCCAAGAATTGCCATTGAAGCTGAAGAGGGAATTACAGAATCCTCTGCTGATGGAATGTCTGTGTACAGCTTTTCATTTAAAGTTGAAGTAAAAGAAAATTTCCCATTGTCTTTATAGAATAATTCTATGGTTATTCCAGCCAATTTTTCTGCTTCTCGCAAATAATTTTTTTCTTTTTTAACTTCATAAAGATCTAGCAAAGAATTAAATAGAAAAGAATAGTCCTCCAAGAATCCTGGCAGNTTTTTCTTTCCAAATATTCTTAGCAATGATTTCCCATTCAAGCAGTTGCTTAAAATTTTATTTGCAGTTTTCTCAGCTATTANCACCGCCTCATCTTTTTTGCACAATTTTCCATATATTGCAAGTGCTGATATGGCCAAGGAATTCCACGAGGTTATTATTTTTGTGTCTATCTCAGGAGAGACTCTTTTATTCCTATATTTTAAAAGTAATTTTTTATCATATTCAATATCTTCCTTTTCTTTCTTTGACAAATTATTTTCTGCTACGTGCAATATGTTTTTTCCATCGAAGTCTCCGCCTTCTGTCACATTGAAATACTTTATGAAAAATTCCGGATGTTTTGTGTTGTGTTTTATTTCTTCTAGTTTGAATGTATAAAACTTTCCTTCCTCCCCCTCTGAATCCGCATCCTGTCCGGAGTAGAATCCATTTTCTGATAGCAAAGTTGTCTTCAAATAACTGTAAATTCCATCTGCCTTTTCTTTAAAGTAAATTTCTTTTTTTAAGGCGTAAGCCTTGGAATATGCCTCTAATAGTAATGCATTATCGTAAAGAGTTTTCTCAAAATGTGGAACCAGCCAATATTGATCTGTTGAATATCTTGAAAATCCTCCTGCAAGATGATCATATATCCCTCCGTTACCCATCATTCTTAATGTGAGTTTTACCTCATCCAGATATTTTTTCTGCTCAAGATTAAATAATAAAGAAATTGTTATTGGAAATTTTGGAATCGTCATTAAGCCACCGTAATCATGATCATAATAATGCTCGAATACTTTATTGAAATTTTTAATTGGCTCATCGTTCAATTCATGCAGTTTTGTTTCCTTGCCCTGTTTTAGCTCCACCCCTAACTTATCTTTATTATCTTTGTACTCATCAAATTGTTTTTTAATGAATCTTAAGACATTTAGAAATGAAGGGAGGTTGTATTTCCCATCTTTTGGAAAATATGTTCCTGAAAAAAAAGGCTTTTGATCCGGTTTGAGAAAAACATTCAGCGGCCACCCTCCTGAACCTGTTGTTCTTATTGAGAACTGCATATAAGCAGCATCGATATCTGGCCTTTCTTCTTTGTCTACTTTTATTGAAATAAAATGTTTGTTTAAAAAAGAGGCTATCTCTTCATCCTCAAAAGATTCCTTTTCCATCACATGACACCAATGACAGGTTGAATATCCAATTGAAAGNAATATTGGCTTATTTTCCTTCTTCGCTTTTTTTAAANCNTCTTTATTCCACGGATACCAATTAACTGGATTATATGCATGCTGTAGCAAATAAGGAGAAGTTTCTTTAATGAGATTATTTGGCTTTTTCATTTTATAATTGAATTGCAAAGACTTATATAATCCCTAAGTATTTTAAAATTATGGTTATAAAAAGAAATGATTCTAGGAGCGACCATATCAGCTTTGTCGAGAGCATGCTTAAAAAATCTGAAGAGAAAGAGACTGCAAAGCCTAGATCTCTGTATGACAGCGTTGACATTAAAAAGATTGAAGAGTTGACTCGAGAGCTGCAGAATAAAGCTCCAACCTCAAGAAAGAAAGGATAAACACCTTAGTGTAAAATCTCCATTCTGTACAGACAAATTTATATATTTAATGCTCATAAATAAAACTATGAAAATACGAGAAGTTTTGGATAAGAAGATCGGAAATACAGAGTATACAAGATTTATAACTACCCTGCCAAAAGACATAGTTAAAGAATCAAAACTCCTTGGAAAAGACTTGAAAGTAGTAGCTAAAAAAGGAAGAATAATTCTCGAAGANGAATAANCNNTTCATGTACCGAAAGCTTTATATACCTGCGTTTTCTAAAAAAATCCGTCCTTGATTAAGGTTAGCTAAAAAATAAATTCTTTGCTTTTGAGACGAAAGTCGAGAGTAAAAAAATGATTAGATAGCGGCATTTAAAATGAAGACTCTTGCTGATAAGATTAAAGATTATGATGTATCCTTGCTCTTTGATAGAGGGAGCGTTGGAAGATACTTGAGGGGCGCTGCTTTGAGCTTGGCGTTGGTGTTGTCCTCCCCGCATATATTGGCTTCATCTTATCTAAATCCTGATAGAATAGTTGAATATAAATCTCCTCTGACTCAGGATACCAAAGAAGAGAAGGAAGAATCTAGAAAACCATATAGCGGGAGAAAGGATGATGTGTTCTCTCTAATGGATATTGTTGATGATAGTTTAAAGGCAGATATCATAAAAGAATTTAAAAAGATAAATATTCATGATTTCAGAAATACTTCTCGACGGGTGAATAAATATAATCCTATTATAAATTCCTTTTCAGATGTTTACAATGTAGATGCTGATTTAGTTGCAGCAGTTATCCACCAAGAATCAAGCGGAAATCCAAGAGCAAGATCCCCTAAAGGGGCTTCTGGATTGATGCAGCTCATGCCTGATATTGTAACAGAAAAAGAGAGGGTGATGAATCCAAGATACAATGTGGATTTTGGGACAAGACACTTGTCTAGATTAATAGAAATGTATGACGGCAATGTTGTTCTTGGGCTGGCGGCATATAACACAGGACATGGAAGAGTGAATAAAATATTAAGAAGGAGAGACTTGAAACCAGAAAACGCCGACTGGAAGAGGATAAGATATTCATTGGGCGAAGAAACCCGGGATTATATACCTAGGGTCTTTAGTAGAGTGTTAAAGATGAGAGAGGGTTATATGTTTGGAAAAGACAAAAGAGCGCGAGTTTATTAATTTAAATTAAATCTTCTAAATCTTTCCGACCAAATCCAATCCGGGCTTCAGAGTTTTTTTTCCAGGCGCCCAATTAGCAGGACAAACCTGCTCTCCATTCTCCCTTACAAACTGAACTGCTTTTAATTTTCTGATTATTTCATCTGCGCTTCTGCCGATAGAATTGTCATGAAGGTCATAAGCTTTTATAACTCCATCTGGGTCTATAATAAAAGTGGCCCTTACTGATAAACCCTCTTCATCAATATAAGTTCCGTAGTCCCTGCACATTTTTCCTGATGGGTCTGAAAGCATGGGGTAATTTACTTTCTTAACTGTTGCCGAGTCATCGTGCCATGCTTTGTGAACGAAAGGGGTGTCTGTGCTGATGCTTAGCACTTCTGTGTTTAGCTTTTTAAGTACTTCATATCTATCTGCAAATTCTCCAAGCTCTGTCGGACAGACAAAAGTAAAATCTGCTGGATAAAATAAAAGAATTAACCATTTACCNCTATAATTATTTAAGCTGATTTTTTTAATATCTTCTTCGTGGTATGCATTTACATTAAAATCCGGGGCNTTTTGATTTATTTTAAGCATTTTATATTATATTAAAACCGAAAAATATTTATTAGTTGCGAAAAGGTTATAAAGTTTGCTTGAGAAATGGTTTTTATGGTAAACATTGTTGACCTATCTAAGAGAAATGAAGAGCGCGGTAAAAAATATGATCGATTAGTTGGGATAACAAGAGATGAAGGATACAGTGTAAGTGAAATTGAATGGCCATTTATGTTTTCTGTTCGGGGGCATAGGATATATGTTGCGATACCTGAAAGAGAATATGAAGGACATTATCGCGTGACTGTTACTGGAGAAGAAGACAGTGACTTGGGTTTGAGGTTAGCTGAAATATATGAAAATGAGATGAAAATGAATTTTTATTTTGTATACGATCCTAGAAAAGGGGTAGATCCTGGTCCTAGACTTGAGTTAGTAGAGGGAGGGGTTCATGGAGAGGATGAGATAGTAGAACCAATTAGATTTTTTCCTGAAGAAGGTTAAATAAATTTTTGCGAAAAGAATATAAACTATTGTTAATCTTTTAAAACTTTGAGGGTTGAAATGGCTGAATTTGTTAAAGTTGCTTCTAAATCTGAAATCGAAAATGGAAGAGGAAAAGTTGTTGAAGTTAAGGGAAGGGAGATTGCTGTCTTGAATGATAATGGGGGGTTTTTTGCCATTGAAAATAAATGCGCTCATAGACAAGGCCCTATTGGCGAGGGAAGCTGCGAGAATGGAGTTGTGACTTGCCCTTGGCATGGCTGGAGCTACGACTTGAAAAGCGGGAAGAATAAGATGGATGAGAAGATTAGATTACAAACTTATGAGGTTAAGATAAAAGAGGACGGGGTTTTAGTAAAAGCCTAGACTTGGGAGGAAAAAATGGAAGAATTTAGATGTCCAGAAAATGTGTGTGTTAGATTTGCCAGAGCTAATGGAACAAGAGGAATAAGGCTAGATATTTATGAGGCTTCAGATGGTTTTTTTAATAATGTTGCAGATCAAGGATCTTATGTAAGAAAGATTGGGAGATCTATTTTCTTGGAAGATGAAAATGCTTTGCAACAGCCTCTTTCTGCTTTTATTGAAAATGTAGATAGAGCTACAAGGTATGGAGTAAGAAGATGAAACACGAACTGCCAAAATTAGGATATAAGTATGATGCATTAGAGCCGTATTTTGACGCGAAGACGATGGAGATCCATTATACAAAACATCATCAAACCTATGTTGACAAATTAAATGCTGCTCTTGAAAAACACCCTCACTTGCAGGAAAGAGAACTTAGTGAGATGCTAAAAGTTTTGAGTTCTGTGCCTGAAGAGATCAGAACTGCTGTCAGAAATCACGGCGGCGGACATTATAATCATTCTATCTGGTGGCCGATGCTGAAAAAAAATGTGAAGCTTTCCGGCGACGTTGCNAAAGCNATTGAAAAAACATTTGGAAGCTTTNANGAATTTAAGAAAAAGTTTAGTGAAAATGCATTGGGGAGATTTGGAAGCGGATGGGCGTGGCTTGTTGTTGATAAAGGGAAATTAGAAATCACTTCAACCGGGAATCAAGACTCTCCATTATCAGAGTGGAAAATTCCAATTTTAGGAATTGATCTTTGGGAGCATAGTTATTATTTAAAATATCAGTCAAGAAGAAATGAATACGTTGAGGCATTTTTTAATGTGATTAATTGGGATAAGATTAATGAAAATTTTAAGAAGGCTAAAGAGAAAAAATAAAATCTGTATGAAAAATAAAAAAACAACTTTCGCAACTTCGGTACAATAATTCTTTTATAAGGTTGGATCTTTATAGGAAATATGCAAACCATAAAACTTTCTTCTGGATATGAAATTCCGGTTCTCGGTTTAGGAACATGGCAGCTAAAAGGAGATATATGCAGAAGGGCTGTGAAAAATGCGATTGAGCTCGGGTACAGGCATATTGACACTGCATGGATTTATGATAACCAAGATGATGTTGGAGAAGGTATAAAAAAATCAGGAGCTGAAAGAGGAAAATTATTTATTACATCCAAAGTCTGGACTGACAATTTAAGATATGATGATGTTCTAGAGCAGTGCGATGAAACATTGCAACAATTACAGCTTAGCTATCTTGACTTGTATTTGATCCACTGGCCTGATAAAGACGTTGATTTGAAAGAAACTTTTAGTGCTTTTAAAAAATTAGTTGATGATAAAAAGGTCAGAAGCATTGGTGTTAGTAATTTTAATATTGCAAGAATTAAAGAAGCGAAAATGAAAAGCGAGATTCCTATTTCTGTTAATCAGGTTGAGTATCATCCTTATTTAAACCAAGAAAAACTATTAAAAACTTGCAAAGAAAATAAGATAATTGTTACAGCTTATTCTCCATTAGCTAGAGGGAAAATATTAGATGACCCAATCCTGACAAAGATTGCAAATGAAGTTGATAAAAAATCAGGACAAATTTCTCTGCGCTGGCTAATACAAAAAGGATTGGTTGTAATCCCGAAAGCAAGCTCTGAAGAACATATAAAGGAAAATATGGAGATTTTTGATTTTAAATTAAGTGAAAGACAAATGGATGAAATAAATGGGATTCAAATAAAAAGAAGATTAGTTAACCCTGGATTTTCTGAGTTTGAGGATTAGAAAGATTTAATAATTAGCCGCACTATTCTCATAACATGAAAAGTTTAGAAAAAATCAAAAATAAACATGTAGGGAAATGGATTGCTTTATCTGCAGGCAAAGTTGTAGCTGTCAATTCCGATTATCACGAGTTGCATAGAGATCTGAAAGAGAAAGTTAAAAATGGATGTGTTGAAGTTATTTATTCTCCAAGCCCAAAAGATAAAAAATATGAGACGATGCTGTAGATGAAATTTAGATTCAGGAATAATAAGCTACAAGTCTGGGCTGAATTTATAAGTGGAAAAAATCGGTATGCCGCTTGGTCAACTATCGATACAGGTTCTTCAATTACGATTGTCCCTCCGGAAATAGCTAATTACCTTGAGCTTGAATTAGATAAGGAGAACAACACAATGAAAATAGTAACTGGATCTGGAATATTAGAAATTCCAAGAAAAATAGCAGAAGTAATGAAGATTAAGGAATTGATTTTCACAAATTTTCCTGTTGGTGTACACGAGCTTCCTAAAGAGGTTGAAACCAGGATTCTTATTGGAATGGATATTATCAATCAAATAAAACTGATAGTTGATGGGAAGAATAAAGAATTTGAGATTATTGGTTAATCCTGGCTTTTCTGAGTTTGAAGATTAATGCAACCCCCATCTTCCAATATGCTTATTATAATTTAGAAATATTTATTAATTCCTCTGATAGACTACAGTTCATGACAATACTTGAGCATACTGCAACTGAACCTGTATCTCTTTACATTCATAAGCTTTCCAGGGAAAACCGACCTGGACTAGATCCCGATTCTCCACAAGAAATCTATATTGCAACACTCCCAGAAGATGTTAGAAGAGCAGTTCTTTTTGAACACGGGTATAAAACTCCACAAAGAAGCTTTAATGATTTTTATCATACACTAAGAAGAAGATTAAAAACAGATTTTAGATCATGTATAATAGAGGCAGATTATCGAGTAGAGCATCTTGAACCGCAAATACATCATCCTTACACTACTAGAGTTCTAGTAAATGCAGAGGAGAAGGAATTAACTACCAAAGCAATTGAACTGCACAATAATACTGTGCGAGCTTTCAGAGAGACTCTGTAAATTTAATTTAAAACATAACTATTCCAGTATATATATCTTTATAAATGTTAACGAGTGTTAACTTTTTCTATGGCGAATACATTATTTTTACAGCCGCAGGAGATAGAGGTGTTTTACATCATCCCCGCCATTAGACGGCATATTGCGATGTATATGAAGCTGCGGGGTTTAAAACAGAACAAGATTGCTGAGCTGTTGCACATTGACAAGGCTGCTGTCAGCCAATATATAAAAAAGAAGAGGGGAAGCAAAGTAGAATTTGGAGAAGTTGTGTTGAGTGAAATTGCCAAGTCATCTTCTAAAATAAAAGATGAGCTAAGTTTGCTTGGAGAGACTCAAAGAATATTAAGATTAGTAAGAATGTCTGGGGATTTGTGCAAGATACACAAACAAATATCCAATATTCCTGGGGACTGTGAGCCTGAAAAGATAAACTGTTTTGGGTTCGGGGGTTAAAATGGCTGAAGAAATAAATATGCAGGATTTTAGTATTGACAGGAGCAGGTACGATGATGCTCTTGTTATGGAGAATGAGTTTGAGGCAGCTGAAGGATTGAATGAAGAACTTGTTAGAGAGATTTCTAGAGATAAAAATGAGCCAGAGTGGATGCTGAAAAAAAGACTGCAAGGGTTAGATTGGTTTAACAAAACTCCCCTTCCAAATTGGGGACCAATAGAAGTAAGAGAAAAATTGGATTTGAACAAGATAAAATATTATATTAAACCAGGAACTCAAGAGGCTAAAAAGTGGGAAGATGTCCCTGAAGAGATAAGAAAAGTTGCTGAAAGAATTGGAATTCCAGAAGCTGAAAGAAGAGAACTTGGAGGCGCTGGTTTTCAATTCGACAGCCAAATGGCTTATCATAATTTAAGAAAAGAATTGGAAGAGCAGGGGGTTGTATTTGAAAACATGGACGTCGCTCTGCAGAGATATCCTGAGCTTGTTAAAAAATATTTCATGACTTCTTGCATACCTGTTAATGATCACAAATTTATAATGCTGCATGCTGCTGCTTGGAGTGGTGGGACTTTTATTTATGTGCCGCCGAATGTAAAGGTTAGAATGCCTTTGCAAGCATATTTCAGGATGAATGCAAGATCTGGAGGTCAGTTCGAGCATACTTTAATTATTGCTGATAAAAATTCTGAGGTAGCTTACATCGAGGGGTGTTTTACAAAAGGGAATTTGATTTATACAAATCCAGATTATAAACCTATAGAAGAACTTGAAGCCGGAAAAATTGTACTTACACATGACGGCACTTATAAAAAAATAAAAGAATTGTATGGAATGCCTTATACTGGAAATTTATGCAGAATTAAAGTTTACGGAAATGCAATTGATGAGATAGAGGTTACAGAAGACCACCCATTCTTGTATGTAGATAAAAAAAGCAAAAATGATAGAAATAAAGAGTTTGTTCCAAGATGGAATATGCCAAGATTCTTCAAGAAAGGAGATTATTTAGCAGTTCCAATAAACAAAACTATCATCTCTAAAGATTTTGAAGAGGTTGAGATAGAAAAATATGTTGGAAGAAAACAAGGTTACAAAAAGATTAATTTTAAAGTCCCTTCAACAAAGGAATTCTTTAAGTTAGCTGGATATTATCTGGCTGAAGGAAGTATTTCTGGCGGACATTACCTTACTTTTGCATTTTCAAACGAGGAAAGAGAATTAATAGAAGATGTTAAAAAAACCCTGAAGGAAGTATTTGATGTTAAGACAATAGAAACATATCATAAAGAGAATAATGGAACCAATGTAGTTGTTTGTTCTACTGATTTATGTAATGTTTTTGGAAAATTCTTTGGAAAGGGAGCCAATAATAAAAAGATTCCTCAATGGATGATACTAGAGAATCCTGAAAAACAAAAGCATCTGATTAAATCTTATTTTAGAGGTGATGGGAATTACTATAAACAACCTTGCAAGTCTGGACTTAAAGAAGTTATTAGAATAAATTCTGTTTCTGAAAAATTAATTAGACAATGTAAAGACCTCTTACTAAGGTTAAAAATTCCTTCTTTTATTAATGCAAGAGATAGATCAAAAGAGGGAAGGCAGATAATGTATACCTTGGGAATAACTGGAGAATATATGGTTGAATTTGGGGAATTGGTTGGTATAAAAATCGATAAAAGATTGAATAATAAAAATAGAGCAAGCATGTTTGGGATTACAGAAGATTTTGCTTTCTTTCCTATAAGATCATTGAAAACAAGAAAAGTTGAAAATGAAATCGTGTATAATCTTTCTGTAGAAGGTAATGAGACTTATTGTGTCTCTGGTTTCGCTGTTCATAATTGCTCAGCGCCTGTGTATTCTGAAAATGCACTGCATGCCGGATGCGTAGAGATTCATGTTCTTGAAGGAGCGAGAGTAAGATACATGAGCGTCGAAAATTGGAGCAGAAATACTTTTAATTTGAATACTAAAAGAGCTATTGTCCAGAAAAATGGAATCATTGAATGGCTAAATGGAAATATGGGATCGGGAGTAACTATGCTTTATCCGTGCTCTGTTCTCGTCGGAGAGAATGCTAAATCTGATTCCTTGGGAATTGCTTTTGCAGGACCAGGACAAAACCAAGATACAGGAAGCAAGGTCATTCATGCTGCTCCAAATACTTATTCAACGATAAAAGCAAAAAGCATTAGCAAGGGCGGAGGGATCTCGAGCTATAGAGGATTAGTGAGAGTAAATAAAAATGCAGTGAATACAAAATGCAGCGTTAACTGCGATGCTCTGCTAATTGATGATAAGTCCATATCTAATACTTTTCCGTTTATGAAGATTGATACCAATAAGGTTGATATAGCCCATGAGGCCTCTGTCGGAAAGATTGGCGACGAGGAGATATTTTATTTAATGAGCAGAGGATTGAGTAAAGAGCAGGCGATGCAGATGGTTGTTGCTGGTTTCATCGAGCCTGTTGTAAAGCAACTGCCTCTTGAATACGCTGTTGAACTGAATAAATTAATTGAATTAGAGATGGAAGGGAGCGTCGGCTGAAATGAACAATGAAAAGATTTTCCTGATTAATGAAGACTCTAAAGAAGAAATTAAGATAGACAGCAATATGAATGTCAAAATCATCGTTGGGAAAAATTCTGAAGTGAGAGTGACAGATACTTCAGACAGCAATGTGAATATTCTTGTCGGCGAGAATTCAAAAGTTAACTATCTGTCTATCAAGAATGAGAACAGCGAAAATCTTTCTATTAAAAAGGCAGAAGTTGAGAGGGATGGAAAAATCAACTGGCTAGAGTGCTGCTTGGGCAGCGGGATTACAAAATCAATTATCAGAACTGAACTTATTGGCGAGGGGAGTGAGAGTGAAAGCTTTGGAGTTATCTTCGGCAGTAATAAAGAGATTTTTGATATTAAAAATGAGGTCATCCATATTGGAAATAGAAGTAAGAGCAATATGCTTACAAGAGTTGTTTTGGATAAAGAAGCTAGAGCAAATTATAACGGGCTGATTAAAGTAAATTCAAATGCTAGGGGCTGCGAGGGCTACCAAAAAAAAGAAACTATTTTATTGAGCGATGATGCAAAGATAGATGCAGTTCCAAATTTAGAAATTGAAAACAATGATGTAAGATGCAGCCACGGCGCTACTATCAGCCAAATTGATGAGGGAAAGTTATTCTACATGCAGTCAAGAGGGATAGATGAAAAGAGCGCTAAGAGAACTATTATCGAGGGCTTTTTTGATCCTATATTAGTAACTATTGATGATCCTGAATTAAAGGAAAGCATTAAGAATTCTATCTCGAAAAGATTAGGGGCAATAAAATGAAAAGCGGTTTGCTAGATGTCGAAAAGTTCAGAAAGGATTTTAGTATTTTGAATAAGAAGATAAACGGCAAGGAGCTGATCTATCTCGACAATGGCGCAACCAGCCTGACTCCTGAACCCGTAATTGGAGTGATGAACCAGTACTACGGCGAGTATAATGCGAATGTCCATAGAAGCATACATTCTATCGGCGAGAGAGCAACTAAAGAATATGAAGATGCCCATAAAAAAGTTGCCAGATTTATCAACGCTGACTTTGATGAGATTGTTTTTACACGAGGCACAACTGAATCATTAAATGCACTTGCTTATTCCCTGATAAAAAATTTGAAAGAAGATGATGAGATTGTGCTGAGCGAGATGGAGCATCACTCAAATCTTGTGCCATGGCAGCAGTTAGCTAAAGGCAAAAATGTTAAAGTTAGATACATTAAGATTAATAAAAATTTTGAATTAGATATGGAGCATGCCAGAGAGCTGGTAAGTAACAAAACAAAAATTGTTTCTGTTACCCATGTTTCTAATGTTCTGGGAACTGTAAATGATGTTAAAGAAATCGGAAGATTAGCAAGAAGCGTCGGGGCTGTTTTCATTATTGATTCTGCCCAAGGCGCACCTCATTTACCNATTGATGTCAAGAATATTGACTGCGACTTTCTCTGCTTCTCCGGACATAAGATGCTCGGCCCCACTGGAACAGGTGTTTTATACGGAAAAAGAAAGATGCTTGAGAGACTAGATCCTTTTTTATTCGGCGGCGAGATGATAAAAGAAGTTAGCTACGAGGACAGCAGCTGGAATGATCTGCCTTGGAAATTCGAAGCTGGCACACCAAATATCGCAGGGGGGATTGGACTTGGAAGGGCAGCGGATTATTTATTAGACGTCGGCATGGATAAAATAAAACAATATGAAGGATATCTTACTGAGTATACTATTAAAAGACTGAATGAAATCGACGGAGTTAAAATATTTGCTCCTAGTGATTTAAAGAAAAGGTCTAGTGTGGTGAGCTTTAAGGTAGAAGGGATGCATGCCCACGACGTTGTTGCATTGCTTGACAGAGACGGCGTTGCAATTCGCGGAGGGCACATGTGCGCTATGCCCTTGGTAACAAAAGTATTGAAAGAACAGAGCATCTGCCGAGCTTCATTGTATTTTTACAACACCCCTAGAGATATTGACAAACTTGTCGAGGGGGTTAAGAAAGCCAAGGAGGTATTTCAGCTGATATGAAAGAAAGCCTGGACCCTAACTGGTTAGGGAATGAGGAAGAGGAGATTTACAAAGAGAATATAATAGACCATTATAAAAATCCTAGGAATTTTGGAGAATTGGAAAAGGCCGAGATAAATGAGAGTGAATTAAATCCTGTCTGCGGTGATATGATAAAATTATTTGTCAAGCTTGATGAGAGAAAAAAAGTCAAAGATGTTAAATTCAAAGGAAATGGATGCGCTATAAGCGTTGCTGCCACTTCGATGCTGACAGAGGAATTGAAAGGGAAAAGCTTGGAAGATATCAAAAAAATTAGCAAGGAAGATATTTTTAATATGCTTGGAATCAAACTTGGAGTTGTGAGGATGAAATGCGGATTGCTGTGTTTGAATACTTTAAACAAGGGAATTAAAAACATGGAGAAATAAAATGCCCAGACTTGAGATTAAAGATTTGCATGTGAATGTGGAAGGAGAAGAGATCTT
>C687J35174_10007117_pt1 | contig 14472 bp, 15 predicted proteins | sample RifCSPhighO2_01_FD_35174 | JGI IMG/M metagenome (IMG submission 35174) | reverse complement strand
TCAATGACGCGCGATTCGCGGATGACGGTGATCTTGATCTCGCCCGGATACTTGAGTTCGTTTTCCACGCGAAGGGCGATTGCCCGCGCAAGATCGCGCGCTTCCAGATCACTTACTTTCTCGGGGGTGACGAATATGCGGATCTCGCGGCCTGCGGAGATCGCATATGCTTTTTCTATGCCCTCAAATGACGTTGCGATTTTCTCAAGCTCCTCCAGGCGCTTGAGATAGTTTTCCACCGAGTCGCGGCGCGCTCCGGGGCGGGATGCCGAGATTGCGTCTACCGTCTGCACGATGATGGATTCTATCGTCTCATACGGATACTCCTCGTGGTGGGACTGCATGGCCTGGATCACGCGCTTGTCTATGCCAAATTTCTGCAGGATTCTGCGTCCGATCTCAACATGCGTGCCGGTTACTTCGTGATCCACGGCTTTGCCGATATCGTGCAGGAGCGCGCCTTTTTTGGCGATGGCGACATCCGCTCCGAGTTCTTCGGCAAGCATGGCGGCCAAATGCGTCATTTCCACCGAGTGCTGGAGCACGTTCTGGCCGTAGCTTGTACGGAAGCGCAGACGGCCGAGAAGTGTCAGGAGCCGCGGATCCAGATCAAAGATGCCGACTTCATACGCGGCTTGCTCCGCGGCTTGTTTGATCTGCTTCTCTATGTCCTGCCCCGCTTTCTCCACAGCTTCTTCAATACGCGCGGGCTGGATCCTGCCGTCCTGGATCAGTGCTTCAAGAGCCGACTTGGCGATCTGGCGGCGTATGGGGTCAAAACCCGAGATGATGATGGCACCCGGCGTTTCGTCTACGATGATTTCAACGCCTGCCGCGCGCTCCAGAGCCTTGATATTGCGCCCTTCGCGTCCGATGATCTTGCCTTTGAGGTCGTCAGAGCCGATAGCGACCGCCGTTGTCGTAACTTCGGATGTCGTGGCGCTTGCAAGGCGTTGGATGAGTGTTGCAAGGATATCTTTTGCGCGGCGTTCCAGCTCCTCGGCTCCGGTCTGCTCCATCTTTTTGACCCGCGCCATGATATCCTCGCTGTGATTTTTCTCAATCTCCGCCGAAAGCTCTTTGACAGCGTCTTCGCGGGAGAGGCCGGATATGCGTTCAAGTTCTTTTTCCGCCTGCTCCTTGCGGGCCTCCCACTCCGTCTTAAGAACTCGGACTTTTTCAATCCGATGTTCCGTCTCCTGCTCTTTTTTGCGCGCGTCTTCAATCCTGCGGTCAATGGAGCCTTCGCGCTCCAGCATCCGCTCTTCAAGCCGCCTGATCTCCTTGAGCCGGTCCCGCTCTTCGTTTTTGGCTTCTTCCAGAACTTTGGCAGATTTTTCCTTCGCGGTGAGAAGCGTTTCTTTTGCCTCTGTACGGGCGTCTTCAACAAGCTTTTTGAGACGTGTCTCAATCGAAGATGCCCGTTGGGCCGCAACGAGTTGGCGTATAAAATATCCGATACCGGCGCCTACGAGCAGTGCTCCGGCGGCGGCAATCAATAGCGCTCCGTTCATAAATGTATGAAAGAAAAGAGCGCGTCACGAGCGAGACTCCGACGTCGTCCCCAAGAAGGGGATACGTGTTATGAGATACAAAGAAAGATTTTGGATAAAGGTTTTGCGTTAAACCTTTGATGCGTCGTCGCTCGCGTGATCCGAGCTTGCTCGCATTTCGCTCCTCGCTAGACGCAATAAACCGCGTATTATCGCGCCATGCCGGTCGCATACGGCATCCAATGAGAAAAATAGCGCAAAGGAGAAAGATTTCCTCTGTAGTTGTATCGGAGTGTGTTCGCGCGTGGTGGCATCTCTATTCCCTTAAATTAGATCAATTTGCACGTAAGGATAACTACATTTATACGGTATCAGGAATGTATCGGAGTGTCAAACCTGCGGAACGGGAACAAGGAATTAGGAATTAGGAATTAGGAATGATATTATGGATGCTATGCCGCATCCTTTTCTTCTCGTCATACTTGACGGCTTTGGCGTATCGCCTGAAATGCAGGGCAATCCGGTCGCCGAGGCAAAAAAACCCGTCTTGGACGGGTTTGAGCAAAAATACCCCTTTACTACCCTCCAGGCATCGGGTGTAGCTGTAGGGCTTCCATGGGGCGAATCGGGTAATTCCGAAGTAGGACACCTCACGATGGGGGCGGGGCGCGTCATCCATCATCACTTGCCGCGGATTATCCACGCAATACGGGACGGGTCTTTTTTTGAGAACCCCGTTTTAAAAGAGGCCGCGGCGCATGCGCGCGCGCATGGCGGGCGNCTGCATATCGCGGGCCTGGTATCGTCTGGCTCGGTGCATAGCTACTCCGACCATCTCATGGCTTTGCTTGAATTCGCGTCCCGTGAGCAGATCTCGGAGACCTATGTGCATGTACTCACCGATGGCAAAGATGCGCCGCCAAAAGAAGGCGCGCGGTTTCTTGCAGGTCTTGCCGCGCGTATGGCAAGCGAATACCCCAAAGCGCATTTGGCATCAATTGTGGGACGGTTTTTTGCGATGGATCGCGATGACAAATGGGATCGCGTGGCGCGGGCATATGACCTGATGGTACTCGGCAGGGGCGAGAAGATCGCATCGCTCTCCGACTATCTTGCCGCGTCATACGCCAAAGGCGTCACGGACGAATTTGTTGAGCCTGCCATTGTTTCCGGAGAGGGTGGGCCAGCGCCTGTGATCAAGCAGGGAGATGCGCTTGTGCTCTTCAATTTCCGCGAGGATTCTATGCGCGAGATCACGCGCGCGTTCACGGAAGACGACTTTGACAAGTTTCCGCGCGAGAAACTGCAAGATCTATTTGTCGTAACTATGACCGAGTATGAGAAGGGGATGCGTGGCGCGCATGCGGCCTTTCCTGCACCCGGGGTTACGCATCCGCTTGGCGCGGTACTTGCTTCTGCAGGGCTTCGCCAGCTCCGGATCGCCGAGACGGAGAAATACGCTCATGTAACATATTTTTTCAACGGCGGCGACGAAAAGCCGTTTGTGGGCGAGGATCGGATGCTTGTACCATCGCTTTCGGTAGCGCACTTTGACGAAGCACCCCAGATGAGGAGTGACGAGATCGCGACGCGCATCATCGCCAACATGGACTCATATGACATCATCATCGCCAATTTTGCGAATGCGGATATGATCGGCCATTCCGGCAATTTCCATGCCGCAGTACAGGCGGTTGAGGCGCTGGATACGGCTCTGGGGAGACTTGCTGATGCGGTTTTGGAGAAAAATGGCATGATGGTTATCACTGCGGATCACGGTAATGTGGAGCTCAAACGAAGTGCGGTAAGCGGGGAGAGTATGACCAAACACTCACTCAATCCTGTGCCTTTTTTCGTGATCAGCGAGCGTTTTTTGCGCAAGACTCCGCGGGATACTGCCGCGATCGCAAAAGCAAAATCAGAGATCGGCGGCATCCTCACGGATGTAGCACCCACCGTGCTTGAACTGCTGGGTCTGCAAAAGCCAGCGGAGATGACAGGACAGAGCCTTTTGCCGTTTTTGAAGAAGTAGCAATACTTATGAAGCAAAAAAGAGATTCCCGGACGGGAATCTCTTTTTTGAAAATAGGGTATGGACTATGCTTTTGAATTATTTGGCTTGCGTTTGATGACTTCGTCAATCACGCCGTATTTTTTGGCTTCCTCGGCATCCATCCAGAAGTCGCGGTCAGTGTCGCTCTCTATTTTCTCCAGCTTTTGTCCGGTGTGCTTGGCCAAGATTCCATTGAGCCGCGCTTTGACGCGCAGAATCTGCCGCGCGGCGATTTCAATCTCTACGGCCTGTCCCTCGGCTCCTCCCATGACCTGGTGCAGGAGTATCTCGCTATTGGTAAGCGCGAATCGTTTGCCCTTTGCTCCTGCTGTGAGAAGAGTAGCTCCCATGGACGCGGCGATGCCGACACAGATCGTGGAGACATCGGGCTTTACATACTGCATGGTGTCGTAGATTGCCATACCGGCACTCACCGAGCCGCCGGGGGAGTTGATGTAGAGTTTGATATCCTTTTTCTCGTCCTCCGACTCCAAAAAGAGGAGTTGCGCGATGACGGTGTTTGCCATGGCGTCCATGATGGGGCCGCCGAGAAAAACAATACGTTCTTTCAGGAGGCGCGAGAAAATATCATACGCGCGCTCTCCGAATTGGGATTTTTCTATAACGGTAGGGATAAGATATTGATTGGAGATGTGTTTGTGATTCATCTATTTTTATAGATTGCCGTCAGAAATAAATGCTTCTTCTAAATATTATTTTGTGAGATGCAACGCTTTATCGCTTAATGTCTCCCACGCCTCAAATTCCTTGATAATCTCTTGCCTTTCGTCTGCAAGTTTTGCAAGCTCCTCTGGGCTGTAATGATTTATGCTTGTCGCGAACCATGATTTCCAATATGCTTGCCATTGTTCTGTCACGCGGAGTAAGCGCTCGTCATCTTTGGCAAACCGTTTTTTGAGTTGCATATAGCGATTCCAAAGATTATTAAAGAGGCGTTTATGTGCTATGAAATTGCGTGTATGGTCTGCAAGTAGTGCATCGTCCACCATTTCATTTTGAGTGGCTCGCTCCAGATTAGCTACAAGATAAGCATCTGTGGAAATCTGAAATCCCTTTGCCTGTTCATCCAATTCGTATATTTTATGCTTTTGTTTTACTGACCCAAACATGCCTCACTTTTAATATGTCTTTGATGTTCGGCGGCTTATTTCAAATATGCGAATGATGCGTTCCGCTGTCTGGACTTCATACTTGATGCGGTACGCGCCGATACGCCGTCGCCATGTATCGTCCTCGCCTTCCATTTTTCGGATGTCGCCTGCATAGGGATTTATCGTTAGTTCTTCAAATGCTTTTACGATGCGTTCCGCATCCGTGCGGGAGATTCTTTTGAGGGTTTTTCTGACGGATGAGTTAACGGTCAAAACCCAGTTCATGCTTGAGTTGCGGAAGCGTTATATAATCTCCCCGAGCGAATTCCCTCCGCGCTTTCGCAAGAGCGTTTTTTTCCGCCGCAGTGGGCTTAAATGTTTTTACGGATTTTGTTTTTTTTTGCCAATCAAGAAACTCCGCATAGGTGGTGCGGGGGACTGCTATCAGTTCTTTGATGGCGCCAAATCCTTTGGGAATAGTGATTGTTGCCATAATGGCGATGGTATCATATATTCTCCAATAATTCAAATACTTTTTCGTTGCGAAGTACGCCTTGAGTATAGTCATGGAGCTCGCGGGGGTCAATGGCATGTCCGGCTTCTCCACCATTTTCAAACTGTTTGAGAAACTGATCGGCGCGCTCTTTGATCTCGTCTTCCGTGGGATTGATCTGCTCCTTGCGCGCGATCTCGCGCAGGACCAAAGCCGAGCGTACGCGATTCTTCGCTTCATCCCGCCAGTCTTTTTTAAGATCCGCTTCGCTCTTTTTGATGTGCAGGAGATAGTCTTCCCATTGCATGCCAAGGTCTGCGACTCCCGCTTTGAGCTCTGCCGCCATCTTGCCGATTTCGGACGCAATCAGTACTTCAGGTACTTCCATCGTGGCTTTTTTGGCGATCTCGGCGATCGTAAGGCCGCGGATGCGCTGGACTTCTTTCTCGCCTTTTTCCGTCAGGAGTCCTTCGCGGATGTTTGCTTTGAGGGCCTCCACATTCGGAAACGCGCCGAGTCCACGAGCGAATTCATCGTCCACAGTCGGAATCATGCGCTCCTGGATGCTTTTCATGATGACTGAAAACTCCAATGTCTTGCCCGCAACCGTAGCATCGCGCCAGTCGGGGGGTGCCACAAGTGAAAATGTCTTGCGGCCGCCTGCTTCCATGCCGACGAGCTCGTCCTCAAACCCCGGTAGGAATTTCCCTTTGCCGATGACGAGCGGATGATTTTTGGAATCCCCTTCGGCGATTTTGACGCCGTCGTGGCGGATCTCAAGATCAATTTCGGCGTGATCGTCTTTTTGCGCGGCGCGCGCGACGGCGACAAGCTTCATGCGCGATTCGGCAAGCCATGCGAGCGTTTTGTCTACTTCCTCGTCGCTGACAGTCTGCGCTTTTTTCTCGCCTGTCGCCGATTTGGCGATCGCGCGCCAGTCGGGAAGTGTGACGGCAGGCATCAGTGCGACTTTGATTGTATAGGTCAGTTCGTTGCCAGGAGCGAGTTTGCTGATCGTAACTTCAGGCCTGCCGATCGCGGGATGCTCGGGGGAGAGCTTGCCCTGCTCAAGCAGGATATCGCGGGCTTTGGGATAGGTCTTGCGCACCGCAATCTCTGCCGCGCGCTCGTAGATCGCGTTTTCTCCCACGCGATTTTTTACGACGTCGTAGGGCGCTTTTCCTTTGCGGAAACCTTCCACCGTTATTTCTTCCGAAATGGCAGTCGCCGCGGTTTTCAAGTGCGGCTCAAATTCAGGAAAGGGGATTACAACGCGAATTTCTACTTCCGATCCCGGAAGGGTAGTGAGTGATGCATCCATAATTATAGTAAATTCAAAAATTCATCTATGCTCATACAGGACTGCTCAATGATTTTACTCAAGGTTCCTCGTTTCAAATCTCGTGTGTGATATGCAATGGTTACGCGCGCTTTAGGATTGTCCGGATGTTTTAAAATGTGATGGCTACCGGAGACATGATGAATGAAAAACCCTGCGCGAAGCAGAGCGCGAATGACTTTTTGAGGGGTCAGCGCGGGGAGCCGCTCGCTCATGCCGGAGTAAGCATCACGCGCAGTTTTTCTTTTACAGGATTTTGTCTCAACGTCTTGTCGCGCGGGATCGGCAAGCCCTCTTTCTGCATGCTTTCCAGATAGCAAAGAATCGCGTCTTTGGCCATTTCACGGGCTTCTTTGAGCGTGTCTCCTTCGGTCACCATGCCCGGCAGTGCGGGGCATGTTACGACATACCCGCCTTCTTCTGCCGGCTCAAAAAGTACCGTATAGCTGTATTCTGCTTGCTCAATTGTTTCTCGTAACTTCGCCATGGTTGAAATGTACAGCAGAGATTAACTCTTTGCAAGCGGTCTTATGAGTACTCTCTTGACCGAATGCAAACCGTATGCTATATTCTTTTTAAGATTTCTCGCGAGAAGAGGACTCTTTATCAACAAAGAAAGAAAGGCAGCGGAAATGGGTAGCTTCACTGCTAAGAGATTGATTAGGTTACCCCTCTATTGTACAAGGGGTATCGGCGTAGAACTCATCGGCATCGAAGAAGGTGCTTTGATAGAGAAGATTGAGGCGTTATGCCAAAAATTTAATGAGGAAATACTCCCTCAACTCGGAAAAGGTGCCCTTCCGGCAAAGATCATTGATGGTTTTGAGACCGTCCAATTTATGCCACAAACTATGCTTTAAGGTTGGCGCGGTTTAGTCTAGTCTCTCCTGCATGTTGTCTGTGCAGGAGATTTATTTTGATAAGAAAGTTTAATAATCAGTATCCAGCTGGCGGACGGAGAGCAATACTATAGCAATCGCGCGAGAAGCAATGCTACGATGCTTGCGATCTTGATCATCGGGTTGATTGCGGGGCGCGATTATCCTGTGAGAAGCCGGAGGATTTTATTCTGGATTTCAGTGATGCATACGGAATGTGCTTTTTGTATGAATGCCGCGCGCCGAGTGCGCCAGTCCACGCTTCGGATGTGATCGGATAGCACCACGCCGTTAGTCTTTCCTCCATGAATCCTGACTTCAAACGGGTATCCTTTTGCGTGAGCAGTAATTGGACAGACAATTGCCAACCCTGTCTTTTCATTGTAGGGGCGTGGAGACAGAACTATGGCAGGCCGTCTTTTGGCCTGCTCGCGTCCGCTCTGCGGATCAAAATTGATCCACGCAATGTCTCCGCGGTCTGGGATATACAGCGATTTGCTTACCATACCTCACGGCCGCGCGGTTTGCCCCAGTTGGTTTCGGCATGAAGATTCTCGGGCGTGATCATCGCGAGCAGTTCCTTGAGGGATTTCTTCACCTCACGAGTAGGAGCGATGATAACTTCTTTTCTCTCTTCATATACCCGTACGCGGCTTCCCGGACGTAGCGCAAGTTTCTGGGTGACGCTTTTGGGCAGTCGCACCGCCAAACTATTGCCCCATTTTTGAATCGTGGTTTCCATAGAGATCTTATCACTTATCATGTATACACAAAGTATATACAACCATCGGTAGCGCTGTCAACTCAACCGCAATGAAGAAGTTTTATAATAGCCGCGCGAGGAGCAGGGCTACGATGCTTGCGATTTTGATCATGGGGTTGATGGCGGGGCCCGCGGTGTCTTTGTAGGGATCGCCTACGGTGTCACCGGTGACTGCGGCCGCATGCGCCGGGGATTTTTTGCCGCCGTAGTTGCCCGCTTCAATGTATTTTTTGGCATTGTCCCATGCGGCCCCCCCGCTCGTCATCGAGAGCGCTACAAAAAGACCCGTGACAATAGAGCCAATGAGCAGTCCTCCAAGCATGGTCGCGGCATTCGGCCCTGCAAAGAAGACAATAAGCAGAGGGATGACAATGGGGATCAAGGCGGGGAGGATCATCTGGCGGAGTGCCGCGCGGGTTACGATATCCACGGCTTTGTCATACTGCGGTTTTGCCGTGCCCTCCATGATGCCGCTGATCTCGCGGAATTGCCTGCGCACTTCTTCCACGACACCCTGTGCGGCGCGGCCCACTGCGCGCATTGCCATGGATGCGAAAAGGTAGGGCATCATGCCGCCGATAAACAGGCCCGCCATGACGTACGGATCGGAGAGGTCAAATGATATGAAATGTCCGAAGCTTTTGAGCTCCTCTACGTAGGACGCAAAGAGCACGAGGGAGGCCAGGCCCGCGGATGCGATGGCATATCCTTTGGTAACGGCTTTGGTAGTGTTGCCGACGGCATCCAGTGCATCGGTGATCGTGCGTACTTCCTCTGGAAGTCCCGCCATTTCGGCAATGCCTCCTGCGTTGTCGGTGATCGGGCCGAATGCGTCAATGGCGACGATGATGCCTGCCATGGAGAGCATGGTCATCGCGGCGATCGCGACGCCATACAGTCCCGCCGCCGTGAATGCGGTGAGCATGCCTGCGGTGATGATGATGATTGGCAGTGCCACCGACTCAAGTGAAAACGCAAGGCCGATGATGATATTGGTGCCGTGTCCGGTGAGCGATGCGCGCGCGATGGATTTTACCGGACGGAAGCTTTTTGACGTATAGTATTCCGTCGCGACCATCATGAGGGCGGTGACACCGATGCCTGCAAGTGACGCGATGAAAAACGGATTGACGAGCGGCCGCGCAAGGAGAGATGCAAAAAGCGGCCAGAGAGCGGCGAGCGCCAATACGGATGATGCGAGGAGCCCTCGGTAGAGTCCGCGCATAATCCCGGATTCTTTTTTGACGCGGACGACGAGCGTGCCTGCGATGGATGCCAAGATTGAGATGCCGCCTATCATAAGCGGCAGGAGCGTCATTGTGTCATTGCCCGGCGACAAGAGCGATCCCAATAGCATCGCCGCGATTGCGGTGACGGCATATGTCTCAAAGAGGTCGGCCGCCATGCCGGCACAGTCGCCGACATTGTCGCCGACATTGTCCGCGATGACTGCGGGATTGCGCGGATCGTCTTCGGGGATGCCGGCTTCCACTTTGCCGACAAGATCCGCTCCGACATCAGCGCCTTTGGTATAGATGCCGCCGCCGAGGCGCGCGAATACCGAGATCAGCGAGCCTCCAAACGCAAGGCCGATGAGCGGCGTGACATTTTGCGCGATGTAGTAAAAAAGACTGACGGAGAAAAGTCCAAGGCCTACGACGAGGAATCCTGTGACCGATCCTCCGAGGAATGCGACGCGGAAGGCTTTGGAGAGGCCGGACTTTGCCGCTTCAGCCGTCCTGACGTTGGCATCCACCGATGTCATCATGCCGACATACCCTGCGACGGCTGACGCAATAGCGCCCACGAGAAATCCTACGGCAGTCATGCCGTCAAACGCAATCCAGAGAAGCGGAGCCACGATGATGGCTACCGCGCCGACAGTCATGTTTTGGCGTTTGAGATACGCGCGGGAACCTTCCTTGATGGCGCCCGATATCTCAAGCTGGGCGCCGCCGCCGGTCGGATATTGCCGGATCACGTACAGCAGGATCAGCGCAAACACGATGGAGACAAGCGATGAAATGATGGGAAATAGAATCATATAATTGGAATTAGGAATGAGGAATTAGGAAGTATGGAATAGTAAGAGAGAAAACTCTTTCCATGATTCCTGATTCATTCTTCATTATTCGGTTGAGTTACTGGTTCTGATTCGGTTTCTTGTGAGAGCGCCGCGCTTTCATCGGATACGGGCGTTGAAGGCGCGCGTACGTCAATCTTCCATCCGGTCAGTTTTGCCGCAAGGCGCACGTTTTGCCCGCGCTTGCCGATCGCAAGCGAGAGCTGATCATCCGGTACGGTGACGCGCGCTTCGCGCCGCCGCTCATCAAGCTCCACGGATACCACTTTTGCGGGCGAGAGCGAGTTTGCGATCAGTTCTTTGGGGTCGTCCGACCAGCTGATGATGTCAATTTTTTCTCCGCCGAGCTCCTGGATGACGGTAGATACGCGCACGCCTTTTTGTCCCACGAGCGAGCCTACGGGATCCACGCCGCCTTCATGCGATGTCGCCGCGATCTTGGAGCGCGAGCCGGGCTCGCGGGCGACCGCTTTGATTTCCACGGCGCCCGAAGCGATTTCCGGCACTTCAAGCTCAAAAAGTTTGCGCAAAAGCCGCGGGTTGGCGCGCGAGAGAAAGACTCCCGGTCCCCGCGGGTTTTTTTCCACAAGCGCTATCAAGACTTTGACGCGTTCGCCGATCCGGTAGTGCTCTCCGGGGATCTGCTCCTCGGGAGGCAGAACTCCGGCGGAGCGCCCGATGTCTATATATATGTTGCGGCCTTCCATGCGCTGTACCAGGCCGCTTACGATCTCGCCTTCTTTGTCTTTGTACTCGTCAAATACGGCTTCGCGTTCCGCTTCGCGGATACGCTGGAGAATGACCTGTTTTGCGGTTTGCGCCGCAATACGTCCGTATCCGGCTACTTCGTCATACGGCATGGGAAATGTCAGCTCCTCTCCGGGTTCCACGTCGGGCTTGATCTTTTTTGCATCCTCCACCATGAGATGCTTTTCGGGATTGAAGCGGACCTTTTTTTCTGCCGAAACTTCCTCATCTTCCTGTTCAAACTGATGGCGCCTGCCCGTGGGCGGCGGCTCCGGTATAGGCTCTTCGCCCTCCTCTTCTTCAGGCTTGATCATGGTTTCGTCCACGACGATTTTGACCTGCGTCATGGCAACCTTGCCGGTATCGGGATCAAGTTTCGCGCGTATGATCTGACCGCGCTTGCCGTAGTCGCGCTTGTAGGCTGCCGCGAGCGCCATTTCAATCGTTTCAAAAATCTTCTCGCGCGGTATTCCTTTTTCGTCGGCGATCTGTTGGATCGCGGACGCGAATGATTTGAGATCCATTTGAAGAATCAGGAATCAAGAATAAAGAATCAAGAGGAGAAACATCTCAGGAGATAATCCATAGTAATGTTCCTTTATTCGTGATTCTTGCTTCGTGATTCTATTTAATAAAATTGGCCCGTTTTCACGGACCAGTCAATACTCGCTATTGTAGAGCATGATGCCTTGCGCTGTCAAGCACGTCAGTTTGCGCCAATATACTGGTAGCAGTATCGCAGGCCACAGTCGTAGGATCCGGCGTCATACCCCGGACACTCACCAGGATCAAACGCGCCAGTCGTTTCTTTTGCCCAGATAATCCATGCGCCCGGCCCTCCGGCTCCGCCGATAGTAGCCGCAGTGTAATTAGATATATATAGGTAGCTGTTATACGCATAGCATGATGCGCCGCCGCTGGTATTGACCGCGGTCAGCGGAAGCGTAGGGAGGTAAGGCGCCAGATCCGTAACCGTTTGCGCTGGTAATGCGGTATACCCCCCCCGCCAGCAGTTGCCGCTTGTTTTCAGACAACTCCAGTTAGCCCCATTGCTTCCAGAGACTGGATACCGGTCAGTCGGACTATTGCTGCGCGCAAGTTCCAACGCCGTGATGATCTGCTTTACATCCACTTTCTCACGTGCATTGCGGGCTTTGGAGCGCGCGCTGTTGACGCTTGTCAGGACGATGGAGGAAAGCAGGCCGATAATGGAGATGACCACAAGAAGCTCAATAAGAGTGAATCCGGAAAGATTTCTGCGCATAATTATAGTATTACGGATTGATGAAGTTTTGCTGTATCGGTGTTGATCCGGGGATGCCGAAGAAAAACAGAAGCGTCGCAATACCGAACACAATCGCTACCGCGAGCAATACATAACTTGCCTGTCTGGCATCGCGTATCGCGCCGCCCGAAAGCCGTATGACAAGGCGTACCATGGCACCGTATTCGCGGCCATAGTGGTCTGTGGTGGATTGTGCCGCCACAGACGGCTTAAACGCTTCCGGCCGCTGTTGCTTGTATTGCTCAAGGAGATCCATATTCGCTATTGCTTAAATGGAAAATGAAAAAATCAAAACGAAAAATTGGACTTTCATACACTTCGTCAATTCTACCCCCCCCCCAAGTTAATAGGCAAGTGGACAATATCCACAGGTTTCAAATCAAAATTAAGCTGTTTGAAGTCCGACTTCAAACATTATACCTACTGCGTAAAGATATTCGTAGCGAAATCTGGACAGTGCAGTAAAATAATATTTACGCAGTAGGTCTATAGTTCTATTGGGGCTAAGTCTCAAAGGGGATGCGGAATGACGTGCCCGGGGAGATGGTGCCCGCAAGGATGCGGTCCGTAACCTCTTTTTCCACGTGATCCTGGATCCATCTCTGCATGGGNCGCGCGCCGAATTTGGGGTCAAAACCGCCTGTGGCAACCGCGCGGATGAGTTCCGGCGTGATTTCAAGCAGGTAATTTTGCTCGGCAAGCCGCTTCGCAAGTTTTTTCAGCAGAAGCTCCGCGATTGCGTGGCAGGACGCATCATCCAGCGGCCGGAAGATGACGAGCGAGTCAAAGCGGTTGAGCAGTTCGGGCGCCATATGCGCTTCTCGTTGGATGTGTTCAATAACTGTCTCGCGGGATTCTGCGGGGTCTTTGCCTTGCTTGACGAGGTCTTGGATGAGGAGAGCACCTGCGTTGGACGTTGCGATGATGATGGTGTTTCTCATGTTGACGCGCGTACCCAGCTGATCCGAGAAGAATCCTTCATCAAGTATTTGCAGGAATACGTTTCGTACCTGCTGATGCGATTTCTCAAATTCGTCCAGCAGGACTACGCCGTAGGGCGAGCGGCGGATGCGGGTGCTCAAGATGCCCGGGTCGTTGCGATCGGGTGATCCGAGCAATTTTGCGATGTCGTCTTCGGTCTGATACTCGGTCATATCAAAGCGCATCATGCTGTCCTCACTGCCGAAATAGACTGCGGCAAGAGCTTTTGCGGATTCGGTCTTGCCGACTCCTGTGGGGCCGAGGAAAAGGAAAGACCCGATGGGGCGTGAAGGATTGCGTACCGCGGTACGTGCGCGGCGGATGGTGTCGGCGATCGCGCGAATGGCCTCATCCTGTCCGATGACGCGCTTATGAAGCGATGCTTCAAGATTGACGAGCATCGCGCGCTCGTCCGTGCCGATGGCGCCCGAAGGCAGATTGGTCTTCTGCTCCACAATGCGAGATACGTGCGCTGGAGCGACAAAGATGTCTCCTGCGGCTACAGCATTTCCCGTGGCACTAGCGAGGATATCTAGGGCGCGTTTGGGCAAAGCGCCTTCCGTAAGGGTATTGAGTGCGGCATCCGTGACCGTGCGGATCGCAGGATATGTGATGATGATTTTCCCCGTGTGCTTGGCTTCAAGTGCTACGGCTTCGTCCTCCATGATTTCACTGATGCGCGCGCGGTCAAGATCGCCGAGGTGTATGGTTTCAAAAAAAGCAAGAAGCCCCGCGTCGCCCGCGATGACGCGCCGAAATGGCACGGTATCCGCAAGAGCGATCAGATGCAGAGAGGAGCTGGTAAGAAAAGGCGCGAATACCTGTCCTGCACTGATGCCGAGGGACGAGAGTGATGACACAAACTCCGGAAAATCGTCAATTGCCAAGATAATATTGCCTGCGCGATTCGCTTCGTTGAGGATCGCAAGAAGCAGAGCTTCGGTCTCGCCTTTGGTTTTGCCCGATCCCGTGACGGCGGAGGCCGAAAGCAGGATCACGCGCTTGTTTTCAAGTGCGGGGAACACAGCACCCCGCCCGATGCGCGCGGCAAGGCCCGCGAGGATCGTTTTTTTGCCGCTGCCGGGTTCGCCGACCAAGAGGGCGTTGGCCCCGGATTGTTTGAGCAGCGACGCTTCAAGCAGTTCAAGCTCCTTTTTGCGCGCGGCCATCATGTCGTCCGCCTCTTGCATGCCGCCCCACTCTTGAGCGAACTGATTGAGGGTAAATGTGCGGCCGTATGCCCAG
>C687J35174_10007115_pt1 | contig 14473 bp, 14 predicted proteins | sample RifCSPhighO2_01_FD_35174 | JGI IMG/M metagenome (IMG submission 35174) | reverse complement strand
GCCGCGATAAAGAGCTCAAGCGTCTCTTGCGGGGTTTTGCCGCCATAAGTGTCGGCCATCATTTTTTGATAAAGCTCTTGCTCGGCTTTCTGGAACGCCTCGGCCGATTTTTTAATTTCCTGCCATTGTTTGCTTTGATTGTATTTTTCCAAGCCGTAATTCAAAGCAAACAAAAAACCGAAGAATCCGAAGATTGTCAGTAAAACAATCGTCAAATTTCTCCGGCTAAATAATTTTTGAATAACATTTTTCATAACATAATTTAACTTATTATACTTTCCCTCACTATAACACAACAAAAAACATTTGTAAAGAAGCGACGCTATTATCCGCGCATATTGTTGACAGACGCGAAACTGGCGTGATAACTTAAATTAAATTCTTTAACAATTCTAAAAAGGTNTTGCGATGACCTGTAAGCAAGGGGGTAAAATGAAAAACAAGATAAATAAGATTTTCGCGATGACGGCGGCGTTGACGCTGGCAACGGCGCTGTTTTTCGGAAGCGGAGCTGTTTTTGCCGAGACAGATACGTATCCGTGGCTCAGTTCGCCGGAAACGGCCGTGTTTTTTGAAAATTCCGCGGCGGAAACGGCCGCGTCATCGGACATTCTTAAAAATCCCGTTTTCAAAGAAATTCTTGGTTGGATAGACCGCGCCTATGTTGACAAAGATCCTGATAAAGAAAAAATGCTGGAAGGCGCGCTCAACGGCCTGTTGCAGTCTCTTGACCCTAACAGCCGCTACATCAGTCCGGAAGAAGCAAAAATGGAGCAGGATGAAATGCGCGGTAAATTTTACGGCATTGGACTGCAAATCGACAAAAAAGACGCTGAGCGGATAACGGTGGTGAGCGTTTTTGAGGGAAGTCCGGCCGAAAAAGCCGGTATCAAAGCCGGCGATGTGATAATTAAAATCAGGGACGATGCGGGGGAACTCACAATCGTAAAATCAACCACTCTTCAAACCATCGTCAAAAAAATCCGCGGCGCGAAAGGAACGAAAGTCGTTCTGACAATTTACAGAAGCGGAGCGGCCGAATATTCAAAAATAGAAGTGACCAGGGACGAAATCAAAATACAAAATGTCATTTTCAAAAAAATCGGGAACACCGGTTACGTGAGATTAAACATGTTCAACGGAACGGCGGCGCGGGACGTAAAAAAAGCGATTGACGAATTAAAGACGCTTGGCGCCAAAAACATGATTTTAGACCTGCGCGACAATCCCGGCGGACTGCTTGACGCCGTCGACTTCATCGCCTCGGGCTTTCTGCCTGCCGGCAAGACGATCGTTTCGATCAAAAACAGAGACGGCGCGGCGGAAACAACGTTTTCCGACGGTTACGGATTTTACGAGGAAGGTCCGCTCGTCGTTTTGGTGAACGGCGGCTCGGCTTCGGCTTCCGAACTTCTCGCGGCCGCGATTAAGGAAAACGGGCGAGGAAAACTCGTCGGTACGACGACTTTCGGCAAAGGAAGCGTACAAAGGGGGTTTCCGCTTTCAAACGGCGGACAGCTCCGTCTGACCGTGGCAAAATTCTATTCCCCAAACGGCAACGTAATTCACGGGAAAGGAGTTGAACCCGACATCGAGGTTGAGATAACCGATCCGGCGAACTTCAAACCCGGCGAGCCTGAAAAGGATCCGCAATTGAAAAAAGCGCTTAAAATTTTAAACGGTAACTAAAAATAAACCGAACAAAAGCGGCTGAAAAACAGCCGCTTTTAATTTTGTCCGTCATTCATAAACAGTTGATGGTTCGTCAAGCTCACCATCAATCCTGAGCTTGCCGAAGGATTGATTTTAAACTGAAAATCGGCTATTATTATATCAGTATGACTATTGAATGGTACGGGCAATCCTGCTTTAAAATTTCGCTGAGCGGAGCCCAGCCGACGACAATTCTGACCGAGCCATTTTCCAAAGAAACCGGCCTAAATCCTCCAAGATTCAAGCCGGATATTTTAATTTTATCGCGAGAAGTGGAAAAAGAAATGGCGCAAGAGGCCCAAAAAGAAGGTATGGTTCTTGTGAAAGATCCGGGCGAATATGAAATAAAAGGGGTGGAAATCAACGGCTTCGCGGTTCCAAACGGCGAAAACGCGCTGATTACCGTTTATAAGCTGGAAATAGAAGGAATTAAAATCTGTTTTTTGAACGGCTTGAAAAAAGCGGCGCTTCCGGATGACGTGATTGAAGCGATGAGCGACGCCGACATATTGCTGATTCCGGTCGGCGGAAAAGAAACCATTGGGCCGGAAGAAGCGGTTGAACTGATTAACGACATGGAGCCGAAAATCGTCATTCCGATGAATTATAAAATTCCGGGCTTGAAAGCAAACATTGAAACGGTTGATAAATTTTTGAAAGCGATGGGACACGACAAAGTTGAACCGGCGGAAAGATTAACCGTCAAAAAGAAAGATTTTCAGGAAATGAAGGAAAAAATGGAAATTAAAATTTTAAAAATTTAAGCGTTCATATGCCGGCCAATAATTTCATCCGAAATCTTCAAAACAAACCGGAGGGCGTGAAAAAGCAGGTCGTCTGGCTGATGACTTTCGCCGCGGGTTTGGCAATTGCCGCGCTCTGGGTGATGTCCGCCCAATCAAAGCTTGCCGAGCTTTCGCGAAATTCCGACACGGCTTTGGGCAAACCGCTTCCGAACGAATTTAAAGAAGAAGTAAAAAACGTAAATCAGGAATTGCCGACAATCGGCTCTTCTTTGAAAACCATTCTTGAGGTGATGACCAAAAAAGACGCGTCCAAAAAAGAAGACACGGAAGAAGAAACGGCAAACACGGAAACGCAAAACAAAGAATCTTCCGCCGAAGAATCAAAACCGGCGAGATTGCCGGTAGAGTAGTTCGTAACTTTATGGAGATAGGCAAAATAAAACCAAAGGAGATTACCGAGGAAATGCAGGATTCCTACCTGGATTACGCCATGTCGGTAATCGTTTCAAGAGCCCTGCCGGACGTCCGGGACGGGCTTAAACCCGTTCATCGCCGAATTTTGTACGCGATGTCCGAGATCGGCCTTAATCACACGGCGAAATTCCGCAAATCGGCGGCCGTGGTCGGCGAAGTGATGGCCAAATACCATCCCCACGGCGACGCGTCAATCTATGAAGCGCTTGTCAGAATGGCTCAAAATTTTTCCCTGCGCTATCCCCTTGTCAATGGACAGGGAAACTTCGGTTCAATCGACGGCGATAACGCGGCGGCGATGAGATACACGGAATGCCGGTTGACGCAAATGGGCGAAGAATTGCTGGCCGACATAGAAAAGGAAACTGTTGACTGGCAGCCGAATTACGATAGCACGAAACAAGAGCCGAAATTCCTTCCCAGCAAAATTCCCCAGCTTCTTTTGAACGGAACGACCGGCATCGCGGTCGGAATGGCGACCAGCGTCCCGCCGCATAATTTGGGAGAACTCACGGACGGATTGATACATTTAATTGACCACCCCAAAGCGGTCGTGGAAGATCTGCTCAACTTCGTCAAAGGGCCGGATTTTCCGACCGGCGGCGCGATTTACAACAAAAAAGACGTGCTCGCCGCTTATTCAACCGGCCGGGGACCGATTACCACGCGCGGCACGGTTGAAATCTTGGAGAAAAAAGCGGGCCAGCAATTCCAAATCATCGTTACCGAAATTCCTTTTCTGGTCAACAAATCGGCCTTGATCGAACATATCGCCGATTTGGTGAAAGACAAAAGAATTGAAGGAATCAAAAATCTCCGCGACGAATCGGACAGGGAAGGAATGAGAATCGTGATTGAACTCAAAAGCGACGCCGCCCCGCAAAAAGTCCTCAATTCGCTTTACAAGCTAACCGACCTGCAAAAGACGTTTCATTTGAATATGCTGGCTCTGGTTGAAGGCATCCAGCCGCAGGTTCTTTCGCTGAAAAGCATTCTGGAAAACTTTATAAAACACCGCCAGGAAGTCGTCGTAAAAAGATCAAAATTCGATCTGGCCAGAGCCAAAGAACGCGCCCACATTTTGGAAGGCATGGACAAAGCGCTTGATCAAATTGACGCAATCATCAAAGCAATCAAAAAATCGGCCGATAGGGACGAAGCCAGGCAGAATCTGCTCAAAAAATTCAAATTCACCGAAGTCCAGGCCAACGCCATTCTGGAAATAAAACTGCAAACGCTCGCCGGACTTGAAAGAAAAAAAATAGAAGACGAACTCAAGGAAAAGAAACAGTTCATCAAAGAGTTGACTCTGCTTCTCGCGGATCCGAAGAAAATTTTGGAGGCGATAAAAAAAGAACTTCTGGAACTCAAAGGCAAATACGGGGACGACAGAAGAACCAAAGTTTTTGCTTCCCCGATCGGAGAATTCAAAGAAGAGGATTTGATTCCCCAGGAAGAAACGGTCATCATTTTGACTCACGGCGGCTACGTCAAGCGGCTGAAACCCTCGGCTTACCGGATGCAGAAACGCGGCGGCAAAGGAACGATCGGCATCACCACGCGCGAAGAGGACGCGGTGGAACATTTCCTGTCCGGCTACACCCACGACAACGTTTTATTCTTTACAACTCAGGGCAGGGTTTTTCAATCCCATGTCTATGAAATTCCGGAGGCGACGCGGCAGGCCCGAGGCAAAGCGGTCGTTAATTTTTTGAACTTGGGCCCCCATGAAACCGTAACCGCGGTCGTAACCTACGGAAAAACGACGGAAAATATTTTTAAACATTTAGTAATGGCCACGAAAAATGGTATAATTAAGAAAACGCCTGTTGAAGATTTCGCCTCGGTCAGGCGAAGCGGCCTGATTGCCATTAAATTGAAAAGGGACGATATTTTAAAATGGGTGAAATTTTCAAGCGGCGAAGACGAGGTTGTTCTGATTACGTCTCTTGGCCAGGCAATCCGATTCAACGAAAAAGACATCAGGCCGATGGGACGCAACGCGGCCGGAGTGACGGGAATGCGAATTAAAAAAGGCGATGAACTGGTCGGAATGGACATTGTGGCGAAAAAACGGGAAATCGCGAAAAAAGGATATCTTTTAATCATCACGGAGAACGGTTTCGGAAAAAGAACCGCGCTTAAGGCGTACCGGCTCCAGCGACGGGGCGGCAGCGGCATAAAAACCGCTAAAATCACTTCCAAAACCGGCCGCATCGTTTCGGCCAGAATCGTTTCCGAGGAAGAAAAAGAGCTGATCGCCATATCCCAAAAAGGCCAGGTTTTAAGAACCGACTTCCAAAACATTAAAATCGCCGGCCGCCAAACGCAGGGGGTAACGATAATGCGGCTTGAAAAAGGAGACAAAGTAGCGACCATCACATGTTTGTAAAAGGTTTTGTCCCCGCTTAGCGGGGTTACAAAACCTTTACCCCGCCAAGGCGGGGTGCTCAGTTTTAACACCAAAAATTGTTCTCAGCCCAGGGCTGATTCAATTTTTGGATAAAAATGGCATGGAATTTATCCATCCGGAAGAAATAATTAAACAGCTGGACCTAAAGCCGGGAATAAAAATTGCCGATTTCGGCAGCGGCTCGGGCGTTTTCACTATTCTGCTTGCCAAAGCAATCGCGCCGGAAGGAAAAATTTACGCCTTGGACGTTCTCAAAGAAACGCTTGACGTGATTCAAACAAAAGCGAAATCCGAGGGTCTCTTTAATGTTGAAACGATTTGGGCGAATCTGGAAGCGAAAGGCGGCTCCAAACTTCCGGACGATTCTCAGGATCTCGTGATGATTGCCAATGTGCTGTTTCAATCAACCATGAAATCAAACATCTTGTCGGAGGCAAAAAGAATTTTATCGCCTGCCGGAAAATTGGCGGTCATTGACTGGCGGCCGGATGCAAAAGGAGTCGGGCCCGAAGAAGGGTATCGCCTCTCTCCGCAAGAATGCGTCAAAATCGCCTCGGAACTTGGCTTTAAATTGGATAAAGAATTTGTCGCGGGAGCATATCATTGGGGACTAATTCTTACTAAATAAAATATTTTGATTTTAGCACCATGGATCGCTTAAAAATCATCGCTATCGCGCTTATCGGCTTGGTGGTAATCATTATTGCTTTCATAGCCATCACCGGTATCGGACTTCAACCGACAGGAGGGCCGTCAGCCCAGCCGGTTGAATTGACTTTTTGGGGCGTATTTGACGACTCTGACGCTTATGAGACCATAATCAGCGACTATCAAAAAACAAACAAAAACGTCAAGATCACCTATCGCAAGCAAACGGTCGGAACTTATGAAAAAGACCTGTTAAACGCCATGGCGGCCGGACGGGGACCGGACATTTTTATGCTCCATAACACNTGGCTGCCGAAACACGCCGACAAAATTGTCTCTCTTCCTTCCGAATTGATGTCTTTGAAAGATTTTCAAAACACGTTCGTTGACGCGGCCTATGATGATTTCNTAGAGGACGGAAAAATATACGGACTGCCTATTTCGGTTGACACCCTTGCCCTTTTCTACAACAAAGACATTTTCAACAGCGCCGGCCTGACAAGCCCTCCGCAAACTTGGGAAAATTTCGTCGAGGCCTCCAACCAAACCGTGAAAGCCGACAATCAGGGAAACATTCTGCGCGCCGGAGCGGCTCTCGGAACCGCCCGAAACGTCAATCGGGCAAGCGACATTTTGATGCTTTTAATGCTTCAGTCCGGAGTGGAAATGGTTGACCCAGAAACCGGAGAAGCGGCTTTTGATCAGTCGGTTGTTTTAGAAGGCGCTCCTTACGCCGCCGGCCAGACGGCTTTGCAATTTTACACGGATTTCGCCAACCCTAAAAAACGCGCCTACACATGGAACAGCTTAATGCCTTACTCAATCGACGCTTTTACCGAAGGCCGCGCCGCGATGATGCTCAATTATTCTTATCAAATACCGACGATCAGGGCAAAGTCGCCTCAACTGAATTTCGGCGTAAGTTTCGCGCCCCAGCCGGCCGGAGCGGCNAAAAAAATCAATTTCCCGAATTATTGGGCGTACACGGTGGCGGCCAAATCGCCAAACGGCGCCGCGGCATGGAATTTTCTGACTTTTCTNACGAATCGCGAAGAGGCGACAAATTACATAAACAAAACCCAAAAACCCGCGGCTCGGCGCGATTTGATNAATCTTCAAAAANCCGGNGCGGAACTTGGCGTGTTCGCCGAACAAGCGCTTTCGGCCAAGAACTGGCGNCAAGTTGACAATCTGGCCATTGAAAACATCTTCAATGATATGATAGAATCAGTAGTGTTGGGTCGTTCAACCGTAAGCGAAGCGCTGAAAACCGCGGCCGATCAAGTAACGAATACTGATGAGATAATAAAATTATGCAGAAACGTTTATCATTTATTCTCTCCGCCTTTGTTATCTTTTTAATGTTTTCCGCGTTTGCTTTGACGGCAAACGCAGGAGGCCTTGTCCCTTGCGGCGGACCGGACGAAGCCCAGTGCACCCTCTGTGATTTCTTCAGACTCGGACAAAACATAATTAATTTCTTATTAGAGGATGTCGCGCTTCCTTTGACGACCGTGATGATCGCCGTCGGCGGCGTGACGCTTGCGATTTCGGGCGGTTCACCGAAACGGCTGGAATTGGGGAAAAAAATACTGACCAGCGCGGTTATCGGGTTGGTTGTGGTACTGGCTTCATGGCTCATAATAAATACTATCATTAACCTCCTCGCGGGCGGAGAACAACCGACAGGTTTTCCCTGGCCGTGGAATGAAATACAATGTTAAAAAATAAAACCGCGTATTTGTTTTCAAAACTATTTTTTGCTATAATTATATTAGCCGTTCCGGTTGTCGGTCGGGCAGTCCAAATTGAGAATCCCCTTGGCGAGACAACCACTATCGCTGGTTTAGTCGACAATATCGCGACTTTTCTGATTCAAATCGGCATTCCGATTACGACGATAATGATTTTAGTGGCGGCAATTCAGTTTATGTTCGCCGGCGGCAGCGAAAAAAGAGTTACCGCGGCAAGACAAACCCTGACTTACGCCGTTATCGGCCTTGGCGTTCTCTTGTTGGCAAAAGGAGTGTCAAGCGTAATCACCAGCTTTTTGGGCGGCTGACAATCGCTTTAATCGCATAATTCCAAAAGGTCGAAAAAAACATAATTTTTAAAATTACAAAAAAATGAACAAAATTAATTCAACACTTAACCGCTGGTTAATCAGAGCCGCGTTGTTCTTACCCGCGGGAGCCGTGTTGGCCGTTGAAACATTACCGGACGCGCCGATCAAATCAAAAGAAGATATCGCTAAATTCGTCACTTCGATTTTTAACTGGATGTCCGGCATTGTCTTTACCTTGGGAGTCATAGCTATTTTAATTGCCGCCATTACTTACATGGCTGCTCCGGCCTCCGAAGAAGCGGTTAAAAAAGCCAAAACATGGCTTTTGTACGCCATCATCGGTATTGGCATCGCGCTTTTGGCCCAAGGCGTTAAACCCCTCTTGCTCAGCTTCTTCACCGTCTAACGCGTTATCATCACAAGATCATTAAAAATCAATCCCGCCATGGCGGGATTGATTTTTTATTATCTTGACGCTAAAGTAAGTGAGAGAATGCTTCACCTGACCGCAGAGAGCCCCCGTGGCGGAATTGGCATACGCGTACGGCTTAGGACCGTATCCCGCAAGGGTTGCAGGTTCAACTCCTGCCGGGGGCACATAAGCAAGTGACGGTTTACTCCAATGGATTTTTTTCAATCGGATACAAATCCGGAGATCTGTAAGTTGAACGGAATGTCATTTTTCTGACAAGCTCTCCGTTGCGATAAATTTCCTGAACAAATTTCGCTTTCATGGAACCGTCCGGTTTTTTGTCATACTCCTCCGGACCGACGACTTTCGCTTCCCTGCCGTCGCTCGTGCCGTAGAATTCAAAGGTCAGTTTTGATTTCTCAATTTTCGTCTGAATCAAAACGTGCTCCGGCGAATCGTTTTTAAATTTTAAATCCGCGGACGGCGGATAAATCGCCGCGTCAAACCCCTGGGGATTATAATATTTTACCGCGAAAGAATGCTGAATCCTGTCGGTAATCAGCAAGCCGCTGTTTACGGCCGCGCGGAAAGCGGTCGTTGAAACCTGACACAGCCCGCCGCCGTATTCCGGGACGGTCTTGTTTCTTTTAATGACAAGTTCCGGCAAATAACCCTGCTTTGGCCCGACCTCTCCCAAGAGCTTGTTAAAAGAAAACTCTTCCCCGGGTTTGAGCAGAATTCCGTGGAATTTCGCGGCGCCGATTCGGATGTTTTCGCGCCGATTTTTCGGAGAACCGGAAAAGTCGGAAACGCCGCGGCCTAAAAGTCCTTTTATGCCGAGCTCATCCGCCTTTTTCGCCGTAATCTCCGGCTCAATTATTTGAACCGCCAAAACAATCGTTTTCCGGCGATTTTTAAGATTTTCAACTATCTCTTCCCCGCTTTTTTCAACATTCAAGCGCCGGCCGTCCTGACCGAGCGCGAAAGCCGTTACCCTGCTATTTTTAAACTCAAACTGCGCGTTGATCGGCTCGCGGTTTATTGACTGCGAAAGAACGGCTAAATATTTTTCAACGGCTTCCGAATCAAAATCCGCGTCCAATATTTTATTGCCCGACCCCGCCTCCGCGACGGCCGCGAAGTTAAACCATCCGAGGAGCAAATCTTTGTTCAATGTCCATTTTTTATCCTCAAATTTCAGCGAATATGGCGCTTGAGCCAAAATTTCTTTTGCCTGAACCTTTGCCGCTTCCGTTTCGTTTGCCGTAATTTCCGGCGCATCCTCAACCAAAGAAACGTTTATTGCGTTGCGCCGCAGATTGCTTAAATTAAACTCCAACTCGGCCCTGAGCCGTTTCCGATCAATCATTAAACCGCTTTTTTCTTCAACGACGATAAAATCCTGCTTTTTCTCGTCAAACATCAGCGTCGCGTCTTTTGCCGGCGTTTCCAAACGGCTAATGGTTTGAAGGAACTCGCGGAATTTGGCGGAATCAATCGCGTAATCCAGGCCGAGATTGTAATACCCAAATAGTGCCCTAAGCTGTTCAAACAGCCCAAGAAAAGAATTCGGGCCGCGACCGATTTCGTAAGCGCTTTGAATTAAAGCCCCGTTGTTAAAAACAATGCCCAATCCGTCAAAATCGGAATTAAATTGCCGGTCTTGATAAACAAAACTGAGAACGGATTGCCTGTATTCTCCCGTTTCGCGGTCAAGCAACTCTTTGGCTTGCTCACGGCTCAAACCGCCCAATTCAACACCGGCCGCCTTGACCCCGCGGCTTATCTTGCCTATGTTCATGAGCTGGATGGTCAAAAAAAATATTAAAATCGCCGCGGCAAAAAAAAGAGAGCCGGCGATAAGATAGGCGTAAACGATCTTTATTGTCTTGTGCCTGCGAGAAGCCATATTTCAAGGATACCACACTTTGCCGGGCGATTAAAAATCCTCCGAACTGATCGGAGGATTTTGGTTTCATCTATTCTTCTTCCTGAACTTGGATTTTTTTCGTCTTAATCCGCTCCAATTTCGGCAAATGAACGGTCAATATTCCGTTTCTCAGCGTTGCTTTGGATTTTTCCGCTTCAACCTCAACCGGCAAAATCACCGAGCGGGAAAAAGAGCCCCAATAGCATTCCTGATAATAATAATCGTCCTGCGAAACTTCCTCGTCTTTCATTCGTCTGCCCTTAACCGTCACCATGTCGTTGGTGATAGCCACGTCCAAATCCTCCGGTTTAACGCCGGCAATCGTTGATTTAATGATAATCTCGGACGGCGTCTGATAGACGTCTATCGTCAGCTGGCCTTCGGCCTCCTCCATCCATGTTCTTTCTTTTTTCATCGCCGGAATTTCTTTAACGATTACTTTTTCCCGCGGCCGCTCTTCAATAAAATTCTTTTTGGCCACCGCGACTTCCATTTCAACCGATTCCGACTCCTCCGGTTCCGGCTTGATTGAACCGGTCAGCCGCTCTAAAAATGATTGCTTTTCTTTTGGCATATGTGAAATGTATTATTTATTGGCTTATTCTAATTATACCAGATTTTAAAAATTGCAACAAAGAGATTATCCACAGCCCGCTCCCTCTTGGTTGGGGCGGACTTTTTGTCATTTTTTAATTATTGGCACTTCGCAAATACTGGTCGCGTTTTTCAGGGTTTTAAAATACTGAGCGACGATTATGGACAGGATTATCAAATAAACAAGAACGTAAACGGTCTGCCCTTTATACATTATTATGAAGTAATTAAAGAAACCGTGCAACAGAGTCGCCAAAGCGAGGCCTTCCAAAAGAAGACGCCGTTTCTTGTGAGCGTGAAAAAATGAGAGCGCCAAATAATAGCCCAGCGCCCCGGAAGCCAAAGCGTGCAGGAACGTCGCGCCGGCAAATCTCAAAATCAAAATGGAAAACGCTTCTCCTGTTTTTTCGTAAAACGGCGCGAATGAATATACGAGCAAAATATTTTCAACCGCCGCGAAACCCAGAGCCGCGACAATCATGTATATCATCGCGTCAACGGGCTCGTCGAATTCCGGATTTTTGTAAATGGCGATTCTGACCGCCAGATATTTAAAATACTCCTCAATCAAAGCCGTGGCAAAAAAAATAATCGCCAAATCTCTCCAAAACGGAGTTAAGTTCTGCTCGTAAACAAAATAAGCCAAAACCCATTGAATAAGCACGACGAACGGCGTGACGGACATTCCCAGCAGAAACACGACGGCTATCCAGCGTTTTAATTCCGGATGAACNTCTTTCCGCAAATAATACGCCAGCCACACAAGCGAAGGAATCACGCCCAAAGCGATTGGAATGAGTATGTTCATATTTTATTTGGGCCAATTTTCCACAATCAACATGGTTTTATCTTTAATAGGAAGATGAGAATATATTTCTTCCGTGATAAACGGCGTAAACGGATGAAGAAGCTTGAGCGAGTTTGCCAAAACGTGAAGCAAAATCCGCCGGGTCTGCTCTTTGCGTTTCGGGTCGGTCAATTGCGCCTTTGAGGCCTCCAAATAGACGTCGCAAAATTCATGCCAGAAAAAATCATACAGCGCCTGCAGGGCCTGCCCGAATTGAAATTTCTCAATGTTCTTGTCAACCTCTTTAATCGTCTTCCGCAATTCGCGCAAAATTATTTTATCGGCTTTTGTTAATTTTTTGAAATTTGAGATTTTATTGGAAATTGAGAATTGGAAATTGGGAATTCCGATTTGTTGCAAAACAAATCGGCTTGCGTTCCAAAGTTTATTGCAGAATTTCTTTCCGGCAATCAGAGGATCTTCCGACCAATGAACGTCCTGATGGCCGGTCACCTGCCAAACCAGCCCGAAACGGACGGCATCGGCGCCGTATTTGTCAATCAGCGTCAGCGGATCAACCGTATTGCCGAGCGATTTGCTCATTTTCCTGCCTTTCGAATCCAAAACCGTGGCGTGAGTGTAAATGACTTTAAAAGGAACTTTTCCGGTCAATTCCATCGCGGAAAAAACCATTCTGCCGATCCAAAGGAAAAAAATTTCTCTCGCGCTTAAGATAATATCGGTCGGAAAAAACGTCGTTAAATCCCTGGTCTTTTTGGGCCACCCCAAAGTGGCTAACGGCCAGAGCGCCGAAGAAAACCAGGTGTCCAGCACCTCGCCCTCCCCTTCAACCGGCACTTTATGCCCCCACCAGAGTTGCCTTGAAATATTCCAGTCCTTGACCTGCTTGAACCAATTGATGAATATCTGTTTTCTGGAGGCGGGAATGAATTTAATTTGATTTTTTCTGGCCGCCCGAATCGCCTGTGCCGCCAAATCCTTCATTGACAAAAACCATTGATCCGAAACCATCGGCTCAATCACGGTCTTTGACCTTTCGCACACTCCGACGTTATGCGAATAATCCTCTTCTTTCAGCAAAAAATTTTGTTCCCTTAACGCGGAAACGACTTTTTCCCTGCATTCTTTGACCGTTAATCCTTCGCAAACCTTGCTTTCCCGGGTCATTTTTCCTCTTTTGTCGATTATTTCATACGAGGGCAAATTATGCTTTTGACCGATCTCGAAATCAACCGCGTCGTGCGCCGGCGTCACCTTGACCGCGCCCGTGCCGAATTCTTTGTCAACCAAGTCGTCGGCAACGATTGGAATTTCGCGGTTTTGAATCGGCAAAATCGCCTTTTTGCCGATCAAATTTTTATATCTTTCGTCCTTTGGGTTAACGGCGACGGCCGCGTCTCCGAGCATTGTTTCCGGCCGGGTTGTCGCCACGGTTATGAATTCCGGCGAGTTCGAAAGCGGATATTTAATGAACCACAATTTTCCCTTTTCTTCCAGGTACTCCACTTCCAAATCGGAAATGCTCGTCTGGCAACTTGAACACCAGTTAATCATTCTTTTTCCTTTATAAATCCATCCCTTTTTTTGATAATAGTCAAAAGCCGCCCTGACGGCTTCCTGATAATCTTCATCCATGGTGAATCTTTTCCTCGACCAATCGCAGGAAATTCCGATCTTCTTAAGCTCATTATCAATCGAATCGCCGTACTCTTTCATCCACTGCCACATCTTTTCCAAAAATTTCTCCCGGCCCAATTCAAACCGCGACGCACCCTGCTTTCGCAGTTCCCTGTCCACGACATACTGGCCGGCAATGCCGGCATGATCTTTTCCCGGCAAAAACAGCGCCTTATAGCCCTGCATCCTTTTTCGGCGGGTTATTAAATCGTTAAGGGCGTTTTCCATGGCGTGGCCGACGTGAATGTGGCCCGTAATGTTCGGCGGCGCCATCATAACGCAAAACGGCTTTTTATGCCTTTTGGGCAGTTTGTCCGGATTAAAATAGCCGGATTTTTCCCAAAATTGATAGATCTTGTCCTCGGTTTCTTTGGGATTGTAAGGTTGATCGAATTTATCCATAGCTAACATAATTTTATCATATTTCAACCCAATCTTAAATTGGCGGCTGTTTCGATTTTCGACCAATCTTTTTTGCGCTTCAAATGAAAACACGCCGCGGCCGCGATCATCGCCGCGTTATCGGTCGTAAACTTTAAGCCCGGTTCGTGATAAATAACCTTTGGCAGTTTTTCTTTAACCGCTTTCTCCATCTGCCGTCTTAAATTTTTGTTTGCCGAAACCCCCCCGCCCAACAGCACGCTCTTAACTTTATAATTTTCCGCGGCTTTCAATGTTTTGGAAATCAAAACGTCAATCACCGCCTGCTGAAATTCCGCGGCAATGGCGGCGCGAAAATCATTTAAGGCGTATCCATTTTTCTCTAAGTCCTTAATTAAATACAAGACCGCTGTTTTTAAACCTGAAAACGAAAAATCATAATCTTTGCTATTTATCATGGGTCTGGGCAGCTTAATATTTTTGATTTTTGCTTGCCCCGAGCGAAGTTGAGGGGATTTTTGATTTTTGATAGTTTGGGATTTCGGATTTCGTATTTCGGATTTTTGCGGCTTCGGCCGCAATGACCGGTCCTCCGGGATAACCAAGTTTCAA
>C687J35174_10007113_pt1 | contig 14474 bp, 13 predicted proteins | sample RifCSPhighO2_01_FD_35174 | JGI IMG/M metagenome (IMG submission 35174) | reverse complement strand
TGCCCATCGAGGTGACCGTCACCGGAGACAACGGCGAGAAGGTTATCGTCATGAAGTCGGCTGGTCAGGTCAGGAATGAGTTTGCCGAGACGATTGACAGGCATCTGAACTGGCCGGAGGACGGCGTGGTCGGGAGGCTCATTCTGCGCGCGGCGCACTCGGCGAAGATTCTGTTTGAACTCTCGCAGGCCAAAAGCCTGCCCGAGCTTCACGGGGTTCTCGCCACCATCTACGAGGATGGCTATCTCGACGAGGCGCCGAACGGCCAGATCCGAGGTCCCGGTGGCAAGAACTACACTCTGACCACCGACAAGCGCTTCGGTGAACTGGGCAATGATGAGACGACGGCCAGAGAGGTTGCCGACCTCGTCATCACCCAGTCCGCGCGTTTCCGGACGGAGTTTTTCCGGGACGCCAAGGAGGTGGAACGCCGATTGACCGAAAAGAGCGAGATGTCCGTCGCAGATCTTTGCGGTGGACAGGTGGTCGGCAACGGCTTTTGCGCTCTGCGGATCACGGCGCACGCGGAGTACCGGGACGAAGGGATACTCCAAGTCCGACTGGACGGTGAGGGACGGATCTGGCCTATGGCCGGCAGCGGTCGACTTCAGGAAGGCGTTGCCGCTCTCCAGAATTCCAAGGCGTTCATAACCTTGGAATCTCTCGTCAAGGAAGATGGCAGTCTTGAAGAAAGGCCGCCACGCTTCAATTCCCGGGTTCGTCTCGGTGAAATGGAGTTCAAAAAGTGGCTCGGTCTTCGGATCAAGTTCTGGCACTGGATTCGCCAGGGCATTGGCGAAAGCCTCACTCAGCTGGAAAAGAAGGCCAGGATTGAGGAGACCAGGCAGGCCAAGGTCGTGCGCATCCAGGAGGTCAAGGATGCGTTGACTGACGACCAACCCCTCATCGATGAAGGGAAATGGCTCGCCGGGAACAACGGCGACACCATACTTGTCATCGAGGACTGGAGGGACAAGGACAGTGGTGCGCTATATCCACTGATCGTCGTCAGGGTCCGCAGGGAGACGGAAGACAAGGAGGAGAAGGCCCACTCCGTCGTCAGTATCGTGAACGCCTCGCCCGAGTGCGAGGAATTCTTCGATGGAGTGACGGGCAAGTACGCCGAAGGCGAGTGCTTCCGGGGGGTCAAAGATCCTCTGAGAAGGCTCCTCCGAGCGGCGTACGGGATGAAGTTCGGAAGCGGCGCTCGGAAGTAATTCTGGGCAACAAGACCTGTGGTGTGCAAACCAATGGCGGTGTGGATGTAGCTTGGGGCTACGTTCACACCGCCCCTTTTTTTATATGGATAATCACATTGAAATTTGTTTTTAAATATGTTAAATTAACCGTATATATTATAGAAACATATGAAAATAAATCTGTTAATCAAAAATTTCGTATTTGTTGTTTTAATTATATTTGTTATTGGAGCAATTTTCAGTTTTCTCTATTCACCCGCACAAGAAACGAATGAAGTTCCAGTATCACAACTGGTTTCAGATATTAATGGCGACAAGGTGAAGAGTATTATTGTTTCAGGAGATGTGCTTGATGTTACTTATGTTGACGAAACTGTTGCAACATCTATGAAAGAATCGGGCACAGGACTGACCGATTTTTTGATAAATCTTGGGGTTAATAAAGATAATTTGCAGAAAATTGAAATTTCAAGCCAGGCGGCAAAACAAGATATGTGGACTTGGCTGACGCCTCTTTTAATTTTTGGAATTCTACCATTGCTTGTTTTTGGATTCTTTTTTTGGACGATGATAAAACAGGCAAAATCGGGAGCCGTGCAGGTATTTGATTTTACAAAAGCAAAGGCAAGATTGTTTGGAGCTGAAGGGCACGGGAAAGAAAAAATAACGTTTAAAGATGTCGCAGGACTAAAAGAAGCAAAAGAAGAGCTGGTTGAAATTGTTGACTTCTTAAAATTCCCAAAAAAATATCTGGCGATGGGAGCTAAAATACCAAGAGGAGTTTTGCTGGTGGGATCAGCGGGAGTTGGAAAAACCTTGCTGGCAAGAGCGGTCGCAGGAGAAGCCAATGTGCCGTTTATGTCGGTTTCGGGCTCTGAATTCGTGGAAATGTTTGTCGGAGTTGGTTCGGCGCGCGTAAGGGATTTATTTGCAACAGCAAAAAAATCTGCTCCGTCAATAATTTTCATTGATGAATTAGATGCAATCGGCAGGCACAGAGGAGCTGGAATCGGCGGAGGACACGACGAAAGAGAGCAAACGTTAAACCAGATTCTAGTGGAAATGGACGGGTTTGAAAAAGAAACGGGAGTTATAATTTTAGCTGCTACAAACAGACCCGATATTTTAGATCCTGCGCTTTTAAGACCGGGAAGATTTGACAGGAAGATCGTTTTAGATCCGCCAGACGTCCATGATAGAGAAGAAATTTTGAAAATTCACTCGAAAGATAAGCCGCTGGGGAATAATATTGATTTTAAGGAAACCGCTGAAAGAACCCCCGGATTTTCTGGGGCCGACTTAGCAAATGTAGCGAATGAAGCGGCCTTGCTTGCAGCCCGTCAGAATAAGACACAAGTTGATCAAAAAGAATTCCTGGAAGCAATTGAAAAAGTTTTATTGGGTCCTGAAAGGAAATCGCACATTTTATCAAAAAAAGAAAAAGAAATTGCAGCTTATCACGAGGCCGGACACGCCTTGGTTTCAACATTTATGCCAGATACTGAGCCCGTAAGAAAAATATCAATTATTGCCAGGGGAATGGCTGCCGGCTATACATTGCAAGTGCCATCCGAGGAAAGAAAAATGCGAACAAAGACAGGGTTTACGTCAGAGATTTCTACTCTTCTTGGAGGCTATTGCGCTGAAAAAATAAAATTTGGCGAGATGACAACTGGCGCCTCAAATGATTTGGGAAGAGCTTCGGAGATGGCAAGAAAGTTAGTGAAGGAGTATGGGATGTCTTCATTAGGACCAATTTCTTTTGGTGAAAAAGAAGAGATGGTATTTTTGGGAAAAGAGATTTCCACGCAAAGAAATTATTCTGAAAAAATTGCAGAAAGAATTGATGAAGAGGTTGATATGATTATAAAAGAGGCGCAGAGAAAAGCAGAAGTGCTCTTAATAAAACACAGAAACCTTTTGGAAAAAGTTGCAAAAGACTTAATTGAGAAGGAAACAATCGAAAGGGCAGAATTCGAGAAATTGATGGGAATCAAGAATAATAAAAAATAATTTAGTACCGTAGACCAGTCCACGGTACTATGGGCCTGTAGCTCAGTGGTAGAGCAAGATCCTTATAAGGTCGAGGTCGAAGGTCCGATCCCTTCCAGGCCCACAAAATTGAAAATACGGGCGGTTAGCTCAATTTGGTAGAGCGCGAAATTGACGTTTTCGATGTTATAGGTTCGAGTCCTATACCGCCCACAAGTTTAATGCCCATAATCTTGTCATGTTAAATAAACAGCAAATTATAGAAGAAATAAAACGCACCGCAAAAGAAAATGGCGGTAAGCCTTTGGGTGCGACTAATTTTGAAAAAGAAACAGGTATTAGACCCTACGATTGGTATAAATATTGGACTAGATTCAGCAACGCCCTAAAAGAAGCTGGTTTTGCCCCAAATAGGGGTGCTTTGGAAATTCTATATTCTCACGACTTTCTTATTGAAAAAGTAATCGAAATAATGCGTAAATTAAAAAAGTTTCCGACCTACCACGAATTATTTTTTGAGAAAAATCAAAACAAAGATTTTCCATTTCGTTCAATTATAAAACGACTTGGTTTAAAACAAGAGCGTATAAAATCGATAATAGAATATTCCAAAACCGAAGATTACAAAGATATTATTGAATTATGTGAGCCTCTCCTAGAAGAAGATAAACAAAACTTCTTAGCTGACGCATCTACTCAAAATTTAGGCGAGGTATATCTTTTTAAATCAGGTAAGTACTATAAAATTGGGAAAACAAATGATACTGTAAGACGTGGAAGTGAATTAAAAATTCAATTGCCTGAAAATCTAGACTTAATCCACTCAATTAAAACTGACGACCCGAGTGGTGTTGAGACGTATTGGCACAAAAGATTTGAGGACAAAAGAATGAACGGCGAATGGTTTGACTTAAATTCCTCGGATATAAAATCTTTTAAACGCTGGCGAAAAATATATTAAAACTTAAATGGATTTAAAGATAATTTATGAAGACAAGGACGTTCTGGTCGTAGATAAACCGGCAGGGATTGTGGTATTCCCGGAGGGAGAAAGCTTAAAAAGCGGAGAGAAAACTTTAATAGATTATCTAATAGAGAAATATCCCAAGCTCGTGGAGGCCGGGCCTCCACCGCGCTATGGGATTGCGCATAGGTTAGACAAAGACACGTCTGGAGTATTATTGGTGGCAAAAAGCACGGAAGCCTTGATTTTTTTGCAAAAACAGTTTTCCTTGCCCGCCGTAGCTTTGCAAAACAAAGCGAAGGAGGGCGCCGGCTCCAAACCCCTTGAAAAAAGGGTTGAAAAGATGTATATTGCATTAGTTGAGGGAAATATTGAAAATGAGAAGGGAATCATACATACTTTAATTGCCAGGGCGAAAGGAGACCCGAGAAAGCAAAGAGCGTACTCGGAAATTAACGCCCCAAAATCAGCCAGAGAAGCTATAACAGAATACAAAGTTATTGGGAGATATAAAAGCCCCACTTCGCCAAGGCTTCGCGGGGTGACTCCAAGTCAATTTACATTGCTTGAAGTCAAAATAAAAACAGGAAGACGCCACCAAATACGGTGTCATTTTTCTTATTTAAAACACCCGATTGCCGGAGACAAATTATACAGCTTTAAAAATTCAAAGATTCCAAGCGGGCTGGCAAGGCAATTCCTGCACTCGGCATATTTAAAAATCCAATTGCCAAATGGGGAAATAAAAGAGTTTGAGTCAGAACTGCCGGAAGAACTAAATAATATATTAAACAAACTAGAAAAATAACATGACAACATTATTGGAAAAATTTAATAAAGACCAGCAGAAAAATTTGCCGGACTTGAGACCCGGAGATACAATTAAAGTGTACCAAAAAGTAAAAGAGGGCGACAAGGAAAGAATCCAAATTTTTGAGGGCATAATTATCGCCCGAAAACACGGAAAAGGAATCTCTGCTACAATAACCGTAAGAAAGGTTGTTGGCGGAGTAGGCGTAGAAAGAATCTTTCCAATCCATTCTCCTTCGATAGATAAAATAGAAGTTGTAAGACGCGGAAAAGTAAGGCGCGCGAAGCTTTATTATTTAAGGGAAGCCAAAGGTAAGAAAGCAAAATTAAAGAACAAAGAATTCTCAGAAGCCATAGCAGAACCAGATGAAGCTCTCTCAAATATTGAAACAGACGAAAAGCCAGTCGAAGAAAAACCAACTAACGAGACGGTAGAGGAAATAAAAACAGAAGAGACGCCGTCGTAGTTCGGCGCGCGCGGGTGGTGAAATGGTATACACGCCAGCTTGAGGTGCTGGTGCCGCAAGGTGTGCAGGTTCGACTCCTGTCCCGCGCACATTAGGCTACCGCTTGGACGATTAGCTCAGTTGGTAGAGCGGCTTCATTTATTCACCCCGTTAGATTTTTGGGCGGTTAGCTCAGTTGGTAGAGCATCTCATTTACACTGAGAGGGTCATAGGTTCGAGTCCTGTACCGCCCACGAAAATATCTAACGGGGCAAGCTGAAGATGTCGCAGGTTCGAGTCCTGCATCGTCCACACATCAGGTTATAGGCGCGCCTGGATAGCTCAGGTAGTTAGAGCACAGCTCTGAAAAAGCTGGGGTGGCCAGTGCAAGTCTGGCTCCAGGCACAAAGTTGCGGGTGCCCCGCTAAGCGGGGCTTTACCCGCGCTAAGCGCGGGTGTCGTATAGTGGCTATTATGTAACCTTGCCAAGGTTAAGACGGCAGTTCGATTCTGCTCACCCGCTCATAATTAAAAACGCTCCCTTTTGGGGAGCGTTTTTAATTATGAAGCAGGGTCGGACTGCAGGAAGGGGTCGGGAAGGAGTATTCCTTCCCGTGTAGGAAATTATTCAAATGACCCAGAGGGTACCCCGGTTTTGAAAGAGCGAGCTTTACGAGCGACAANTTCCATTTCTGCTCACCCGCTCAAAAATTTTACTAAATTTTTGAGCGGGGCTCGTCCCCCCCCATATGAGATGGACGGGCGGCCCGCTCTCAATATACAAAAGCGTCGATTAAAGACGCTTTTTGTATTTTTTTTACTCTTGACAGGTGACGCAATTTTGTGTTCTAACCATTGACATCCCCCCTCTTATATGCTAATATGTATGCATACTTCCGAAAGGGAGTTTTTTAATAAAACACCATATGAACATCATAAACAACATAAAGAAAAATGCTGTTTTAGGAGAGAAGACTCCTTTGTTTGGTTCTATTTTTGCAGCCGTTGTGATAGGCATCTGCCTTTTGGGCACAATTATGCCCCAGGCATCAAATGCCGACTTTGCCAATATAACCAACTCGTCTTATGCGGCGAAAACCGCGAACGAATCGCAGAGAGCTGTCAAAACTATAAAGGTTGTGATCACTGCTTACTCAAGCACTCCCGATCAAACAGACGATACTCCATTTATTACAGCTTCCGGGAAATATGTGGCAGACGGTATAGCCGCTAACAATATGCTTCCCTTTGGAACAAAAATCAGAATTCCTGAGCTGTACGGAGATAAAGTCTTTACTATTGAAGACAGGATGAACAAAAGAATGGGTAATTATCGTTTAGACGTATGGATGCCCAACAGATCGCTAGCTGTGAATTTCGGAGTAAAAACAGCCAAAATAGAAGTTTTGGAAAATTAGAAATCCTCGCCGTTCTGCGGCTCTATCGCAATTTTTTGAAAGTTTATTTCGCCTCGGCGAATTCCAAAAAATTGCTGGATTTATGTAATTTCCTCCGTTATGACTACGGGCGGGCATTCGCCCGAAATTATAGAACAGTCAAACAAAAAACCCGCTTAACAGCGGGTTTTTTGATGTATAGTGCCCGGAGTGGGAGTCGAACCCACATGAAGTTTCCCTCGCAACATTTTAAGTGTTGTGCGTGTACCATTTCGCCATCCGGGCTCGCTTAGCGAGCCTATCGCCACGCTTAGCGTGGCGGGCATACAATCAATTTTGAGGCGCGGGCGGGAATTGAACCCACGTATAAGGGATTTGCAGTCCCTTGCATTACCACTTTGCTACCGCGCCATATTTCTTAATATAATTCTACCAATTTTCTGCTATTTTTCAATCTCGGAAGAAGAATTTTTCGACTCTTTTGCCTTAACCAAAAGCTCTTCTATCTTTGCCGCATGAAGGACTTCTGTTTCTTTTACAAATCTTATTTTAGGAACGGGACGCATGCGCAAAGTTCTGTTGATTTGATATTGTATATCATATGTTGATTTTTGCAGAGCATTTAAAATTCCTGCTGACTTTTCTTCCGGAAAAACAGATACGTAAGCTTTTGCCTCAATCATATTTCCGGTTGTATCCACCCTGGTTAAAGTAACTAAAATTTCAGGCGAAAAAGCAAAATCTTTTAAAAGGATTTTGCTCAGTTCGTGCTGCAATAAAGAGTTTACGCGATCAATTCTATTTGTCATAAAGATTAACTTTTTTCCCGATGGCTTTGCCATCGTGGATCCTCGACGGCTCTGCCGTCGGGACAATTCTATTTGTTGCCATAATTAAAGCTCTCCTTTTTTGCGTTCTTCGGTGTAGGCGGATAAAATGTCTCCTTTTTCTATTTTTACATCACCCTCAAAAAGTATCCCAGCTTCGTCNCCCTTGCTTAATTTATCAATATCNTTTTTGTCGCGCTGAAGATTTATTATTCTTCCAGCTCCAATTTTTTTGCTTTCTCTTAAAATTTCCAGTTTTAATCCTTTTTTCAATTCGCCCTCAGTAATTTTTCCACCGACAATCTGTCTGTTTTTTTCTGCCCAGAAAACCAGAATCGTTCTTAACTTTCCTATTTCTGTTCTTACAATTTCCGGTTCTAGTGTTTTCTCTAGTCCTCGCCTTACATCTTGTATCAACTCGTAAATTATTTCGAATGTTTTAATTCTCAGTTTTTTGGCTAAGTCGTTCTTCATAAACTGCATAACTGTTGGACTAATCTTTACTCTGAACCCGATTATCACAGCTTTTGCCATTTCGGCTATCTTTGCATCAGTCTCTGAAATATCTCCGACCTCTGATTTTAAAATGCGCAGAATAACTTTATCTTGGGGCAGGTTTTTTAACATAGCCTCTATCGCCTCTAAAGAACCGAAAACATCTCCTTTTAAAACAATATTCAAAACTTTTTTATCGGGGTCTGATACTAAAACATTTGATCCAATTTCTCTTTTTGGTATTTCTTTTTTTATTTCTTCTTGAGCCTCCTCAAAGGACTTATATGCTTTAAATTTTTCCCCAACAGCAGGAACGCTTTCAAAGCCCAAGATGATAACCGGCCGGGAGGGAAGAGCTTCTGTGATTTCTTTTCCTTGAAAATCTTTAATAGATTTTACTTTAGCCAAGGCTAGGTCTGTTGCAATAATATCTTTTTTTCTTAGAGTTCCTTTTTTGATTATTGCTGTAGCTACGGGTCCCTTGTGTCCGTCCATATATGACTCAATAATCAATCCTTCAAGCGGCGCGTCTTTTTCTGATTTTAGATCTTGAAGGTCGGCAACCAGTAATATTACTTCGAGCAATTCATCAATGCCCGTTTTTTCTTTGGCCGAAACTTCAACGGACGGAATTGTTCCTCCAAAAGATTCAACGGAAACATCCACTTTAGCAAGTTCTCCTTTTATTTTATTGGGGTTGGCGTTTGGTAAGTCCATCTTGTTTATCACAACAATTATTGGAATTTCAGCTCTTTTTATAGCCATTATGGCTTCCTTTGTTTGCGGTTGGACCGATTGAGTTGCGTCTACAACGAGTAAGGCAATGTCGGCGACTTCAGCTCCCCTTGCTCGCATTGCCGAAAACGCTTCATGCCCGGGAGTATCAATAAAGGTTATTTTTCCATTTTTGTCTTCAACTTCGTAAGCTCCAATATGCTGGGTAATTCCGCCGGATTCTTTTGCGGTTATTTTAAAATCTCTTATAGCCTCCAAAAGAGAGCTTTTTCCGTGATCGACATGTCCTAAAACGACCACCACCGGCGGCCTAATGCTTTTTTTCCCGATAGCAGAGCCATCGCGGATCCTCGACTCCGTCGAGACAATTTTTCTTTCTTTTTTTACCATCTTATTTAGTTGAGAGGTCATCGTTTAGTTTTTGTAGCGCGCGACAGGGCTTCTACTTCTTCTTTTGAAAGGGGATAATCAGATTTTCCTTGGTTTAGTATTTTGGCGTAAACCCTATTTCCGTCTCTTACAAATAAGCTAGAAATAAGAAAACCGCTATTTTTATTATCAAGCAGAGCTATAACAAAGCTTTGGTTCCCTCCTAAATTATTAAAAGGGTTAAATCTGACAACGCCTATTTTTTGAAACGCATATAAAGAAGCGTCTTCTAGGTTTGTAATTTTTTCCAGGGCTTTCTTGATCTCCTCTTCTAATTTCTCATCTTTCTTTTTTTGCGACAAAAGGATGCTTCTCAGGTCTTTTATTTGTCCGTTTTCCAGAAGTTCGCTTATTTTTTTATCGCTCTTGTTCGTGCGCAAAATCAAAACAACGTTTATTGACGCTAAAAACAAAGATATAACGCCCAACAACAAAAAAAGAATCGTCTGCGTTAGCATACCCCGTTAGAAGCATTAGGCAAAAGACATTTTACAAAATATTTTTTGCAAGCTTCCAAGTAGTTTATTGTGATTCCGAGCATGACCCGCTAAAAACTTTTAGCTTCTTCTAACGGGGCATACGATATTATAATACAACAAATTCAGAAAAACTTCAACCTCCCTAAAAAAATCCGGCGCACTGTTTTTGGTTTTCCGAAAAACCAAAAAATCACTTCAATCGCCGAGGACGACCTTTTGATTGGTTAATAGCCGACTAAACTTTGAATTTCTCGCAAGGTCGCTTTAATTGCGCCGAGGATAGAAGCCAATAAATTATTCGGTGAAATATTTAAGCCCATCATTGGTGTTGGATTTAGGGTTGGAGTCGGTGTGAATGTTGGCGATGGTGCGAAGCAATTATAGCCGGTGCTACAATACGATCCAATATATGAGCATCCTGGTCCCGCGGTGGTGGTGCACATGCCATAGCAACAATATTGTGCGGCCGGAGTAGGAGTTGGCGTTGGCGTCGGGGTAGGGGTTGGCGTCGGCGTGGGAGTAGGAGTTGGTCTTGGGGTGGGTGTTGGCGTGGCCTGGCAATTGGCGAGGCAGGTTGCGAAGTCGGAGTATTGTGTAGAAAATACATCGTTTGTTAGAAAACAAGAGCCTTCCCTACAGTCGTATCCCCACGAATTTGGTGATGGCGAAAACGGGGGTGTCGGGGTTGGAGATGGCATGGGACAGCTAAAAGATACAATATCTTTTAGTGTTACTTTAATCTCAGTGTCGTGCGGGCAGCATTTTACAACTAACCCTCCCATAACTGTTGCTTGGTATGTGGGGAGCCAGAATAACTCATTTCGGTTGCAACTCCAGGATAAAGGAGGCTTGTAATTAAATATTTTATTTTCACCTGTTTTGCATTCAGTATTTGCAATAAGATCAGATGCGTCTCTCGCGTCTTCAAGCTCTCTAGTGTGTGCGGCCTGTTCGCACTCATATCGCGTGTATCCGCCTTTCACTTCTCCTGGCGAAGGAGCTAAAGGAAAAACATCATTATATTGCTTATCAACTACGGTTCTGCAGGTTACCTTAGGATCCATCGGTTCAGCGTCTTGGTCATATTCCCAGCCACCTTCGTAATATGATATTTTGCCATTGGGGCATTCTTCTGGACAGCTAGCTCCATCTTCTAGGATTTGGCGTCCCTGGTTCATTATTAGCAGGAGATCATTTCTCCCTTCTTCAAAAGAAGAAGATGATACGATCGCAACGACTTTTACTGGAGCCACGCCCATAAATCCACAGAAAGTAGGCGTGCTGTTGAATTCGTGAGAGGGGCTTGTCGTTGGAGAAGGTTCAGTTGTCGCGGCTTGTTGTTGGGTTAAAAGTACTGATATTTTCTGTTGGAGCTGTGAAATTACTTGGCCGAGCAGTTGGGTTAATTGGTTTGTAATTTGGCTTTCCGTTAATGCGGCCTGAGTGCTAACGAGGCCGAAAGAGAACCATACAAAACACAGAATTCCTATTGCTAAAAAAACTCCCCCCAAAAAATATTTTATTTTCGTAATTTTTATACGAATTTTAACGCGCTCTTTGCTTAATAGTAATTCTTTGCGAAAAGCCGTGTTAATCGTCTAGGGTGCTCCATATTCCAGGGTCTTCAATTCCTAAAACCCAGGCAGAAAAGCCTCTAAAACCATTTTGTTTTATAACGTCCAATTTATTCTCAAAACTTTGTTTATCTTGGAACCAAATCATATACTGCTTTTCCTTATAGGAATATGACAACCAGGAAGCCCCCAAATATTTATCGTACGAAGATGTGTATGAATAATTAGTTTTTATGTTAGAAAGACGCTCATATGTGCCCGACGCTACAACTTTTTTAAAAGGGTTAACGCTCCAACCCCAATGGTAAAGGGGGATTCCGAAAGACAATTTTTCTGGAGGAATTTTGTCTTTTACGTAATCTAGTACCTTGTTTATAAACGGCAAGGAAGCAACAGGGCCGAAAGATTCCGGGTCGTCGTAAGTCATCATACTTATAAAATCAACGGCTTTAGCTATCCTGGCATAATCAAAAACACCACTCCAGTTTTTAAAGGCGCTTGTATTTTCGTAATCAACGCTACGAGTTACTGCAGCCACGCTTAAAGTTAACCCATTTTCGTGTAAATATTTCGCAGTTTTTTCTACAAACGAAGAATACAAATCTCTGTCCAGATAACTTATATTTTCAAAATCAAATTGCCACCCGATATAGTTTTGCTCTTTTGCTTCTTTTACAAGAGATTCTATCACTTCATCCTGTTCTTTCAAAGAAAGGAGAAAATTATGCATTACACTTTGTTTAAACCCGGCGTTTACAACCAAAGGCATAACTTTAACTTTCGTTTCTTTTATCGCTTTTTGTAAGCCTTCGTCCAATTCCCCAACCAGCTTTAGTTCGGAAGAAACGGCGTAAAACTGAGGAGCCAAAATATCAATTTTGTCTATGTTTTTTATCAAACTTTCAATACCCTCTTTTTCTTTCCGCTGTGACATATAAAATATTTTTTCCATCGGAAGCGGGGTTGGAATTGGCGTGGGAAAGGGCAAAGCTACAGCATCGTCAGCCAGAGAGATATTATTGTTTCGGTTGCCGAATATTGAAAGCGGAGTAATAAAAAAGCTAATTAGGCAAAGAATAACAAAAAAATAATAAAATTTCGCTTTCATTCCATCCATTTTAACAAACATATTCAGGGTAATCAAAAATAAGTTTTGCACAGTTTTATTTGTAAAAAAAAGTCCGCGAAAGTACGCGGATATGCTGTAATTAATAATCAGGATCTTTTCCTGAATTGGTAGAGCGTCGCGGAGGCGACCATCAGAAGAAGGATTGAAGAAGATGCCGGTTCAGGAATCAGTTCACCCGCAAACGCGAAGTCGTCAAACCACATAGCATCAGCTGAATTGCTCAGCACTGCGCGTAGTCGTAATTGAAACAGCGCATTGTCATTGGCTTCGAATGGCAAAATAAAGCTCGCCTCCTGCCAAATGCCGGTTGACGTGTTGGTATAATCGGCTAATTGGCGCCAATTCGTACCACCATCGGGCGACCACTCAACAAAAATATGGTCGCTGGACTCAAGAGCGTCGCTGGTAGGTTTGTACCAATAATTCAGCGATAAATTATCAAAATCAACCGTTTGACATGCCAGCAACAAGATATCTCCGGTCGACCCACTCTCACCAAAACCCTGAACGCGACATGAACCAGAGTGCACGTAGGCGCTATTGGCAGACTTCACTTGCCAATTTCCGCTGGTGCTAGTCCATGCGGAAAAATCTCCGGATTCAAATCCGTCTGTCCAGATTACATCTGCCCCAGCATTTTGGCACAACGCCAATAGCGAAAAAATAAACACGATCTTTTTCATTGGTCTGTCCTCTCAAAGAGCAAGGTAAAAAAATAAATGAGCCACGAGCCCAAGTATTTCTTTATTTTCTTTATTTTACCACATGATTAAAAATCGCGCAAAAAATCTTTTATTACTTTTTTTGTTTCAGTTAAATTTTTAACTTTCATAAGTTGCTCCCTTAAATCCTTGGCGCCGTTAAATCCTTTTGTGTACGCGTGGAAGTGTTTTTTCATACTGTCCCAGCCCGAGGCTGGTCCGCCTTGGGCGGAAAAAATTTCAGCGTGTTCAACAACCGCCTTTAATTTTTCCGAAACAGATGGTAGGTTATCGGAAAAAAACCATGGATTTCCTAAAACTCCTCTTCCAACCATAATGCCGTCCAATTCGGTTTCCTTTGCCAATTTACGGGCTTCGGCGAGAGATTTAACATCGCCATTCCCCAAAATTAATGTTTCGGGCGTGTATTTATTTTTGAGTTCCACAATTTCTTCGGCCAATTCCCAATGCGCCGGGCAGTCATACATTTCTTTTCTTGTGCGAAAATGCACCGTAAGCGCGGCAATATTTTCTTCAAGAATAGCGGGAATCCATTCGGAGATTTGATTTTCGGAATATCCTATGCGAGTCTTTACTGAAACCGGCATCTTGCCTGCGCCTCTTTTAGTCGCGCGAATAATTTCTTTTGCCAAAGTCGGATTTTTTATCAGCGCCGCTCCGCCTCCTTTTTTTCTATATCTTTATCCGGGCATCCCATATTAATATCAATGCCGTCAAAACCGAGTTCGGCAATTATTTTTGCGGCCTTTTCAAAATTAACAGGATCTCCGCCAAAAAGCTGGGCGACTATGGGATTTTCCTTTTTAGAATGTTCTAAGACGCTAAGACAATATTTCTTGCCCCTGTCTGACAACAAACCGTCGGCTGAAACAAATTCAGTCCAAAAAACATCCGGTTTTCCGTATCTCAAAAACATCAGCCGGAACGGCTCGTCAGTTACACCCGACATTGGAGCTATAGCCATAATGGGCTTTTTTAATTTTTTCCAGAAACCAGATTTCATATTTTCTAATTTTTCTAAAAAAGCACCTATCNTNTAGGAAGGCGCTTTGCGCCGAGGCTANTTCTTACGATTTCACAAAAAGTGAAAATTGGCGGTGTTTTTTGAACGAAGTTCGAACTTTTTTTGACGAAAATCCGAATTCCGAATTTTAAAATCCAATCGCTCGGGCGGGCAAAAAGGAAGGGGGTTGGGGGGAAGGAATTTTTGCCCGCCCTCGCTTTTCCGCCGCCGCCGAATTTCGTGCCAGTGAAACTGGCGCGCCGCCTAAAAAAA
>C687J35174_10007095_pt1 | contig 14492 bp, 14 predicted proteins | sample RifCSPhighO2_01_FD_35174 | JGI IMG/M metagenome (IMG submission 35174) | reverse complement strand
TTAAGAAATAATTGAGAACCTTGTTTTTAATGATTACATTAAAAATAAAAACCTGCTTCGCAGAACTTTGTTTTTAATGATTACATTAAAAATAAAAACCTCTAGTTATTTCTAAACTCTTTTTGTTCGTTAAGAAATAATTGAGAACCTTGTTTTTAATGATTACATTAAAAATAAAAACCTCTAGTTATTTCTAAACTCACTTTGTTCGTTAAGAAATAATTGAGAACCTTGTTTTTAATGATTACATTAAAAGATAAAAACCTGCTTCGCAGAACTTTGTTGTTCGCTTTGCTCACAATAAGAACCACTTCGTGAACCTTGTTGTTCGCTTCGCTCGCAATAAGAACCACTTCGTGAACCTTGTTGTTCGCTTTGCTCGCAATAAGAACCACTTCGTGAACCTTGTTGTTCGCTTTGCTCACAATAAAAAAAATCCAATCCTATATTATAACGTTCTACAGCCTTTGCTGCGTAAGACCTAATCGCTATATTTAAAATAACGAGAAAATAGTTTAGAATAATAGGTAATAATTTTAATTTTTATTATGGAACCACGNATTCCNCCGCAAAATTTAGAAGCGGAACAATCAGTTTTAGGCGCGCTTATGCTTGATAAAGACGCTATTTTTCAAATAGCTGATTTTTTAGAGCCTGATGATTTTTACTCTGATAAACATAAGCAAATTTATCATGCTATTTTAGATTTGTTTTTACAAAACGACCCAGTGGATTTTTTAAGCATTACAAACCGCTTAAAAAACAAAGATTTGCTTAAAAAAATAGGCGGTAAAACTTATTTAACCGAGCTTATAAATTCCACTCCGTCATCTTCAAATGTAGGCGTTTACGGNAGAATAGTAANAGAGAAAAAGATTTTGCGCGACTTGATTCACGCTGCCAATGAAATAACTGAATTAGGTTATAAAGAAGAAGAACAANCNGATTATATATTAAACGAAGCTGAAAAAAAAATATTCAGCATTACGCAAAAATCTGTTAAACAAGGATTTGTTGAATTAAAAAAAGCTCTAAAAGAAGCGTTTTTACGGATTGATAAACTGCACGAACAAAAAGGCGCTATGCGCGGAGTTCCAACCGGATTTAAAGATTTAGACGAACTTTTATCAGGACTTCAAAGATCAGATATGATAGTTCTTGCTTCTCGTCCATCTCAAGGAAAAACAACACTGGCTTTAGATATTGCAAGAAAATCAGCGCTTGAACAAAATATCCCTATAGCAATATTTTCTTTGGAAATGTCAAATGATCAACTTATAGATAGAATGCTCTCGTCTCAATCAGGCGTTAATTTATGGAAAATTCGCACTGGAAATTTATCATCCAAAGGAGCTGACAGTGATTTTGATAAAATGAGACGGGGACTTGATGAATTGTCTAAAGCGCCGATTTTTATTGATGATTCCGGGTCTGTGAATGTAACCCAAATAAGGGCAATGTGCAGGCGACTTGAAGCAGAACGAGGATTAGGTTTGATTGTCATTGATTATCTTCAACTGCTTGATTCTGGAAATTCAGGTTATAATATAAATGTTGTGCAGCAAGTTTCTGAAATATCAAAAGGCTTAAAAGCTATGGCGCGCGAGCTTAATGTGCCTGTTTTGGTACTCTCNCAATTATCGCGCGCAGTAGAACATCGTGGACAAGGCGCGCGCCCAAAATTATCTGATCTTCGCGATTCTGGAAGCATAGAGCAAGACTCTGATGTTGTTATGTTTATTCATACAGAATATGATTCTGAACGCAAGCCACTTCCAAATATAAAAATATTAGTTCAAAAACACAGAAATGGCCCAATTGGAGAAGTGTCTTTATTTTTTAATCGCGAATTAGTCCGTTTTGAAAGNGCGTCAAAAGAAAATTATANCANTGTTGATTTTAATAACGACTCTAATATAGAATCAATGGATTTTTCAAGTAATTAAAAATTTTTTTATATTTTATGTATGCTAAACCTATACAAAATATTATTGAACTTTTGCAAAAATTGCCTTCTATTGGACCAAAAACAGCTGAACAATACGCTTTTGCTTTGCTAAAACTTCCTAAACATGATTTAAAAGACCTTTCTTTACATATAGGGGATTTAATAAGTATAAAAAAGTGTATAAGTTGTGGAAAAACTGTTGAAGAAGTATATAAAAAACAGTGTATAATATGTGAAAACAATAATAGAGAAACAAAATGTTTAATGATTGTAAAAAGCGAGATGCACTTAGAACAAGTGGAAAAAACAAAAAAATGGAATGCAAGGTATTTTATATTTAAAAACACGGAAGCTAATTTAAAAAGGTTGATAGAAATAATCAAAACAAATAAAATAAAAGAGCTTATTTTAGCTTTTGATATGACTCCTAATGATGAAGTGACTATTTTTAATCTTAAACATAAATTAAAAAAATCGCTTAACGCGTCTTTGCCTAATATAACAAGATTAGGACGAGGGCTTCCTTCTGGAGGCGATCTTCGTTACGCTGATAGTCTTACAATAGAGAGCGCGCTTGAACACAGAGAAAAAATTTAAAAAACAACTAATTATAATATCCATTGAAAAAATTAAATAAATGCGGTAAAATAAAGATATGGAAAATACAAAAAAACAAAATATTCCTAAATCTGTTTTTACGCATTTATTGGGAATTGTAGCTTTTTACTCCAGCATAGCAGGATTTATTATACTTTTATTTCAGTATGTTAATGTTCTGTTTCCTGATCAACTTTACTTTTATTACGATTATGAAAACGCGCTGTTGCAAATTCGCGTTTCAATGTCAATTTTAATTGTTTCTTTTCCTGTTTATTTGTTAATTGTTTTTCTTTTAAATAAAGAAATATTTAAAAATAAAGATATGCGTAAATTTAAACTGCGCAAGTGGCTTTTATATTTTACGCTTTTTATATCCGCAATTACAATTATAGGAGATTTAATAACTGTTATTTTTAAATTTTTGGATGGAGAATTAAGCATTAGATTTTATTTGAAAACATTGATTATATTTATAGTCGCTGGAAGCGTTTTTTGGTATTATATTTGGGATATTAAAAGAGAATTGTCTAAAAGAACAAAAAACATAAATAAATCTCTTGCTTATATCGCGTCGGTTATTGTTTTCGCAAGTATTATTTCTGGATTTTTTATTGTTGGCAGTCCTTCAAAGCAAAGAATGTTTAAATTTGACATAGAGAGAGTTAATAATATGCAAATAATACAAAATGAGATAATAAATTACTGGAACAATAAAAACGCTCTGCCAGATAATTTAGATAATTTAAAAGACAATATAAATGGTTTTAATCCCCCGCTGGACCCTAAAACAAAGAAACATTATGAATATAATATTTTAAGCGAACTTTCATTTGAATTATGCGCGACATTTGAAACATCAAATAAAAATATTTATAAAGAAACAAAATACAACCAATATCCTTATAACATAGAAAACTGGGAGCATGAAAAAGGACTAACTTGCTTTAAACGAAATATTGATCCGGATATTTATGGCAACCGTTTTCCTTTTAAGGAAAAAATATTGCCAAGATAATGCTAATTTTAATTTATTTATTCAGCTATTTAATTTCCTTATTCTAATCTTTATTCTTTTTAGCATATTATATATTTATTCACGTTTATATTTTTAGTATATTTTTAGCTTTTTCGCACGCTATCCGTATTTATTTCATATTTTGCGAAAATTTAAAAACACAAATATTTACAATGAAAAAATTTAAAAAAGAAAAACTGGAAAAAACCGTTAAAGAATATAAAAAACAACTTGAAGATTTAAAGTATAGAAAAGCGTTTGAAGAAGAAAAGAATAAAAAACGATGGTTATCTCAAGAAACTAAAAATAGTATTTTGGCTATTATTTTATTTGCGATAGCGATTTTAAGCGCGTTGTCTTTTTTTAACCAATCAGGAACAGTTGGACAATATTTTTATAAAGGACTGTTGTATATTTTAGGAATAGTTGCTTTTTTATTTCCATTAGTTTTAGTTTTGTCTGGAATTTCTTTTTTAAAAGGAATGAAAAAAGAACGTTGGCGGAATGTTATTTTAGGGTCTTTTTTATTTATTATTAGTTTATTGGGCGTTGCTGTGCTTATAATTCCTAAAAGCCAGATTGAATATCCCGGAGGAATGTTTGGATTTGTAATTACATGGCCGATTTTACGATTTTTTAACAACTTAACAGGTGTTTTAATTTTTGGCGCTCTGCTTATTATTTCTATTTTAGCTATTTTTGATGTTCCTTTGAAAAAAATCGGCTTTATAAGAAAAATATTGAATAAAAGAAAAGCTAACCTTATTAAAAAAGAAAAACAAGAAGAATCGCGATTAGACAGTAAATTAGAAATAGGTTCTAATGTTGTTAGGTCTTCTAAAAACGCGCATATGCATTTTGACAAAAATTATGAACCTCCAAGTTTAGATTTACTTGATATTTCTACTGATAAACCAAATAGTGGAAACATTGAAGAAAATAAAAAAATAATAGAAAACACTTTGTATGATTTTGGAATTAAAGTAGAAATGGATGATGTGCAAGTAGGCCCAACTGTTAGTCAATATACTTTTAAACCAGATCAGGGAGTTAAATTATCCCGCATTACAGAATTATCTCGCAATTTATCTTTAGCTCTTGCTGCGCACCCTATTAGAATTGAAGCCCCTATTCCTGGAAAAGCTTTGGTTGGAGTTGAAATACCAAATAAAATAGCTGTTAATGTTCGGCTTCGCGATGTTATTGAAAGCATTCAAAAAGATTCGCCTAAATCATCATTAGTGTTGCCTTTAGGGCGCGATATTTCTGGCAAAGTATTTTACGATTATTTAGATAAAATGCCTCATTTATTAGTTGCTGGTTCTACTGGTAGCGGAAAATCCGTAGCTATGAACTCTTTTATTGGTTCCTTAACTTATTTTAACTCTCCTAAAATGCTTCGCTTTATATTAATTGATCCCAAAAGAGTTGAGTTTTCTATTTACGAAGGAATACCTCATCTTTTAACGCAGGTTGTTGTTAATGTTAAAAAAGCTATTAGCGCGCTTAAATGGTTAACAAACGAAATGGATAACAGATATGAAATTTTAGAACAAGCTAAGGTGCGCGACATAAAATCATATAATAAAGAAATTTCTAAAAAACAAGAAAATATGCCAATGCCTTATTTAATTGTAATGATTGATGAAATGGCTGATTTAATGGTGCAATATAAAAGAGAGGTTGAGTCTGTTGTGGTGCGCCTTGCGCAAATGTCGCGCGCTGTTGGAATTCACTTGATCGCTGCAACGCAAAGACCTTCAACTGATGTTGTAACAGGCTTAATAAAAGCTAATATTCCAGCGCGTATTTCATTTAAAGTAGCTTCTCAAATAGATTCGCGAACAATACTTGATATGGCTGGATCAGAAAAACTTTTAGGACAAGGCGATATGCTTTATATGTCAAGCAATACCCCGGGAGTAAAGAGAATTCAAGGAACTTTTGTAACTGACAGCGAAACAAAAAAAATAGTTAGATATTTAAAAGAACTTAATGAAAAAAATAATTATGAAGAAATAAATTCAACAATTCAACACACAAAACCAAATATTCCTTTAATAGATTATGATTTTGAATCTGAAGACGAATTATACAATGACGCCAAACAAATAGTGCTTCAAGCTGGAAAAGGGTCGTCTTCCCTTCTTCAAAGAAAACTGCAAATTGGATACGCGCGCGCTGCGCGCTTAATTGATATGTTGGAAAAAGAAGGAATTGTTGGTTCAGCGCACGGTTCAAAACCAAGAGAAGTAATAAAGGAATAACAAAAAATAAATAACAATGAATAATATAATTTTAAAATCCGTTTTTTGAATTGAACATATTAAAAGTTAGTTAAAAGTTTATGAGATATTTTCTATGAAACTATATATTTTAATCATAATTTTATTTATAGTTTATATGCTTTTCCAAAACAGAGTTATAATATTTAGTTGATTTTAAAATATTTTTAACTCTTTTTTTTTGCGCAAAATTACAAAATATGATAAAATTTATTAAAAATAAATATGATATTGTTTTCAAAACAAGAAAAATTTTTTTTACATCCTTTTTTTTCTAATACTAACAAAGAAATTTACTGCATAAAAGGACTTCCTCCTGAATTAACTGGCGCTTTATGCTCTCGAGCTTCGCGCGCTAAAAACGATCTGCGGCGTATTTTTTTAGATGAATACATAAAGCCTATATTAGAAAGCAATGATAAAAATTTAGCTAAAGAACTTAAAATAACTATAAGTTTTTTACATAATAATGGCATAGACAAAATTGTTAACAATAAAAAAGCGCAAATATTTTTTGCTAAATGGCTTGCTCAATACGGCGATGATTCTATTATGCAAATGCTTGGCACTTATCTTGTTATAACCAAAGTCTCGCAAGTAGCGCTAAAACATTTAGAAGATCAGAGAATAGGAATCGCGCCAATTGAAAAATCTACGCGTTATGTTGATTATTCAACTAAAATAAACAATAGTTATCAATATTACACAGAATCTGCTTTAGGCAAAGAATACGAGCGTACAATGAATCTGCTTTTTGATACTTACAGCAAATCTCTGCCTATATTAAAAAAAATTTTAATTAAAAAATATCCAGATGAAAATCAGCTNATATTAGAAAAAAAAGCTTTTGACATTTTGCGCGGACTNCTTCCNTGTTCAACTTTTTCACAAGTGGCTTTTTATGGAAATGCTCAAGCAATGGAATATTTAATAAACCGTTCAATACAACATCCTTTATCTGAATTGCGTTTTATTTCTGAAAATTCAAAAACCGAATTAAATAAAGAAATTCCGTCTCTTTTGATGCGTTTATCAGGAGAAAAAACCAAAGACTATCAAAAATATTTAATTCAAAAACCAATTAATGTGGATAAAATTGTGGATAAACTATGGAAAGAAAGTAAATTAGATATTGAAAATAAACCTATTGTAAAATTAGTAGACTATGACAAAAATAGCGAAAATAAAATTATTGCCTCTATTTTATTTCCGCAAACGCATTTATCTTGGAAAAGTGTGGCTAAAAAAGTTAATAGTTTAAACAACAAACAAAAGCAAGATATTTTAAAAACATATGTTAAATCACGAAAAGAAAGATGGCAAAAAATTGGCAGAGCAATGGAAAACGCTTATGTGCGCTTTGAAATCGTAATGAATATAGGAGCTTACAGAGATTTACAACGCCACAGAATGATGACTCAAGCGCGTCAATTATTTTCTACTCACTTAGGTTATGATATTCCCAAAGAATTAGTAAGNACANAAATTTTAAAACCTTATAATAAGGCAATGGAGCAAGCCAAAAAAACATTTGAAAAAATAGAGAAAAAAGATAAATATTTAGCGCAATATTCTGTTCCGATGGCTTATAGAATTCGCTTTTATCAATATAAAAATTTGCGACAATGTTTTTGGGAAGGAGAACTCAGAACTACGCCTCAAGGACATACTGATTACAGAATCATTGAACAGGAAAAATACAAATTGTTAANAAAAGTTTATCCNAATATTTCAGAATTTATGATGGTTGATATGAATAATTACGATATAGCGCGCAGAGGAACAATAGAGAAAATTAAAGCCAAAGAAAAAATNTTAGTAAAAAAATATGAAAAAAGATTTTAAAAAAAGACCTTCTTGGGATAAATATTTTATGAATATCGCGGAATTAATTTCCTATCGCGCCACTTGTTTAGACCGCAAATTTGGAGCAGTTATAATTGATAATAACAGCAAAAGAATTTTATCAACAGGATATAATGGATCGCCAAACAAGTTGCCTCATTGTAATGACAANGGATGTAAAGAAATTAATGACCATTGCGTTAGAACAATACACGCTGAACAAAACGCTATCATACAATTAGCAAAATACGGGGGAAGCAATAACATTGATAAAGAAAAAAATATTTTTATTTATTTATTTGGCAGAAGACCATGTCTTTTGTGCGTTAAAATACTAATAAATTATGGCGTAAAAAAAATCATTTTTAAAAACAGCAATCCTCCGCGTTATGGCCATAGAAAAGAAGACGAATTTGCTGATGAAATGCTCAAACAATCGCATATAGAATTAATAGAATACAATGAATAATTTAAATCTTAAAGTTCAAAAAATTCACTCTAATGCTATTTTACCTAATTACGCGCATTGCGGAGATGCTGGAATGGATTTTTTTTCTATAGAAAACGCGATAATAAATCCCGGTGAAAGAAAAGGCATTGCCACTGGTATTAAAATGGCGATACCCAAAGGTTTTGTTGGCCTTATTTGGGACAAATCAGGAAGAGCTTTAAATGATGGTTTAAAAACAATGGCTGGCGTTATTGATTCTGGTTATAGAGGAGAAGTAATAATAGTCCTATTAAACACAAGCAATAAGAAAATGGAAATTAAAATAGGATTTAAAATCGCTCAAATGCTAATACAAAAAGTTGAACAACCAAAAATAAAAGAAACAAACAGATTAGATAAAACATCTCGCGGATATAGCGGTTTTGGAAGCACAGGAGAATAATTACCTAAATTTGATTATAAATTTAAATTTTGATATAATTAATTTATGTTTAAAAAATCTAAAATAAAAACTATAATTGTAAAAAATGAAAAAAAGATTAGCTTAGATGATTTAATGAAGGACTTGCAAGGAAAATATGGAGAAGGAGTTATTATGAAATTAGGCGACGCAAGAAGAGTTAATATTGACTCTATATCTACAGGGGCTCTTTCTTTGGATTTAGCATTAGGTGTTGGCGGAGTGCCAAAAGGAAGAATTATTGAAATATTCGGATCTGAAAGTTGCGGTAAAACAACGCTTGCTCTTCATATAGTAGCAGAAACTCAAAAGAAAAAAGGCATAGCTGCTTTTATTGACGCTGAACACGCTCTTGACCCTGAATACGCTAAAAAAATAGGCGTTGATATTGATAACTTGCTTATTTCCCAGCCAGACACAGGAGAAGACGCTTTGGACATTTTAGAAACGCTTGTTCGTTCTGGAACTGTAAGCGTTGTAATAATTGACTCTGTGGCAGCTTTAACTCCAAAAGCTGAAATTGAAGGAGAAATGGGAGATCAACAAATAGGACTCCAAGCTCGCCTTATGTCTAAAGCCCTCCGCAAAATCACATCAGTTGCGGCAAAAAACGGCGTTATTATTATTTTTATAAACCAAGTGCGGACTAAAATCGGAATAATGTGGGGAGACCCTGATGTTACGCCAGGAGGAAAAGCTCTTAAATTTTATTCATCAGTAAGAATTAAACTTACCCGCACAGCTAAAATTGAAAGAAATGGACAAGTAGTTGGCAATCGCGTAAAAGCGAAAATTGTTAAAAATAAAGTTGCTCCGCCATTTCGCGAAACAGAATATGATATACTTTACAATGAAGGAATTTCAAGATTATCTGATTTAGTAAGAATGGCGGAAAAATATGGAGTTGTAACTAAAAAAGGTTCTTCTTACAGCTACAATGGAAAAAGCATAGGTTCGGGAATAGAAGGAGCAAAAAAATGGATAAAAGAAGATTCTAAAAGATTAGAAGAAATAACTGAAAAAACTAAACAAAAATTCTATGAAAGTTTGGAGTAATCTTTTTATATTATTTTTATTTTTAACATTTTTATTTTCGTTTCAATCTGTTAACGCGGTTGGTTTAGTGCCATGCGGCAACGGAGTATTTGATGATAATGGCAATAGAATAGAATGCAATTTTTGCCATATTTTTGAACTTGCAAATAATATTTACAAATTTGTTGTTTTTGAATTAGTGCCGATTGTTTCTATTTTAATGATTGCCATAGGAGGTTTTACAATTTTAATATCTGGCGCTTCTAAACCAGATATGTATAAAAAAGGAATGGATATTATTAAAATAACTGTTGTCGCGCTTATTATTATTTACGCTTCGTGGCTTGTTGTGCAATTTGTTTTAGGAATATTAACCAGCGGGCCTGATCAAACTTGGTATAATCCAACAACATGGAATCAATTTGATTGCTAATAATTTAAATAATTGCTTATGTTTCTTTAGTTCTAAAAACTAAGAAACTAAAGTTTAAAAACTAATTATGAATTTAAATAAAATATTTTTAATTGGACGACTTACGCAAGACCCTGAAAAACGCACTATGCCATCTGGGCAGTCAGTTGTTAATTTTGGTTTAGCAACAAATCGTTATTGGAAAAGTTCTACTGGAGAAAAAAAAGAAGAAACGCAATTTCATAATATAGTTTTATTTGGTCAATTAGCTGATGTAGCGTCTCAATATTTAACAAAAGGAAATATGGCTTTTATTGAAGGTCGCGTGCAATATAGAAACTGGGATGGTAAAGACGGCCAAAAACATTATAAAACTGAAATTATTGCTATTAGTTTGCAATTGCCTCCAAAAGGATCAAGNATAGGAAGCGGAAAAAATTCTTTTACTAAAAAAGAACAAGCTCAATCTAAAAAAGAAGAGGTCCCGATAATTTCTGAAGATAATATTGATTTTGAAGAAGATATGCCATTTTAAGTTAAAATATTAAAAAATTTAGGAATATTAAAAAACCGATTTTAATCGGTTTTTTAATTTAGTCTTGTAAATTTTTAATTGTGCGAGTTGTAAATGGAATAAGTCCCATAGAGCGCGAACTTTTAATTGCGCGCGCTAATTTTCTTTGATGCCAAGCGCAAGCGCCAGTTCTTTTGCGATTAGCTATTTTTGCTTGCGCAGTAATAAACTTACGCAATAATCGCTTATCTTTGTAGTCTATTTCTTGTATATTATTTTTACAAATTAAACAATCTTTTTTCATAATTTTAAATTTCTATATTCTACATTTTAACGCTATCATCTAATATCTGGTCTAATTTTTTATCCATTTCTTCAATAGGAGTTTTGCTTGCTTCTTTTTCTTTATTATATTTAACACTCTCAAAAGATTTTTTAACAAAACCGCGAATAGTATTACTGTTTTTTTTCCGCGTAATAAATTCTGTTTTAGAAAATTTAGAATTTTTTTCTTTTATAGGTTTTATTTCTGGAATTTTATTTATTTTTATAATAATACTTCGTAAAATATTTATTTCATCTTTTATTGATTTATTAATAATATTTATATTATAATTTTTTTCTATAGCGCAATAAAAAGTGCTAAAATAGCCCTTTATATGTTTTTTTATTGGATAAATGAAACTTCGTTGAAAAGGATCAACTTTTTTTTCAATTTTAAGTTTAGCGAATTTAATATCGCTTTCTAATTTTTCTAATATCGTTAAAACAGCTTTTTCATCAAGTTCTGGATTTATTATTGTTGTAATCTCGTAAAACATAATTGGATTATAGCATATTAACAAAAACAAAAAGTTAAGTCAATATTTTATTAAAGTAATTAAATTTTCATTACCACTGGTAATATTAAAGGTCTTCTGTGAGTTTTTTTGTATAAAAATTCACCTAATTCTTCTCGCAATTCATCGCGAACATAAGAAGCGTTAAATGGCTCTTGTGAAGCAGTATGCATTACTATTTCCTTAATTTTATCCCGCGCTTCATTAACTAAATCGCGTCTATCATTCATATAAATAAAACCTCGCGAAATAATATCAATCGGCTCTTTTACTTTTCCANTTTGAGAATCAATTAAAATAATAATNGTGAACATTCCTTCTTCAGCCATTTTTTGCCTGTCGCGAAGCACTATTTCTCCTACATCGCCAACTCCCAATCCATCTACCATTATATAATTAGTAGGCACTTTTTTCTTAGAAATCCAGATATCTTTTTTACTTAAATTAAAAATATTTCCATTATCAAGCGCAAAAGTACGCTCTGGTTTCATTCCTAATTCTTGACCAATTTCAGTATGCGCTTTTAACATAAAATAATTTCCGTGAATAGGTATTAAATATTTAGGTTTTATTAAACTAATAAGCATTTTAGCGTCTTCTGCTCTTGCGTGTCCTCCAGAATGAATTCCCATCATTCTATAATTTATAACTTTTCCTGCTTGCCTTGCAAGCAAATCATGAACTGTTTGAACTGTGCGTTCATTTCCCGGGATAACAGATGAAGAAAACAACACAACGTCTTTATTTGTAAGCTCTAAAAATTTATGTTCTTTTTGAGCAATGCGCATTAAAGCCGCCCTATCCTCGCCTTGNGCCCCAGTGCACATAATTGTTACTTTACTAGGAGAAAGGGTTGNTGCTTTTTTAGAAGATATTAGCGTTTTAGCGTCTAATTTTAAATAACCTAATTCTTTGGTAATTAAAACATTACTTTTCATACTGTAACCTTCTACCGCGACAAAGCGCCCCATTTTCTCTGATATCTCTAAAATCTGTGCCATTCTGCCAATATTTGAAGAAATAGTTCCTATAATAATACGATAATCGCGATATTGNTCAAATATTTTTTCTAATTCTTGTTTTACGCTTTCTTCTGGTATTGCCTGCCCTTTTTCATTAACACTTGTTGAATCAGACATTAAAACATCTACGCCTTCCTTTCCAATATTCGCTATTCTGCCAATATCAGCTGGGGCTTCCATTGCTGGGTTCCTGTCAAATTTAAAATCNCCTGAATGATATATTGTTCCTGTTGGAGTTTTTATATATAAAGAAAAACTATCTGGAATATTGTGATTAACATGAACAAATTCAATATTAAATACTCCCAAATCTATTTTTTCTCCTGAATTCATTATTTTTATTTTTGGTTTTTGCGCGTTAGGAAAATCATCTTGTCTTTTTAATATAATGCTTCNAGCTAAAGCTCCGGCAAATATTGGCGGATTGCCTAATTTATCCATTAAATAAGGAATCGCTCCAATATGGTCATAATGTCCGTGAGTAATTATAATACCTTTAATATCTTTAATTTTATTTTGCAAATAATAAGTATTAGGAATAACAAAATCTATTCCCATCATTGCTTCTTCTGGAAACTGCAGTCCTAAATCAATTATAATAATATCGCGTTTTTTTGTTTCAGGCTCGTAATATTCAATTATTGTGCAATTGCGACCCACTTCTTCTAATCCTCCTAATGGAATAATTCTCACGCGAGGTTCAGGATTTATTAATTTTACTTCTTTAATTTTGTTAACATTTGCCGTATTATAATTATCATTATTTTTCATATTATTTTTTTTCTTTAAACTATAAAATTACAAAATCCAAAACATAAATGTCAAAAATGGTTTTTAAAATTTAAGCTTTTATTTAGATCTGATTAGTTTTTTGATTTTCGTTCTGTGTTTATATACCAATTAGTTATTTGATTTAAACGATCCTCTAGAAGAGAAATTGTTCCTGTTTGTATGTTTTTTATTTTATTATCAACTACTAAAGTATTATAAGGCGAAAATAAAAATATAGCTGGTATATCTTCAGATATTATTTGCTGAAATTCTTTAAATAATTCTTTTTGCTCCGCAATATTAAATGTTTCTCGCAGTTTAGTTAAAATATTGTCAATTTTTTTATTTGTATAATTAGTTAAATTAAGCCCTGGGTAGCTTATTTGCGATGAATGCCAAAGAGAAAATGGATCTGCCTGCAATTGAAGAGCCTGCCCAAATAAAAATATTTCGTAATCTCTATATCTAATAATGTCTTCTCGCAAACGAGATAATTCAATTAATTTTACTTCTGCTTTTATTCCGGCTTTTTCCCAAAAATCTTTAATTTTTTCAGAAATTTGATTTAATAATGGATCATCTATAGTAGTTAAAACGATTTTTAATGGATTCTCTTTATTAAAACCATTTTCAGAGAGTATCTTTTTAGCCTTGTCAACATCATAATCATATCTAGTTATATCAGAAACATAGTATTTGATAAGCGATTTTGAAATAGGGGATTCCACTTTTTCAGCTTGATTATTTAATATTTCTTTGATCAATTCTTCTTTATTGATGCTTCGCGCCAAAGCTTCTCGCACGCTTTTATTTTTTAAATCAGTATTTTTATTAGAATTTATAAAAAGCGCGAAATATCGAGGCAAACTAAAATTATAAACATTATACTTAGATGTTGAGATTTATAAAATTTAAACGAAATTTTTTGTATAAAAGGAGATTTTTTAAAAAAATTAGCATTTGCTTCTAAACTAATATTTATAATATTATTATCATTATCTTGCTTTAAACTTTTAAACCTATAAGGCCCTGCTCCAACTGGTTTTAAATTGTACTCGCTTAAAGCAAAACTTTCAGGAGCTATGTTTTCCCAAATATGAGAAGGCATAATTCCTAAAGTAGCATTTTGCAGAAAAAAAGCATAAGGACTTTCCAAGATAAAACGAACTGTTTTATCATCAATAACTTCTACTCTAACTCCATCCCAAATTCTAAACAAAGGACTTGAAAAAACTGGATCTTTTATTCTTTTTATTGTAAAAACAACATCTTGCGCTGTTATTTTAGAGCCGTCT
>C687J35174_10007077_pt1 | contig 14519 bp, 15 predicted proteins | sample RifCSPhighO2_01_FD_35174 | JGI IMG/M metagenome (IMG submission 35174) | reverse complement strand
AACAGAATAGAGCAAAAGTATTAGAAGCGATTACCGCCACCACGTCTATCATCTCTTCTTCCTGTGCTTCTAAAGCCGCCACCACTTCTTGCTGGCCTTGCTTGTCTTTCTGGTTCAACATAACCTTCTGGCATTTCCTCCAAAGCTTTTTTTGATAAAGAAATTTTTCCATTTTCAACTCCATTAACTTTAACCTTTAAGACATCTCCTATTGAAACTAATTTTGTTATATCTTCAACAAAACCATAAGTGTATTCAGAAACATGCAAAAGTCCTTCTTTTTTAGGAGCTATTTCTACAAACACACCATAATTTTCCACTCGTGTAACTTTGCCTTCGAAAACATCACCAACTTCAACAGGTGTAACAATCGATAAAATAAAATCTTTTGCTGCATTTATTTTTTCAATATCAACACCAGCAATAGAAACCAAAGCATGATCCTCTTTTTCACTTACATCAACTTCACAATCATAATCTTCCATAATGCCTTTTATTACAGCTCCACCAGAACCAATAACTTGGCCAATTGTGCTTTTTTCAATCTTTATAGTCACAAGTTTTGGTGCGTACTTGCTAACTGAATCTCTAGGAGAGCTAATTGCTGCATTCATAACATCCAACACTTTCAGACGTGCTACTTTGGATTTTTCGAAAATCTGTTCGACTAAAGCTAAAGGAACACCTTGAATTTTTAACTCCATTTGAATAGCAGTCATACCATCCTTGGTCCCAGTCATTTTGAAATCCATATAACCAGCGTAATCTTCGTACCCAGTGATATCTGTCAAAAATTTGTAGTCGGAGTCAGAATGATTTTCCTTATATGTATCAACAAAAAGTCCAACACCAATTCCGCCAACATGTTCTGAAATTGGAACCCCAGCGTCCATTAAAGAAAGTGAAGATGCACATGTTGCGGCCATAGAAGTTGACCCATTTGAAGAAGTAATTTCGGAAACTACCCTTATAGCATATCCAAAATCTTCTTCTCTTGGTAAAACTGGCACTAAAGCTTTTTCAGCTAACATTCCATGTCCAATTTCTCTTCTTCCTGGACCTTTTAAACCTTTTGCTTCCCCTGTCGAATAAGGCGGAAAATTATAGTGGTGCATATATCTTTTTTCTTCTTCGCTATCCATATTTTGAACCAGCTGCTTTTGTGATCCAGAAGCTAAAGTTGAAATCGATAAAGATTGAGTTTTACCTCGATTAAATAAAGCAGACCCATGGACTCTTGGTAAAAGACCGACTTCGGCCGACAAAGGCCTAATTTCATCAATCTCTCGTCCATCAATTCTTTTTCCTCTATTTAGAACTAAATCGCGTATAAATTCCTTTTCGACCTCTGATATCAAAGACTTAACTTGCATTGAAGAATATTTATCTTTGAATTTTTCTAGTAAGACACCTTCAACCTCCAAGATACCTTGATGCCACTCCGTTCCCTCAAAAACAAAACCTTTCTCATACATATTTGAAACTACAGGCAAAACATCGGCTTTGAATTCCTCAATTGCATCTTTATTTAGCCAAGCCCTTGTATATTCACGAACAGGCAAGACCATTTTTTTTACGAATTCATTTTGAAATTCGAATAAAGGTTTAGTTACTTCAGACCCTTTGTTAATTGCGGAAACAACTTCTGATTCGGGAATTATATTTGCATGAGCTTCAATGGCTTGAACTTTTGAACCGTTCTCTAAATATGTGACAATTAAATCCATATCACAATTTTCGGAAGGTTCAGAAAATCCAAAACTAATCTCTCCTTTACTTTTTTGAATTCTTAAAGGAACAAGTGGCCCCTTAAAAGGCATTCCACTCGCAAAAAGGGCAGCGGATGCAGCTAGAAAGCCTAGTAACACTGGGCTATTTTTACCATCATAAGACAGAACCGTTGTAATAATTTGTGTTTCGTCCATAAAATCCTTTGGAAAAAGAGGCCTTATTGCATGATCCATTAAACGAGCACTCACAGAAGCCTCATCAGTAGGACGACCTTCTCTTCGTGTAAATCTTGATCCACCTATTTGCCCACCAGCATAAAATCTTTCTTCATATTCAACTCTTAATGGAAAATAGTCACCTTCAACCAAACCAGGAGCAGAAACTACAGTTACCAAAACAACAGTTTCCCCAAGAGTCGCGGTAACAGCAATAGTCGCACGATTTGCGATCTTTCCACATTCAAACACTAACTTTTCTCCATTAAACATGGTTTCAGAAACAACAATTCGTTGCTCTTTATTTCTTTCGGACATTTTTTGATTGATTCTAAAAGAAACAACCGAGGAAGAAGCAGTTCGTAATCGAATATCTGAAGACCAAAACAATCACCAGGTAATCAACTACGAGAACCACGAGTTCAACGATAGTCTATTAGATCAAGCCTTTAATTTTAACTTTTTAACTAACTCGTTATAAATAATTGTCTTTTTTGATTTGAGATAATGAAGTAATTTTCTTCTTTTTCCAACCATTTGTAATAAACCACGTCTAGAATGGCTATCCTTTTTATGTATCTTTAAGTGATCCGTTAGTGCAACGATACTTTCTGAAAGAAGTGCTACTTGAACTTCACAAGAACCAGTATCGGTCTCTACCCTTTGAAATCCCTTTATAATTTTTTCTTTCTTTTGTTTTGTTAATGACATAATGTGTCTATATTCTAACAATATCGGCAAAATAAGGCAATCTGCCAAATTATAACTAATTACTTAAACCGACTAACAAGCTTTTACTTGCTTTTTTGCTTGGTATGTACCCCCACTCTAAAAACTTCGCAAAAATAAGTGAAGACAAAGAATGTGCCGAAAAGTCAACTAAATTCAAAACGCCATAATTTTTGTTTTTAGGAGAATTATCAATATTTATGATTTCAGCTTTTTCAAATAAACCTTCATTTTTCGAATACAAATCACCAAGTTCACTTAACTCCGAAACACCAACCGTAATTACTAAGTCATAGTGAGCACCAACAACTTCAAAACTCACACGGTCATTTTCAAACTTATATACAATTGGGCTTACTTCTAAAACCAACTTTGAATCACCATCTTTATAATAATCAACTGTTTTTATATCTGTGTTTGAAAAATCAATCGAGATTTTTAGTGATTTTTGGATAAACTTCGACTTGATTTCAGCTTGCGAAAAAAGGTCAGCATTAACAATAGAAAAATCGCCACTATAATAAACATCTGATTTTCTGCCATATACATCCTCTATATAGGATGCGATTGCAATCCCACCAGGAACAGTTGCTTCACCAGAAAGTCCGCATATAATGGCTATAGTGTGGGCTTTTTCTATTAAACTAGTAATTCGCGAATCTTTCTTTGACATATGAAATTGCGGCTATAGGCCGAATCGCATAATAGTACTATATGTTGAGGCTTATTTCAAGTTTATGGAGGGAAATTTACAAAGCAACAATTCTATCATCGAGGTTAATATCTGTAGTTTCTGGTTTAAATATTACACCTACCTCATCGCCTTTATTTGCAACCTGGACTTCATTTGGACCTATGTGCATACTTTTAATACGTGCAACATATAAAGGAGTATCTGCTTGACCTCTAAAAACCCCGACTCTGCTATTTGATTTTAATTTCCCTGCCTCGACCAAGATTCCGGCTACAACTGTGTTTGACTTTGGTAGTAGGAATTTCTCTATAACAAAACCTTTGCCTTTAACCTTAGCTTCTTCGATTTCTATAACCCCCTGCAAAGCACCTTCAATTTCTTCAAGCAACTTATAAATTATTTCGTGTTCACGTATAATAACTTTTTGTGCTTCAGAAGCTTTTGATATAGAATGAGGAACACCAACCTTAAACGCGACAATGACCGCTTTTCCGGTTGATGCAAGCAAAATATCAGACTCCTTAACTTCACCTGTTCCAGCAAACATTATGTTCGCGGTTGCATCTTCAACTTTGATTTTAGCAATTGAAGAAATAATTGCTTCTAGTGTACCTAGAGTATCTGCACGCAAAACCAAATTTAAGGATTTCATTGATTTAGTTAAAACATCAGACCCAGAAGGCGCAGAAGCTTCTCCAATCTTATTCACCTTTAATGTTTCGATTCTGTCTGCTGTTGTAATGATATCTCCAGACTGTGGCGCATTCACAAACCCAAGTATTTCAACGGCATCACCAGGCATAGCGAGTAAAACTCTTTTCCCGCTTGAATCTATAATGGCTTTAACTTTTCCAACAGAATCTTGAGAACAAACTTCATCTCTTAACTTTAAGATACCTTTTTTAACAATTACCGAAACAGCTATGCCACTACGTGGATCATGCCTTGACTCAATTGCTAAAACTTCTAATGGATCTGATACTTTTGATACAAATGTATCTGGATGCATTTCAGCAACCAAATTAACTACATCTAAAAGCTCACCTATGCCTGTTTTTTTAGTTGCAGAAACCAAAACAGCAACAATATCACCGCCAAAACCTTCGACCATTATGCCATTATCGGCTAATTGCTTTTTTACTCTTATGATATCAGCTCCAGGAAGATCAACCTTATTTATTGCAACAATAATAGGCGCTGCGGCCGCCTTTGCATGCATGATAGCTTCTTTAGTTTGTGGCATAACACCGTCATCTGCAGCAACAACCAATATAACAATATCGGCCGCAGCGCCACCCCGTGCTCTCATTTTAGTAAAGGCCTCATGGCCTGGCGTATCTATAAAAGTAATTTTTTTACCTGATGCCTTTAATCTTTCAACTGTATATGCCCCGATGTGTTGCGTGATCCCACCAGATTCTTTTTTCGTTAAATGGGATTCCCTGATTGCATCTAGGATTGAAGTCTTTCCATGGTCAACATGTCCCATCAAAGTTACTATAGGAGGCCTTACGTATGTGGTTTTTTCACTTTTAGATTTTTTATTCTTATCTGTTTTCATTGGGACCTTACTATTTATTATTGTTCTTCAGATTCGTTACCATCTATATTTATCTTCCACCCTGTAAGTTTTGCTGCGAGTCTAGCATTTTGACCTTTATTTCCAATTGCTAAAGAAAGCTGATCTTCGGAAACTAGAATCTTGGCAGATTTATCGGACTCATTTAACACAACGTCTAAAACGTGTGCTGGTGCTAAAGAGGCAGCGATAAATTTATCAGCATCACGACTATAATTTATGATATCAATTTTTTCGCCATTTAATTCATCGGTTACAGCTTGAACACGGACACCACGCTGACCAATACAAGCCCCAGATGGATCAATTTTCTCTTCCTTTGAAGAAACCGCTATTTTTGTTCTTTGACCGGCTTCTCTTGCGATGCTTTCAATTTTTACAATACCTTGTGAAATTTCTGGTACTTCCTGTCTAAAAAGCTCCTCTATAAAACCAGCATCTTTTCTTGAAAGAATAATATTTGAACCAGAACTATCATCAGTATCAGAAACATCTTTGATCAAAACCTTATATTTTTGATTAACCATGTATCTTTCGGATGGAATCTGCTCAAAAACAGGCAAAATTCCTTGGGTTTTGCCTATATCCATAATAACGGTGTCCTTATCAATTCTAAAAATATATCCTTGAACTACTGTCCCAATTAGAGCGCGGTATTCATCTGCGATTGATTCTTTTTCTGCCTCTCTAATCTTTTGCAGAATTACTTGTTTTGCAGTTTGAGAAGCAATACGGCCAAAACCTGCAGGAGTTACATCTTTTCCATTTCTTAATATTTTAACTTCGCCAGATTCTGAATTTATTTCTGCTTCAACCTTATGATCAGACCCTTCTTCAATATCTGGATTATCTTTTATATATGCAGCAACTAAAGCAACCCTCAATGTATCCAAAACATCCTTTGGAGTAATGTTCCTTTCGCTTGCAACTTGGTTGAGTGCTGACATGAACTCTGTTATCGCCATGCGACTACGATATCAAAGAAATTGCTTGCAGTCAAAAGGCTAAATGATAGAATAGCTCAAAATGAAACTAATAAATTCCTTGCTCAAAACGTCTTTTGACTTCGAAAAAGACATAGGCAATACCTACATCAAAAAATTCATATTTATATTCACAGAACTCGGAAGTTCATTTGGGGCAGGAATAATCCTTGTAGGGATTGCCATAATAAGTGGCTATCAAGCACTGTTTGCATTTGTTCCGATCTACTTGGCACAACTTTTAATAACTGAAGGAATAAAATTTTTATACAAAATTCCAAGACCAAAAGCAATTTTCAAAAATAATTTATGGGGAATGAAATTATCAAGNGGGGCTTTTCCTTCTGGCCACACGTCAAACATATTTACGTTAGCAACTCTAATGACGATTTATTATAAATACAATATACCAACAACAATTTTTGTATTTGGAATAGCAGGGTCGGTAGCTATAACTAGAATATTTCTTGGAAGGCACTATCTTGCCGACGTTATTGGCGGAGCCATTTTGGGAATTTTAATGTCAATAATCGGTTCATATGCATTAATAATGATATTACCACTAGTCATATAAAATGATTGTCGATACGCACACGCACTTGATATCAGAAAGCGGTAGTAAAAGAGCTGATATCGAAATACTCATAGGACACGGGGTATCTGAAACCAAAAACGCAATAGAAAAAGCGGCCGTATACGAACATGTTTTTGCAACATGTGGACTTTATCCTCATGACGTAATCCCGGAAAATGAAATCTTGGATGAAGAAAAGCTAAAATTAATAAAAGAATTAGCAAAAAGTAATAAAGTGGTTGCAATCGGGGAATGTGGTCTAGATTACACAAATCCAAAACTTCCAGAAATAAAAAGAGGCAAGGAAGAACAAAGATCTTTATTTATTTCACAAATTGGAATATCAAGAGACTTAAATTTGCCAATAATAATACATTCAAGAATGGCAACAGATGACTTACTAGATATATTACGGCGGGAAATGGGGCATGCCCCATTTCCCGCCGTCTGGCACTGCTTTACAGAAACCTACGAAATTGCGAAAAAGGCCATAGACCTTGGTCTTATGTTATCAATAACTGGAATTGTCACATACCCAAATGCAAACGATTTAAGAGACGCGATTAAAAAAATTCCACTCGAAAGAGTAATGTTAGAAACAGACTCCCCATACCTTATTCCAGATAGTGCCAAAAAGGCTGGCGTAAAGGTAAACTCGTCTAAATATGTTAAACTTATAGCGCGAGAAATTGCTGAAATCAAAGGGGTTTCCATAAAAGAGGTCGAAGATAAAACCACAGAAAATGCCTTTGCATTTTTTAAATTAAAATGATCGATACAAAAAATAAATTTGATAGGTTTTTAATGGCAGTTCCAGGCGTTTTAACTTGGACAATGCTTCTAATGCCAATTTGGCTTGGTTTTATAGCTCCCAAAATTGTTGCATTCATTCTTACCTATTTGGCTGTTTATTGGGTATACATGGCCGTAACACACGGAATCGGACTAATTAAAGGTTACAAAATCTACGAAAAGGAAATTTCAATAGATTGGTACGGAAAATGCAAAGAGCTAAATTTTAAAGAGCTTCCAAACAAAAAAACATTGCCTGAAAGCCTCGATAAACTTAAGCATTTAATATTAATTCCGACAGTAAGCGAAGGATATGAAATTTTAAGTGAAACAATAGAAACAATAATAAAATCGTCATTCCCAGTCAAAAATATCTTATTAGTAATCGGAGTTGAAGAAGTTGGNGAAGAAAAAGTTAAAANAACACTAGAAAAAATTAAAGGGGATTATGATAAAAATAATTTTCCAGAATTAATGTTTTTCGCACACCCAANGGGAATCCNNGGTGAAATTGTTGGCGTCGCTTCCCCAAATAGATCTTGGGCAGCAAAACATGCGGTTTCCAAACTTCTCAAGGAGGAAAAAAACATAAATAACTATATATTCACAACTTATGATTCTGACTGGAAAATTCACAAAGAATTTCTCTCAAGAATCGCATACGAATACCTAATTGACACAAAAAGATTTAATAGGTTTTACGAAACAGTTGTGCACCTTTTTAGTAATAATATTTGGACAGTTCCTTTAACTTCTAGGATTGAAGCAAATAACGTAACTTTAGGAATGCTTTCAAACTGGACTTCAGGACATCTTTTTAGCATGCCTAAAGAATCGTTTTCATGTTATTCATGTGCACTTGATACCTTAATTGCAGCTGACTTTTGGGACACAACCTTAATTGACGATACTGTTTTTTATTGGCGAGCATTTAGCGCAAGAGAAGGTGATTTTTCCGAAAGACATTTTTATATACCAATTTATGGAGATGCAACTGGTGGGAAAAACTTTATTAACGCCAACCAAAACTTATATAAACAACTTGTTAGATGGGGGTGGGGAAGTGTTACAACAATAATTGCTTTAAAAGCAATCTTAAAACAAGCCAGCAACAAAAAAGCCACACTAGAACAAAAAATATTATGGGGCTATTCAAAAATCGAAAGACATTTATTAATGAGAACTAGCGCCTTTTTAATAACAGTTGGATTTTCTTTAGTTACATTTGTAAATACGGCATTTAAACACTCGTCAACAGTTTACGGACTTCCACAAGTTTTAAGCATAATTTTAACTGGAGGACTTTTTATTTTTATCCCTGCAACTTACGTTAGGATGAAGTTATATAAAGGGACCCTTCCAAAAAAATGGCCGTTATGGCGAAGGGTTATAGCCGTAATAGAAGGTCCAGCATTAATGCTAAATTTGCTAACATTTTCGTTCATTCCATTTTTATATGCGGAAACTAGAATGATGTTTGGAGAACTTCCAAAAACTACATTTTATACACCAAAATCAAGATGAAACTTTCAATAAATTCTTTAACTTGGATATACATCGCAAGCATTATAATACTTTTACTAACAAGCTATTACATAAAAATTGCATATACTTACCTACCTTCGAAAATTCCATTTTTATATACATTACCATGGGGAAATCTACAATTAGCAGATAAATCAAACATTTGGATCTTAGTTGCGATTTCGGCAATAATAATAATTACGAATGCAATTTTTTCTATTATCGAGAATTCTAAATCAAATTTTTATATTTCAAGGTTTTATTCACTAGTGACACTGCTTTGCACATCTGTTTTAAGTTTATACGCTATAAGAATTGCAAATATATCAGTAACAAAAGAAATAATGCTTCCTGTTTGGACAAAGCTTTTGCTTGCACCAATGGCTTTATCATTTTTAACGACTATCGTAGTAACACCTGTGGTAATAAAACTTGCAAAAAGATATAGTTTTATGGACGATCCATTTAGACATAAGCATCCAGCAATGCTTTTGAAAAAACCCGTTCCACGAGCTGGTGGATTAGCATTTTTGCTTGGAGTTTTGGTACCTGGAGTTTTTCTTTTACCAATTCTTACAAGCCAAAAAATAGTCGGAATAATTGTGGGATCAATAATCTGCGTAATAGTTGGGCTTGTTGACGACAAAAAAGACGTCAGTCCATACAAAAGACTATTAGTTCAAGGGCTTTCAATAATAATTGCTGTTTTATCTGGAATAATTTTGATCTATATTTCAAATCCATTTGGTGAAGCGATAAAACTAGACTCATATAAGTATGTAATAAATTTCATGGGCGAGCATAAGGTATATTATTTAGGAGCACTAGCCGCAGCTCTTTGGATTGGCTTCACAATGAATTTCATGTCGTGGGCAAACGGAACAGATGGAGTTTATGCAGGGCTTGTAACAATTTCGTCTTTTGTGATTTCAATATTAATGCTTCGAACACTAAATGAAGATCCCGGAGTTGGCGTGTTTATTAAGCTCGCAGCACTTACATCAGGCGCTGGCCTTGGCATGGCTCTTTTTACATGGCCACCACAAAAATTATTGTGGGGATTTGGTGCAACTTCAGCTGGTCTTATTATCGCAGCACTATCAATACTTGGAAGTACAAAAGTTGCAACAACACTGATTGTTTTGATAATCCCATTTCTGGATGGACTTTTTGCAATTGTCAGAAGACTAAGGCGTGGACAAATGCCATTTTGGGGAGATAGAGAACATTTGCATCATAAATTACTAGAAGGACTAGGCTGGAGTAAACAAAAAGTAGCAGTATTTTACTGGTCCACAACATTACTACTTGGTGCCATTGGTGTTTTGACTTCAGGACAATTAAGAGCCTTATCCTTAGCAACATTGGCGACGCTAATAATCGCAGGGATTGCACTTCTCAATTTTGTGAAGAAACCAGAAAAATAAAAACTAACTTGTAATAAGAATTACAGAAATAATCCAAATAATTGCGGTATAAAAAAGAGGCTTATCATCTAACAACACACGTTCAGGACTTTCGCCTTCTCTTTTTTCATATATAACATATAAATATCTAGCGACACCATAAATAACCAGCGGAATTGTCAACATCAATAATTTTGCACTTAGCAATGTCGAAGGGATATATGAACCAAGCTCTCTAACAACAGAGTTTTCTGGCGAAACCTGAAAAGCAAAGAGTGAATAAGTAATAATCGAAAATGAGGCAGACATAGATATCATAGAATCAAGTAAATTATCTGGATAGTGCCTTAGTATTGACCTTGTACTCTCTTTTGAAATTCCTTGCGCCTCAAGTAATGTTCTTTCTGCCCGACGCTTTCCAAAAGCTAATAACAATGAAACACCAGTAATAGCAAGAATTAACCAAGACGAAATCGACAGAGGAATAGCTAAAGCTCCTGCAAATGCTCTTAGGATAAAACCGATTGAAATTGTTAATGCGTCAACAATTATTATGTTTTTTAATTTGAGGTTATATGCAATTTGCAAAAACACATAAAGTAATAAAACAATGCCGAAATACTTTCCAACTACAAAAAAAGCTGTAGGTAACAAAATGCCAAACAAAACAGCAACAGCAAACCAAGCAACTCTTACAGGTAAATCCCCCGAGGCTATAGGCCGATTTCTTTTTATTGGATGTAATCTGTCCCTGTCCACATCCCATATATCATTAATTAAATACGATGCGGATGCTACGCCACAGAAATACAGGAAGGCTAAGAATGCTTTAGAGAAATAAGCAGGATTAAACAAAACCCCCTGAAACACGAGTGGAGCAAAGACAACTGCATTTTTAATCCACTGTCTTGGCCTTAGGGCCCTTGCAAAATGATAAATCATCATTGCAGTCAGTATATCACTAGGCTGGCACATGAGGGCTACCCCTTTTTGAATATCAAAAAGGGGTAGCCCTCATTATCAGAACGGGGATATCCACAATCATTTCATCTTCACGACCCATAGAATTTGTAACAACTAGGTCTTTCGATAAACCATTATCAGAAAGTTCAAAAAGATATCCAGCATCAATCAAGTCTTTTGGGCCAATAGCGTATGAAGTAAATTCAGGGAAAACATATTCTTCAGGAATAACATCATAAAAAATTTGAATATTTTCCGAAGATATCGACAACTTCAAATTAATTTGATCAACAACTTTTATCTTAACTTCATCTGAAACATCAGATTGAACACCAAGGACATTTTCTTGTTCTTGAATATAATCAAAAAGCCAAAAGCCAGACATGGGCAAAATTAAAAGACCTGCAATTATAGAAACTAATAATGAATTCTTTATTACTATTTTCATTATACAAATATTTCTTCAGAAAATTTTACAACTCGATTTGTTGGCTCCAATGGGATATCAAACATTTCTTTGTCCGACTTAATTTCTTTTTCAATATCAATAATCAAAAGAGCCGTCGCAACTATCGAAAATGATAAGGACATAAAAAATACCCAAATATAAGACAAGCCAAAATAGCTATAAACCCCTAAAACTATAGTAGTTAACCAAGCGAAAGAAAGCCAGATAAAAGCTTGTGAATATATCGTCTCTGTTGTATGTATGAGTTCCTGCAAATCCATGCTAAAAAGCTTTGCTGAAAAAGATGGGCTTATATGAGTATCGTGAAACAAATGCGCTTTTACGATCACCCAGCCAAGACCAGCAAGCACAGCAAAAAACATTACAAGAGAGGAATATGAATTAACTGCAATAAAAGCTTCAGCACTTTCAAAGACAATCCGAACACCATCAGATTTATATGAAAAATTAAAATATCGTGAAAATAGTAAAGCAGAACTGATTTTTGCAAAAGCAATTAAGACAGCTGGAAATATTGCGTAGTCTATAAGTTTTACTAATGTTTTAGCGTACATAGGCAGGATCAAAAACTAATCTACGTTTTCAACGTAGGTTCCACTAACCCAACCATCTTTCCCAGTCTCGTAAGTTATTTTATACCATCCACTTTTGNCTTCAATAACGTTAAAAACAGCACCCTCGTCAACCTTTCCTATTTGAGAACTTCCCGTGGAGGCTGAACTTCGAACCTTCAAATATCCAATTCCTGTTGGTTTGATTTTGATTCTTCCTTTTCCACCTGCACCCTCCGAAGTCACGACAACTTGTCCAGTTGCTTTTTCGATAGTACTTTTTGCTGAATCTGAAATATTTGAATCACTTGCGGAACCTAAATACATGATCACATTACCAGATTCGGCTTTTAAATCTTCAACAGAAATTTCATTGGCTTCTGAATTGAAAATCTTTCCGTCATCAGACAAAAAGTAATTGACCTTTTCGATTTTGTTTCCATCGAATGTAATTGCACCACGAGAGGCAAGCCAGTATGATGCGGCTTTTGCCCAGACCTTTCGGTCGGCAAAAGCCGCATCCGTCATTCCTTTAAATCCAACAAATCTTATTCCATCTCCAAATCCGCTTAAGGAAACAACTTCAGTTGATAAAGGTTTCAAAAACATATCCGTTCTAATGTTTAGTTCATAACCAGGCTTAACTTTTACTTCTACTTCTTGATCTTGATATCTGTCTTTCTTAAAAGAAATAACATATTTTCCTTCAGCATTTTGCTTTAATAAATCGCCGGTCGAAAATTTAACTGGGGTTTTTCCCATTTCTACACCATCAACAATAACTGAAACATTTTCTGAATCTGGAGATATAACAGAAATAACAGATTCGGACCCAGAACCTTTTGTAAACCAAATGTTTAAGCCAGAGCTAAAAACCCCACCAACGCCAAGTTCTCTTTTTATAACGGCCAAAGTTCCTCCAGCAGGTTTAATAATTGTGCTATAAGAAGCACCTTCACCATTCACTTGAACATTTATATTCTTTGCATTAAGTTCTTCTGTATAAACTGGGGTTTGTCCCTTTTCTTTCCCATTGATAATTACGTTTGCTTTTCCATTTTGTGTATCAACACTTAAAGCAGCTTTACCAAAACCACCAAATGATATGTTGTAAATAAAAACACCAATTGAAGCAATGATTGCTATAGAAAGGATAATGGTAATAATTTGATAGGGATCGAGATTTTTCATTTTTAAACTATATAAAAACTAACACTAAAAGACTACATTTGCAACGTAAAGAGAAGACACTATTCATGTTAGAATATACACAAACGGCCCGGTAGCCAAGTGGTAAGGCAGGAGTCTGCAAAACTCTCATCGTCGGTTCGATTCCGACTCGGGCCTCCAGTTAATTCCAAAATAGATCAATCCTGTTTTACCCCTCGTATGTATTGTAAAAAACTTCCAGGAGTTATGGTGATGATTTTTAGATCTGCCTTGATGTCTTCTTGTTTATAATGCTTCAAGTTGAATGTTATTAAAAATCCTACATTCAAATTCACAGCACTCCCAATGATATGAACGTCATTAATATCTAAAACATATTTAGAAAATTCTTTCTTAAAGTTCTCAAGTGAATGATTAGTTTTTATAACCTCAATAGAATTGATAACTTGTTCAAAAATACTTTTAGAGATATGAAGTCTTTCAGAAATTTTCATAATTTCCTGTAAGGAAAAATTCGAGATGACAGGAAGAAAAAGTCCATTCCCAGATGTCAAAATTCTTGATGCACCTTCTTTAGACATCATCGAAGAGATAACAACATCCGAGTCGAGAAAAACACGCATCCTCTTCATGCTTTTTCTCTAACACTTTTAAGCTCAAAATTTATCTTATCTAAATTTGCCAAGTCTGCTTGTTCCGCTTGATATAAATCGTAATCGAGCCCTGTGAACATAAAAGAAAGAGAACTTTTAGGAATTCTATATACTTTGCCGAACTTTTTGGCCAAAATTTCACCACGACCAATAAGATCATAAATAGTATTTTTATTTAACTGAAGCATTTCAGCTACCTGCTCTGGAGTATAAACCTTCTGTGGATCTTGCATGGTTAAACAATACCAAACAGGTCTAAACTAGTCAATACGGGAACTCCACAGCTTCTACAATCCTAAAGCGATAAAACTAGCTCTCCAATTTTTCATTGACACTCCATGCCTTGGTCTGATATATTTCAACCCGAAGCGTTCAGTTTAATTAATATACAAATATAAATCATATGATCATAAAACCACTTTCAGACAAAGTAGTCCTAAAGTTACTAGACCCTAAAGAAAAAACTTCTGGCGGAATTTTTTTACC
>C687J35174_10007066_pt1 | contig 14533 bp, 12 predicted proteins | sample RifCSPhighO2_01_FD_35174 | JGI IMG/M metagenome (IMG submission 35174) | reverse complement strand
ATCATCACTTTACCGGACCGGTGAATTTGGGAAATCCGGACAAAGTCCTTGTGCGCCAGGTGGCGGAATTAATCAGAAAATTAACTAATTCATCGTCTGATATTTTATATAATGAAGGCGAGGCCATTCGGCAGGGATTGCCCGATATTACTCTGGTGCGCGAAAAAATCGGCTGGTTTCCGCTGATCAAGATGGAAGACGGCCTCAAAAGAACGGTTGATTATATGAAAGCGATGAAAGGCGTTTTGCGGATGTGATAAGGACGAAACCGCCTAAATTCGCGGATTCAATGAGTTCTATTTGCTTTTTAGAAGATAATTCTCATTTTACCGATTTATTCGAGATTGTCAAAGTCAAATTATTCCGGTGATTGCCGAACGACCGGCGCGTTAAAATTTGACAGGAAACCATAAATGGCGTAACATAAAATATGTCATCATTGATAGCATATTTTTATTGATAATATGTCATTAGGGAAGATATGGAAATTGAAAGAATAAAAAAAGTCATCGTAGACCAGAGAGAGGAAATAGAAGAGTTTTTTAGGCGGGAGGAGATCATAGAAAGAGAAATAAATCTGGAAAAATTCAGGAAATTTTTGAAACACCCGAACATTTTGGTCATTACCGGGCCGAGAAGGAGCGGAAAATCAACTCTGGCAGTTTCAATGTTTCGGGGCGAGAAGTACGGATATTTGAATTTTGACGATGAGCGGCTGGTCGGTTTTTCTTCGGCGGATTTCAATACGGCTATTCGCTCTTTTTACGATCTTTACGGGGAAAATCTCGACGGCTTTATTTTTGACGAGATACAAAATATCGCCAATTGGGAACTGTTTGCAACGCGTCTGCGCCGAACTAAAAGAATCGTTATCACTGGAAGCAACGCAAAGCTCTTATCCGGGGATTTAGCCACTCATCTTACGGGAAGATATTTAGAGTCCTCGCTTTACCCGTTTTCCTTCAGAGAATTCCTGCGATTCAAAAAGTTTGAAGTTAAAAATGAGTATTTTTATTCTACAAAAAAAATATCTCAAATCAGCGGACTTCTGGACGAATATTTGAAAAACGGCGGATTTCCCGAGACTTTAAAATTTGGCCCGGCAATTGCCGGTAAAATTTACGATGATGTGATTGTAAGGGATATTCTGCTCCGTTACGGGATTAAAAATAAGGACGCATTCCGTAAAATGGCTAATTATTTGATTTCAAATTTCGGACAAGAGATAAGTTATGCGAAGCTTGGTAATATTTTTTCAATAAAAAATGTCCACACGGCAAGAAATTATACGGAATACTTATCTTCAAGTTTTTTGATTTTTATTGTAGAAAAATTTTCATATAAATTAAAACAGCAATTCATCACCTCTAAAAAAGTTTACGGGATTGATACCGGATTGGTCAATGCCGTTGCTTTCCAGTTTACGGAAAATTCAGGCAAGATAATGGAGAATGCCGTGATGGTTGATTTGAAGCGGAGAGCTGATTATTTTGGATCAGGAGGCGAGATTTATTATTGGCGGGATTATTCCGGAAGAGAAGTTGATTTTGTCGTGAAAAAAGGAAATAAGATAATACAGCTGATTCAGGTTTGCCAGAGTCTTGCCAATTTCAACACAAAAGAGAGAGAAATAAAATCGCTTTTGAAAGCGAGCGATGAATTGCGTTGCGAGGATCTGCTTATCATTACGCGCTCCGAAGAAAGCGAGGAAAAGATCAGCGGCAAGAAAATTATAGTAACGCCCCTGTGGAAATGGCTTCTAAATCATTTTTAAAAAAGCTCTTGATTTGTTGGGACAATTTTGGTATCATATAACCTGCTTATGAATCAAAAAATCTTTATCGTGATTCCGGCGTACAATGAAGCGCAAAGGATTGGAAAAGTACTGGAGGGCGCTAAATCATACGCGTCTCGCACTATCATCGTGGACGACGGATCGCGCGATGCGACTTATTCTGCCATACGAGAGAATTTTTCGGAAGTGATCGCTCTTCGCCATAAGATCAATCTTGGAAAAGGAGCGGCGCTGAAGACCGGTTGCGATGCGGCTGTAAAGCTTGGGGCGGATATTATTGTTGTGATGGACGCGGACGGACAGCATAACCCGGAGGACATTCCAAGATTTACTGAGGCGATTCAATCAGGAAATCTTGATATTGTGTTTGGCGTTAGGCATATCGGCCGAGAAATGCCTCTGGCTTCTTTTTTGGGAAACAAATTCCTGACCGTGATGATTAATTTTATGTTTAATATTTTTATCAATGACACGCAAAGCGGATTCCGCGCTTTCACCAAAGAATCTTATGAAAAAATCCGCTGGGACGCATCAGATTACGCTATGGAGACAGAGATGATCGTAAATGCCGGACAAGCCGAATTGCGCTACGGCGAGGTGGATATAGCTACGATTTATCACGATAAATACAAAGGCACCACCCCCCTTGACGGAATTGTAATTTTTTTTAAAATGTTAAAGTGGAAATTTCTATGATTACAGGCGTGCAAATCATTGGAATTATTTTCGGCCTTTTAATGGCGTATTTTACTTTTCTGCACAGAAAGCGCAGAGAATTTTCTCGCACTGAAGCAATTGCCTGGTTGGCGTTGTGGGCGGGCTTAATTGTCTTAATGGTTATTCCAAACGCTTTGAATATTTTTACGGAGAAATTAGGAATCGTAAGAGCGTTTGATTTATTCGCGATTGTTGGATTTATAGTTATTCTTTCTCTCTCGTATCACAATTATGTAGTAATTGGGATATTGAAGAAAAAATTAGAAGAGAATATTAGGAGTGAGGCGCTTAAAGACATATTTTGACGCACCAAATGCAAATATTAATTGATAAGCATCCGCGATTAGCGGATGCCGTTTTATATGCGAATTGCACTATTGAATCCAACTGTGCTTTTACGCCGCCCAATTGTTGAATTAGCCAGACACTTGACAGTTCGCGGCCACCAAGTTCAAATTCTAACCCCGAATGATCCGCATTCAAAATGGACTAAAGCTCATTTTCAATCTTTTGATGTCAAGATTGTGGAGTTGCCGAGTAAAGAATTCCGCAGTATCTTATGGTCAATCCCTTATTGGAGTAGTTGGAAGATGGTATGGCGCATACTAAAAGAAGTTGATATCGTGCAGATTTGGGCGCCATATTACATTATAGCGATTCTCCCGTTGATTTTTTCTTTTTTTATTAGAAAAAAATCACGACCAAAGATCATCTTGACATTTGATACGATTCCCGGGTATTCATTCCAATTTGAAAATATTCAGGATTTTTTAATGAAAATTTACCACGCTATCATCGGTTCGTGGTTATTTAGGCGCGCTGATCATTGCACCCTATACGGAAGCCAATTGTTTTATTTTGCCCGCAAAGCTCATTTGGGAAATAATTTTAGAATACTTCCCACCGGCGTTGACATTGTCTCAATGCAAACGCCGGTCAGGCGTCCGGGAGAGTTTATAATTTTATTCATCGGCATATTAAATACTAGAAAAGGCGTCCCGACATTATTGCACGCGCTGGAAACCCTGCACAAAAAAAATATCGATTTTTCGGCTAATATCATAGGAGACGGACCGCAGAGAGAAGAATATGAAAATTTATGCAGATCATTGGGAATAGAGGCGTCGGTTAAATTTATCGGCCGCACAGCGAATGTTAAAGAATACTATGAAAAAGCGCATGTTTTAACACTCCCTTCTTTAGGCGAAGGATTGCCGGGAGTTGTGATGGAGGCAATGAGTTATTCGGTGCCGGTTATAACGTCAGATATCCCGTGCCTTAGAGAGTTAATCCCTGATAAAAGCGTAGGCATTTTAACGCCCCCAGGCGATGCTCGCGCCTTAACTGATTCACTTCAATATCTTTATAATAACGAACCTTATCGGTTGCAAATCGCTCAAAATGGGCGGAAATATATTGAAAAATATTCTTGGAATAAGATTGTGCCGCAATATGAAGAGCTTTATAGAACGATTTAAATCACTGAAATGCGTGATATGCAACAACCAGCGCCTGCTATCAGGCGCTGGTTTGGGAGCTGTTATAGTATTAGCTTTGGCTTTGCGCTTGTATATGCCGATTAATGACAAGAGCATTGGTGAAATTGATGTTTATTTCTGGGGAATACGAACACAGCAACTTGAATCTTTTGGAGCGAATAACGCCGGAACATCTTTATGGGTTTTCCCGCTATTTATGGCGATTATCCATAATATATTTGGAGGTTCCCTTTATGATATTTTTTTATGGACAGGACCAATCTTTAGCGCTATCGTGCCTACGATTTTTATATATTTTTTAACAAAAGAAGTATCGAGTTCGCGCATGGCGGGCGTGTTTGCCGGATTGATTTACGCAGTTTCGCCGCTGGTTTTTTATAGGGGAGTTTTCACTGTTTCTGAAACTTTAGCTTACGCATTGATACCGCTTAATTTATTTTTAGCAATTCGATTGTATAAAAAGAAAAATCTGGTGACATTTTTAGGTTTGTTATTAGCTCTTTTTTTAGCATATAATGAACATGACTCGGCTAAAATGCTGGTATTGCCATCTCTTTTGGCGGTTATCCGTTATTTTGCCTCCATCTATAGAACGAAAATAGGCATAGTTATAATTTGCGTTTTTTTTACATCCATCTTTCTTTTTATTGCTACAAACCAATCACTTCTGGGTAATATTAAATTTTTCTTATCTCCGGCAAAGAACGCAAATAATTCCGCCTTTGGTCAGTATGCAATTATTTCTTGGGGAGAATATAAACGATTATTTCCTTTTTTTGCCGTATCGCTTTACACATTGTTTGGATTTATGATCTATGCGTTAAATAAAAAAAACATTATTGTTTCAATTATTTTATTATCATTCACTATCCCTGTCTTATACTATCAGCAAATTCAGCCGCGTTTATTCGACACAACTATTGTGCCATTCAGATTGACTCCATACTTGACTTTCGTCATTGCTCCTTTGGCGGCAATTGGATCATGGCAGTTTATGCGCTTGATTAATGGATTTAGGGGAAGGAATAGAATTATAGCAAGTTGTGTCGTTTTTATAAGCGTTTTTCCATTCTTAAATCTTTATGCCGAGCCCCCCATGTTTAATCTTCCATATGTTACAAGCGAGGCGGAGCAGATTAGTTTAAGAAAGCTGCCTATTTCGCATAATGATTATATAGTTATTCAGACAGGATCGTTAGGAATGACGGCTTTAGCAACAATAACTTATGAAAAAAATTATTTTGCCGATTCCAGTGGTTTGATTTTAGCGGCACCCGATCAAAAAATTGCTCGCCAAAGAATTGAGGATATTGGTCAAAAAACAAACAAGCGAATTAGCGGTATCCTTATCTCCAAATGGAAACTGAAAAATTATGATATAAATTTTGGATGGTGGGACTCGTTGGTTATTCCAAACGCCAATACGGATTTATTCCGTTCTTCCGATTATTCTGTTCGCTACGAAGATGATAATCTCGTATTATTCGACATTAAGAGTTTATAATATCTATGTGTGGGTTTGTCGGTGAATTCAATTTTAATGAAACTAAAATTAATGAGAACATTCTACGCGGCATGCGGGATTGTTTGAGGCATCGCGGTCCGGATGACAGCGGAATATATTGCGATAAATCGATTGGTTTGGGATTTCGGCGCTTGTCCATACTTGATCTTACGCCAACCGGCCATCAACCGATGTCAAATGAAGATGGGACAATTTGGATTGTTTTTAATGGAGAAATTTATAATTTTCAAGAACTAAGACCAAGTCTTGAAAAAAAAGGCCATAAATTTAAATCCTACACAGATACCGAAACTATTATTCATCTTTATGAAGAGGAGGGCGAGCAATGCATTCAGAAACTTCGAGGGATGTTCGCTTTTGCCATTTGGGATTCACGGCGCGAGCAATTATTTATCGCGAGAGATCGCATTGGAAAAAAGCCGCTTAAATACTATCATGATGACGCCGGAATCATTTTTGCGTCCGAGTTGAAAGCGCTTTTACGGCATCCGCGCGTGCCAAGAGACATGGATCCGGAAGCAATCCATCATTATTTAACCTTACAATATGTTCCCGCCCCGTTAACAGGGTTTAGAAAAATTAAGAAGTTAAAACCCGGATATTTTCTTCTAATTAGAAAAAATCATATAGAAGAAAAGGAATATTGGCGGTTGAATTATAGTAGTAAAACAGTTAAATCGGAAGAAGAATGGAAATACGATATTATTCAAAAATTTGAAGAAAGTGTGAAGCTTAGACTCATCAGCGATGTGCCGCTTGGAGCTTTCTTAAGCGGAGGAATTGATTCAAGCGCTGTTGTCGCGATGATGGCGAAGCATTCTTCTGGGCCGGTTAAGACATTTTCAATAGGGTTTAACGAAGCTACGCATAACGAAATGCCATATGCCCGCACGATAGCTAAACAGTTTGGAACGGATCATACGGAATTTATCGTTGAGCCAAAGGCGGTAGATATTTTACCAAAAATTGTATATCATTATGAGGAGCCTTATGCCGATTCTTCGGCGTTGCCGACATATTATTTGTCTGAAATGACGAGGCAGAATGTCACTGTCGCCTTGAATGGAGACGGAGGAGATGAGAATTTTGCCGGTTATGAACGCTATCCGATCTTTCTCTTCGCCGAATGGATGCGTCGTAATGTGCCATCTCCGGTTCTAAAGGCTATAGAACTAATGAGCGGATTTACAGCGCGGATTTATCCAACCACTCTCACGGATCGGGCGCATCGCTTTGCTTCTTCTCTTGAATATTCGGCCGCGCGGCGTTATTTGGAATATATGCAGTATTTTAGCGATGAATTAAAGGCGACAATTTATCATTCTGAATTTTTAAGCCGGAAACAAAAGCGGAAGACATCCGATTTAATAACTGAAAAATTTAACGAATCGCAAACAAAGGATTCTCTTGATCAACTTCTTTATACTGATATTACAACCTATCTTCCCGATGATTTGCTTGTGAAGGTTGATATCGCCAGTATGGCGGTTTCGCTTGAAGCCCGTTCCCCGCTCCTTGACCATCAATTAATGGAACTAACCGCTTCAATTCCTCCGTCATTAAAAATCCGCGGATATCAAAAAAAATATATATTCAGACAGGCGTTACGGGGGATTATTCCCGATGAAATTCTTGATCGCAAAAAAATGGGCTTTGGCGTCCCGATTGAGCATTGGTTTCGCGGAAGCTTAAATAATTATATCAGGGAACATCTTCTTGATGGGAGATTCGCACGGCGCAATATTATTAGAAATGATTTTGTGTCTGATCTTATAGAAAAACACATAAAAGGAAAGGTGAATTATGCGTATCAATTATGGGCGCTGCTGATGCTTGAATTATGGTTTGAGGAGTTTTTTGATAACTAACTTTAATAAAGCAATATTATGATAAAACAACTCTGTTCTTATCTTACGGACCCCGTCTCAAGAGAGGTATTTGACATTAAAATTTTTGTCGAAGAAGGCAGGCATGTTATTTACGGACTGCTCATTTCTCCCAATAGCTGGTATCCGATAGTAAACGGTATTCCGAGAATAGTAATTAATGAATTGCGGACAGATGTATTGCGGCGGCATTATGATTTTTATGAAAAGTACAAAGATTTATTACCGATTAATGCCAGACATGAATGGAAAAGAACGATTGATATGATTCATAATTTTGATGCATTTTCCGAACATCAGAAAAAGACGGGAGAAAATTTTGCTTACGAATGGAAATATATATACAAGGAAAATGATTATGAAAAAAACAATTTTTTTCATTTTATGGGCCCTTTCATTAAAGAGGAAGATTTGCATGACAAAATAACGCTTGATGTAGGGTGCGGATCGGGGAGATTTACAAAATGGGCTGCTCTAAGCGGCGCAAAAATCGCATTCGGCGCAGATTTAGGCGAAAGCGTTGAAGCCGCGTATCAAATGACAAAAGACATTGAAAATGTTTGTATTGTTCAGGCTGATATTTACGCAATGCCATTCCGCGGAGTTATAGACATTGCATATTCAATTGGTGTTATTCACCATCTTCCTGAGCCCAAAAAAGGGTTTATTAAATTGCCCAATGTTCTTAAACCCGGAGGTTTAATGAATATCTGGGTGTATAATCGCCGTAATAATAAAAGAGCTTTATATTTTTATGAACCAATGCGGTCAATATTAAAAAAATTGCCTAAAAAAGTATTGCATAAAATCAGCTATCTCTCAGCCCTTACTGTTCATCTTTTAAATTTTTTGACTTTATTTTTTAAGATTATTGGTTTAAACGATATAGCAAAGCAAATCCCCTTCTCTTATTATGCGAATTTCCCGTTTAACATGAAGCTTAACGATTCTTTTGATGTTTTGGCAACGCCAAAAAGCAATTATTATTACTCAGAGGAAATAAAACAATGGTTTACTGATGCTTCATTAGAAGATATAAAGTCGTACGAACATCCGGAAGCCGGAATAACTTGCGTGGGGAAATATGTTTCGTCCTAAAAAATATATTCATTTTATACAATCTTTGAGCAACGGTGGTTGTGAAAATATGCTCTTGCGTTTATTGCCAGCCATTAATAATGGGCAAACGCAGCATATCGTAATTACTCTTCGCGAAGAGGGTGTTTTATCAAGAGAATTCATATCAAGAGGGATTATTGTTGAGAATGTCGGACAGAAAAATTTTTTTGATTTTTTTTCCTATTTTCGTTTGGTTGATCTAATAAAAAAAAATCAACCAGCAGCTATTATCACTTATTTATTCCGAGCGGATCTTATTGGAAGATTTTTTCTTCAATTTCTTTATAAGCAACCCGTAGTTTCATATCTTAGGACGACTTATAATAGCGATAAGATGAAATTTTTGCCGGCAAGAATTTTTGAAATTGTTTCAAAAAAAATAGCAAAAAAATATCTTGCAAATTCCCAGGCAATCAAAGATTACTATGTTAATAAATTTCATGTACAATCTGAAAAAATCACGGTTATACCAAATGGAATTGATGTTTCGCTTTATAAAGACATTAAAAGAAATAACGAATTGCGGAGGAAATTAAGCATAAACGATAACGATTTTGTAATTATTTGCGTAGCCAATTTCCATATTTATAAAGGACACAAATATCTTTTGGAAGCATTTGAAATTCTTTATAACAGTAAAAAAAATATTCATCTTCTTTTAGTTGGAGAAGGCAAGGAGAAAGATAATCTCGTGGAACAAATAAAAGATTATGAATCAAAAAAACATATTCATTTTTTGAGTAGACGCAACGATGTCCCGGAGTTGCTTAAAATTTCCAATCTTTTTATTCTCGCAACATTGTTTGAAGGAATGAGTAATGCTATTATGGAAGCAATGGCGTCAGGGATCGCCATTATCGCAACGGATATTCCCGAGAATCGTCAACTTATAAAAAATAATGAGACAGGCCTGCTTGTATCTTCCAGAAATAGCCAAGCTATATCAAGAGCCATTGAAAAAATAATTGAAAACGGGAATTTAAAAGAGAGTTTATGTAAAAAGGCTCAAGAAAAAATATCTTCTGATTATGACCTTAAGATAGTTGCCGAAAAGTTTTCAAAGTATCTTAATGATTTATAGGTTTTTATCAAATAAGATTTTAATGTTCTGAAAAATTTTAGGAGTCCATCGTTTGAGCGAATAGCGGTCCTCTATTGTTTTTCTGGCATTTTTTCCTTGTTGTATTCGTGTATTCTGATCAGCGAGTAGTATTTTCAACGCCGTATACCATTCGTCCGGCGATTTTGCGGAAAATCCGTTTACGGAGTTTGTAATGATTTCTTCGTTTACCCCTACCGGAGACGAAACGGTCGCCAATCCCACGGACATATATTGAATCAGTTTAAAGCCGCATTTGCCGCGATTCCACTCCGTGTCTTCAAGAGGCATTATTCCAATATCAAAATTTTGAAGATCTTTGATTTCTGATTCTGCCGACCATGGTGTAAATTCAGTAAATGGGTGATTATTAATTATAGAGCGAGGAACTTCATTAGATATAATCCTAAGCTTGAATTTAAATCTTTCGTCAGATAATTTATTTAATGCGGGTGATACTAATTTAAGGTTCTTGAGGTTTCCAGAGGTGCCCATCCATCCGATAACTGGTATTTTGTTTGACTTGGTTGTTATTGGCAGATACAAATCAGTATTTATAGTTGTCGGAATAATAACAATATTTTGATTAAATTTTTCAGCGTATTGTGATAACATTTTATTACCGACAATAATCAGATTCATTGATTTAAGTAATTTCTGAAAAATTTGTTCATTGCCCATCCGTTGAATAAAAGGATGAGCCGCGCGGTATGATATTTCTAAAGCGTCATCATAATCAAAAATAACTTTTTTGTGCAGCTTGGCGATTAACAATTCCAAATGCCCTATACCGTAAGGCGTTAATTCTCGTTGAATAATTACTATGTCGGCCCAGAAAATTAATGATATTTGAAATAATCTCACGATAATTTTTATTACAAGAGCCAATCCAAAAATTATTGAATTTTGCGAATTTGGTGAATATTTTTCCGGTCGGCTCGCCGCTGTCTTAATTTTTAACCCATGTTTTTCAAGATAGGGGAATAACTGAATGGCGCGATAGCGGCTGGCCGGCACAGAGCGTCCTTCAATGAACCAAAGAACATTCATAATTAATGCATGAAAAGTTTTTGATAGGCATCGAGCGTCTGCTGAGCGGCCTTTTCCCAAGTATAATTTTCCTTAATGTAATTTGAAAATTGCGAATTTTTTGGTTTTCGATAAGCCTTCAAAATTGATTTGCGAATACTTTCTGGATCGTCTGGCTCGCAATACTCTGCGAAGTCGTGGAGATAAGCTCTGTGACAACCAAAAGTGCTTGCGACAAGATTACACCCGCATAAAGCCGCCTCAAGAGAAACAAGTCCCGTTGTTTCCCTGAAGCTCGGAAGGACGTGCACCTTAGCCGCGGCATAGAAATCTTTCAACTCATTTTGCTCTGTATGAGGAATAAAAATAACATTCTTGCATTTTTTCGCCTCCCTCTGACAAAGCTCATAGTATCTTTTTTCCGTTTGTTGGCCGATGAGAACCAGCGGAATGTCAAGATATTCCATCGCTTTAATGAGATTAAGTTGGTTTTTGACAAAATTAATTCGTCCGACCTCAAGAACGAAATCTCGTACTCCATATTGCTCTTCAATTTTTTTTGAGCTGGCGTTCTCAAATGTTGTAAAATCAACAGCATTGGTAATGGTCGTGTGTGTGGGTAAATTTGAACCGAATACTTCTTTCATCTGTTGCATTTCAATTTCGGAATTTGGCAATATTAAATCCACGAATTTTAGAATCATTTTCTCGATTCTTAACTCTTTATTATATAAATAACGATGAATTTTTCTATTGACAATATTAGGTAAATTTTTTTTAATAAAATGATATTTGCCATAATGATAAAATGAATAATACCTATATTGATCCGGTATATATGAGAAAATCGTGGAAAGCACTACTGGTTTATTGTCTCGTTTTGCATTTCTTACCTGGGCAAGTGTTGATAACGGCGTTTCTATATTGAAAACATGAACCAGATCGTAAGGAGAAACATCCGGACTTAATTCAGTGCTTATGTTTATCTTTAATCCGAGTTTTTCCAGATATTCTTTCGTTTTATTCATTTGCACAACATCTCCTCCCGGAAGAGAATTAATGGTTGGTCGATTTTGAAATAACACTTTAATATTTTTCATTTAAAGATAAAACAATAAGCCTTTAATTGCAAAAATACGACATTTCTGTTGTTTTGGAAAGTATACTATAATTGTTGCACCATCTCGACAAATGACGGAATTTTAAGTTTTTTGCAGAGGTCGTGAATGGATCCGAGACGACGGTCTATAGGGCTTGATTCTTCCGGTCCTATATTAACATTCACGCCGAATTTTTCTTTAATCTTCATTACCATCTCGTATTTTGTCACATCGTTTGAAAAAATATGGAAAAGACCTGATTTGGGAAACGCATCACGGTTGCTGATTATTTTATCACAAATGTTGCCAAATTCTTTAGTCGTAATCCCGTTCCATAGATGATTGGTAAATCCCTTGATTGTCTTTCCTTCCTGTTGTTTGACCCACTCCAAAAGAGAAACAAAGCCGCTTATTTCCGGTCCGATAATTGAGGTGCGAAAAACGAGAGAATGATCTTTTGGTTCGCCGAGTAATTTTGATATCCCATAAATATCGGTTGGGTTTGGAGGCGATGTTTCGTCATATGGAGCTCCTTTAATTCCATCGTATACGCAGTCGGTTGTTATGTGTATTAATTTTGAGCCATAATGATAACTGAAAATATGCGGAAGAGCCCCATTTATAAACATCGCCTCAAGCGGTTTTTGAGCGCTGTATCTATTGGTGATGCCGGCGCAATTTATTACCGCATCCACAGGACCGATCGCGTCCAGCAGCTTTTTTACAGAAGAAGAAACTACTGCCGTATGAAATCCGTGAAGATAGTCTTGGTAAATGGCATCACTATCTATAACAACCGATTGATGCGTTGAAACGCCTCCGTAATGCCTATCCAGCTCCTCAAGTTTTTTTGGATCTCTCAAAACAAGTACAAGTTTATAGTAATCCTTTAATTGCGCGTATACCGCGCTTCCCAACATCCCTGTGGGAGCAATAATTGCCACTGTTTTCATATCTCTTGTATTAGATAAATTTTCCATCCTTTAACATCGTCTTTATCTCGTCTTTGCTCATAAGGTGGTCATTGGAAGAATATTCTTCAAAGGCAACTTTGGAAAGATGTTTGTATTTACTCTCAAGATCATCAATTTTGAGTTGGGGTAGAATAACATAGTAATCATTATCATATTGATAAGTGAGCGGAGACTCATAGCGCGATACAAGCACCTCGTGGATTTTTTCTCCGGGACGGCTGCCAGTCTCGCTAATCAGTATCGGCTCCGGGGAAAGCTCTTTTACTATTACTTCCGCAAGATCAGCAATTTTACACGACGGCATTTTCATAACAAATGTTTCACCCCCATGACTTACTTCGCTTGCCTTAAAAAGAAGGTGAATCGCTTGTTTGAGTGTGAGAAAATATCTCGTCATTCTTTTGTCGGTAAGCGTGACTTTTTTGAATCGCTTGATTTGATCAATGAAAAACGGAACAACGCTTCCATTAGTCCCTAAAACATTGCCTCCGCGGATACAAACAAATTGCGTATCGCTTGGTTCCAAATTCGCTTGGATAATCAACCGCTCGCCGATAGCCTTTGTCATGCCGTAAAGGTTGAGAGGATCAACGGCTTTATCAGTTGAAACATCAATCACTTTTTTAACTCTATTGAGTTTTGCCGCCTCAATAATATTTTTTGTTCCGACGATGTTTGTTTTAATCGCCTCGTATGGCTGTTCTTCGCAAACCGGCACATGTTTTAAGGCAGCAAGGTGAAAAATATAATCTACGCCTTTTGTACATTCAATTAAGCGATCATGATCACGAATATCTCCGATCAAAAATTTTATCTTCGGATTATTGAATTTTCTCTGCATGTTAACCTGATGAAGTTCGCTTCGCGAGTAAATGAGAATTTGCTTCGGATTTTTCTCAAGAAGCTGGGTCGTTAATTCGTTTCCCCACGAACCAGTCCCGCCGGTAATAAAAATTGTTTTATTTTCGAACATAATTTTAGACAATTAAGTTATTTCCTAATATAAAATTAACTACTTTTATTGATACATTCGNNTCAAGNTANCCNTGNGGACATACCCAATCATTTCTTTTATTTGTCATAAGATTAACGCATTCAAGTATTTTATCTCCATCAAGCCCCGAAAGGATATTACTGCCGCATTCAATTGTTTCCGGCCGTTCGGTTGTCATACGGATTGTGACAGCAGGCACCTGAAAAATGCAGCATTCTTCCTGGACTGTTCCGCTGTCGGAAATAGCACAAAAAGCATTTTTTTCAAGCTGAACAAAATCGAAAAATCCAAAAGGCTCGGAAAGCCGGACGAATTTGTTTTTCGGATATATATTGAATTTCTTCATTTTTTCTTTTGTGCGCGGGTGGATGCTGCAGATAATGGGTATTTTATAGTTTTGGGCGACTAAGTCAAGTCCGCGGAAGATCTCTCCTAGTCTTTCCGGATTATCAACATTTTCAGCTCTATGGGCTGTAATTATAAAATATCTCTTTTTTTGCAAACTAAGTTTTTTCAAGATTGAGCTTCTGGAGATTTTTTTATCAAAATAAGTCAATACTTCGTTAATAGGATTCCCCGACATCATGATGCTTTGAGGATTTTTTCCCTCGCGAAGCAAATTTTCACGACCCCGGGGGGTATAGGGGAGGTTGTATGTTGAAGCGGCATCAATAATATGTCGGTTTTTTTCTTCCGGAACGGTTTTGTCGTAGCAGCGATTTCCCGCCTCCATGTGATAAACCGGAATAAGCATTTTCTCCGCCGGAATGGCAGCCAGACCACTATTAGTGTCTCC
>C687J35174_10007046_pt1 | contig 14553 bp, 7 predicted proteins | sample RifCSPhighO2_01_FD_35174 | JGI IMG/M metagenome (IMG submission 35174) | reverse complement strand
CGAGGCCTATGAATTTGAAATGAACAAATTACATCAAAAGTCGTTACGAAAAAATATCAAAAATTTTTATCCATCGGTTGCACTTGTAAATTGAATGTGGGTACTGAAAATTATTCTCCTTCTTTTGTTGATAGGGCTTCAGGAGTTTTGTGAGCACATTCTTTATTAGAGCAAAGGATGTTTTTTCCTTTCGTAACGAGAAGGGAACCGCATTTTGGACAGGGTTCTCCTGTGGGGCGGTCCCAAAGCGCGAAGGTGCATTTCGGGTATGCGCTACATCCGTAAAACATCTTGCCGCGTTTTGATCTGCGCTGGATGAGATCGCCGTCTTTACACGAGGGACATTTGATTCCGAGGGTATCTTCCGGAAGACGTTTTGTGTTTTTGCATTCGGGAAATCCCGAACAGGCAAGAAATTTACCGAAACGGCCGGTTTTAATAACCATCGGCTTGGTGCATTTTTCACATAGTTCATTTGTCGTTTCTTCTACAATTTGTTTTTCCACGGTTTTATATTTTATTTCTAAATGTTTTTCAAATGGTTCATAGAAGGCGCGAATGGCAGGTACCCATGCTTCTGTGCCATCTGCTATTTTATCGAGCGTTTCCTCCATTTCCGCGGTAAAGGCAACATCAACGATATTAGGAAAGTGTTCCACGAGCATATCCGTTACCATGATGCCCATTTCCGTTGGGGTGAAGCGTTTTGCTTCGTTTTTCTGAATATAATTGCGTTCTTGTATAGTACCAATGGTGGGCGCGTATGTGGAAGGGCGGCCGATGCCATTTTTTTCCAGTATTTTTATAAGAGACGCTTCCGAATAACGCGGCGGCGGTTCGGTAAAGTGCTGTTTTGGTTCCACATGATCGAGATCCAGATGTTCTCCTTGAGTAAGTTCCGGAATAAGTATGTCTTCTGTTTTCAAAGGATACACGTTTAAGAAACCATCGAATTTTAATACCGACCCCGTTGCGTGAAAGATATATGCCGCGCGTTTTCCATTGCTTGTGATGTCAACAGAAGTTGCGTCAAACAGGGCTTCCGGCATTTGGGTCGCGACAAAGCGTTGCCATATAAGCTCGTATAATTTATATTGTTGTTTATCGAGATATTGTTTGATATCGGCGGGGGCGCGGGTTACATCCGTGGGGCGGATGGCTTCGTGAGCTTCTTGGGCTCCTTTTGATTTTGTTTTGTATGTACGCGGGTGCTCGAGTACATAAGGCGCTCCGAATGCCGAAGCGATATAGGTACGTGCGGCTGAAAGCGCGTCGGCTGATAAGTTTAATGAATCCGTACGCATGTAGGTAATAAGACCCGTGTGGCCATGTTCACCTATGTCTATGCCTTCGTATAATTGTTGCGCAAAGCGCATTGTCTGCCGTGCCGAATACCCCAGGCGGTGAGAAGCAATTTGTTGGAGCGTGCTTGTGGTAAAGGGGGGAGGCGGCGTGCGTTTTGTTTCTTTTTTCTCTACGGATTGAATGATATAGGAAGCATCTGCAAGATCCGCGACAATCTCATCTGCCTGTGCCTGCGAGTTGATGGCAAGTTTATCGAGCGGTTGGCCGTCTTTCGCGGCTAGAAGCGCGGTGAATGGTTTTTTTTCGCCGGCTGACGGAGCAAGATGCGCAGTAATGCTCCAGTATTCTTGCGGTTTGAATTGTTCGATTTCCCGCTCGCGATCTACAATGAGTCGAACGGCGACTGATTGCACGCGCCCCGCGGATAATCCGCGCACTATCTTTTTCCAAAGAAATGGCGAGAGTTTGTATCCTACAATGCGGTCGAGTATTCTGCGCGCTTGCTGGGCATCTACTAAGTTCATATCAAGGGCGCGGGGGTGCTGAAGTGCGTTTTCAATTGCTTTTTTTGTAATTTCATGGAAAACGATTCGTTGAATTTCTAACGTATGAGCCTTGGCAGGCGAAGTCTTTTTTCTTGTTTTCGTTTTTTTTGCTTCTTTCGTTTCTATTTTTTCGTTTTCTCTTCCAAGATTCAGGGCTTGGGCGAGGTGCCAGGCGATTGCTTCTCCTTCGCGGTCTTCGTCGGTTGCCAGAATTACTTCGTCGGCTTTTTTGGCGAGTTCTTTTAATTTTTTAACCTGCGCGCTTGCTTTTCGCGGTACGAGATATTTTGGCTCAAAATTGTGTTCTACATCGATTCCCAGCGTGGAAGAAGGAAGATCGCGTATATGACCATAGCTTGATTCCACGATAAAATCCTTTCCCAAAAAACGGGATATCGTTTTTGCTTTTGTCGGTGATTCTACTATAACAAGTGTTTTCATTTGCTCTACTTTTATTATGTGCTATGTCGTATTCTCACGTTGGATGCAATAAAAAATGTTCTACGATGTCCTTCCATTGTAAATACTTGTCGGCCATAAAGAACATTTTTTATTGCATCCAACGTGGATAGGCAGTCTATGAATCGTGGTTTACGTTTTTCTATATATCCCATTTCCCATATTCCGTACCATACCATGTATTTCAAGAAGGGCGAGGATGCGTTGGATATCGCCGATGCGTTTTTCGAGCATGCGCCCTATATCGTTTGTGGATCGTGGTTCTATAAGTGTATCAAAAACAACTTGTTCTTCTTCGGACATATGGCGCGTTGCCTGCTCATCTATGTATGTGTCGGTAAGACCTAATGCGTGAAATATATCTTCGGGGGAAGTAACAGGCGTCGCTCCGTCACGAATAAGAGCGTGGGGTGTTTTTGACGTTGCTGAGAAAATGGAACCGGGAACTGCCATCACGTCGCGTCCTAATTCAAGGGCGTATCGGGCGGTGATAAGCGTGCCGCTTTTTTCGCGCGCTTCGATTACCAGTACTCCTGATGAGAGTCCTGCGATAATACGGTTTCGGAGCGGAAATGTCCAGTTGCTTGCTTTAAAATGGGGTGGGTATTCTGAAATGATCGTGCCGCCGCCCGAAATGATTTCATCCGCAAGGCGTTTATTGCTTGATGGATACAGAACGTTTCTATCTATGCCGGATCCAAGAATTGCGGCTGTGTACCCATGAGCCGCGAGGGTTGTCTTATGAGCTTCGGTATCGATGCCGGCCGCAAGCCCTGAAATGATAGGAATGCCGGCTTTTGCAAGAGGCTCCACAAGCGCCCGGCATGCTTCACGGCCATAGGAGGTTGCCATGCGCGTGCCCACTACCGCGATAACTGGTTTTGCGTCGGCAGGGAGTAACGCGCCTTCTATGTAAAGGAGCGCAGGGGGTGAAGAGATTTGTCGAAGTTGGTTCGGATACGAAACATCTTCTTTAGTGATGGGAGTTACATGGAGTTGCTCTAGTTGTTTTTGTATCTGTTCCAAGGATATGTCGCTCCGTTTTTTGTTTACCACCTGTTCAAATTCCGGGTCTTCCCATACTTCTGCCAGTTCACGCGCCGACGCGCGCCACGCAGTTTCGTATGAGCCGAAATGGGTATATAAATTGGCAAGTCGCTTGGGATTAAATTCAGCAACGCAATTTAACGCATGCGCAAAGATGGCTTCCATATGTTATTCTTCCACGACACCTCGAAAGAATTGGCGAATGGATACAGAATGCAATTCTTTGTTGCAAGAGTACGCGCGTATAAGCATGGCTGTGCGGACGCGTTTTTTAAATTCAGCATCAGGAACCGCGAGCAAATCTTGGCGTACGGCGCTTTGTGCAACTAAGGCGAGTTGTCGTGGATCGGTTGGTACGGCCGCTAAGAGTTTTTCCACGGATACCGGGCGTATACGAAGATACTCCGTAGTGGTCAAACGTAGACGGTCGCGGACACGGAGTTCATAGAGAGGCAGAATTTCCTCAGTTGTTTCTTCCCGTTTATGTTTTATGTACATGTTTGCCGCTTCTGCTCCATAAAGCACTTCTTCCCGTTTTTCTTCCGTAGGGGGTTCAGTTTTATGGTATTGGAGCCAGTCGGTAAGTTTTCGCGCAATTCGTTGCAGGTCTTCCTCTTTGCTTTTTGCGGTCAGTGTTGTTTTTTCTACCAAACCCAAAAGAAGTGCTTCATCTTTAAGAATAGGTGCGATGTCAGACGCCGTGTAAGATGTTTTTTGGATGCTCGCGCGGATATGTTCTGCCACGGTGTCTATGAAATGGGTTTGAGTGGCAGGGGGCAGACGGTTAAAAATGTCCGAGACATGACGGTCGTCGAGATATTCTCCGTTTTGAAACGCGTGGTCAAGCATGCCCCATAGGGTGAGCGCGACAGGGGGTGTACTTCCTCCCTTTAGAAAAGGGAGGCGAGGAGGGATTTCTTGTTTTGTTGTTTCTTCTGTGGATAGTTCAAATGGTTTCAAACCGGTTTTTCCGTTCGATTTTTCCCAAAAAGAAAACGCCCGCATAAGTACGTCATTCGGGTTTTCATTTTCCAAAGCTTGCGTGAGCCAGTAGGCATCTTCTCGCAGGATATCCTGTTTTTCTTTTTCTGTGGTGCTCCCAAACAACGCGCTGGTTTCTTTTAATTTTTGCTCAAGAGCTATTTTTGAAATAACAACAGACATACATACAGTATATCATGGAGTTTTTATTTTTGTATACAAATGTACCATGAATTACGAAACACACCCTCATTCGATGACCGCCACGCGAATTGATAACGTCTTGCGATGACCAAAATATGAAAAATAATAATAAAGAATTCAATATTGGGTCATCGCAAGACGTTATAGTATGTTTGTGTATGCAAATCGATGGGAGGTCATCAGATGAGAGGAACACATGTGTTTCGTAATTCAAAGAAATGTATAAAAAAAGACGGCCAGGATAAACCGGGCCGTCAGGGCAGGTGGGGTGGGGCTATGGTGTGGTAGGTGCGGTTGCGGGAGGAGGATTAGCCTTGAGCTTTTCAAGCTCCTCCAAGATTCTTTTTGCCTGGTCACTCGCGTCTGTCCAGGCATTTTTTCCCTCTTCCCGCGTTTTGCCACCGTCTTCGGTGACGTTCGCGCGGGTGGAATCTCCATCCGTCTTGATGGCGGACTGGACATTACCACTCTCGGAAATTACAACTGCCTGCATAGCATCCCCGACGTCCGTCGTGTACTCACGCACGGCTTTGGCTTCGTCACCCACAACTTTGCGGGTCTTGGTGCTTTCGTCGCCGAGACTTTTTGCCAACTTGCCGTGCGCTTCGACCGCTTCCTTGCGGGCCTGCCGTGCCTCTTTGCGCGCGGCGGCAACAGATGCTACTGCCTTCCTCGTCTCCTTATAGACCGAGGATATCTTCTCGATGGCTACACCAGCGTTGGATCTCGCATCAGACGCGATATCTCCTACCGTCGTAATCTGACCTTGCATTCTCTCCATGTCCTCGCGGACGGTGGAGAAGTTTGTATTGACCCCGGCGGTCAAGTCATTCAGTCGAGCATTAGTGTCCTCCACATGCTGGGATACTTGGGCCACCCGGCCTTCCAGCATCCCGAACTTCTTCTCCATATAACTCTGGCTTGCACAGCCAGAGATGACGAACATGACCCCAACAGACGTGATAGCCAACGAAACAAAACTCTTGCGAAGCATTTTTTGCTCCCTCCTTTCAAATCTGATCGGGGTATAGCATGTATTTTATACTTTGTCAAGCTCTATTTTGTGGGAGAAGCTACTTGAGATTAGTGAGGTACTCGCCTATGCTTTTTTGCATGTCAGCTTTTGTGGGCTTTGTTCCATGTAATACACTAGCTAAAAGTTTAAAACCTTTTCCACGTGGGGTTTTTTTGAGGAATTCGGTAAGTGTGGTATCTCGTATATCAGCGTATGTATCGAGAGGAATGCCAGCCATTTTTCGCGTGGTGTTTTCAACTTCTGAAAGCAAGGTCATGGTTTCGCTTGCTTTAATTATATTCACGTCTTTGAGCGTGAGAGATTTTGTTGTCGGATCAAGTTCAATAGTTCCGCTTTTTATGCGGTGCATCATGCTTTCGTGTCCTTTGAGGGTTGGTTTATAGCCAAGCCGTTCCATTTCTTCCACTATTTTCGGATTACCAAGTGATTCTTTGCGGAAGGCTTTATAAAGTACATCCACTTCTTTTCCCGCCCATGTGTTGATGTTCTTTTTGCCGTCCCAGCCGAATTGTTTTGCGAGTTCAGGATTATTTCGGAACTCATCTATTATTGCGCCCTCCGGCCCACGTTTACCGATTGCGTGTGTAATAGGTTCTGACAAAGGAGTCGTTTCTGGTGCTATTTCGACCGGTGTTGGCGCGGAAGCGGGAGATGTGACATCTTCCACTTGTGGAAATACGCCACTTCCTTTCATAATTTGATCTCCAAGCCCCATTGGGTCAATGGGGGAAACTTTTTTCGTCCCGCCAACAACCTCTCCCATGCCTTTTTCAGGAAGACCTTGATAGTCTAATTGCATAGCTTCACGTTGCGCGTCGGTAAGTGTCTGTGTGGCAGGAGCTGTATCGGGGGCGAAACCATTTTGTGCTTTACCTGTTGCAGTAGTTTCTTGACCAGCGGCGAACAAAGCTTCGTTGGATACATTCGGTCGAGCTTCAGGGGTGCTTGCAGGTGATGTAAAATCTCCTTCGCGTCCTCCATAGGCAGGCGGAACATTGGTGCTTGGTGTGGAGGAGCTTGGAGAAACACTAGATACTGCCTTTTGTGCTTTCATAGACGCTTCAGCCTTAGATGCAGCCGCTTCTGCTTTACTCATTGCACGTTCCGCACTATCTAGAGCTTCTTTCACATTTGATGGCACTCTTGGAGTTTCTCCTAGCGTAACAGTTTCTTGACCAGCGGCGAACAAAGCTTCGTTGGATATATTCGGTCGAGCTTCAGGGGGTTGTGGAGATTTTGCTACATTTGGTGGAGTTTCAGGTATTGTTTTTCCGGTGTCGGATATTTCAATTTTCCCGTCTTCACCAAGAATCACATGCACGCCAGGTTTTGCTATACGTGTTTCCGTCCATGCGCCCGTACCCGGCTTCCGCCATTGGTAGGTATTTTTCCCTTTCGCCAGTTGTTCTGAACCTCTGCCGTTGGGTTTTATGTAGTCTTGATCAACAAGCAGTTTTCCTGTAATGCGCTCAACCGATTCTTTTGGGTGTTGTTGTATGTCCTCGGCTGTAAGCCCGTAGCGGTTTGTAAATTCTTCCGGCGACGAGTGAGACATTTGATAGTTCAACTGGCGGCGTACGGCATGCCATATACCTTCACCCTTTTTTATTTCCGCAAGTTTTGCATATTCTGGATTGCCCTCAAGCGAAGGAGAAGTGGCAGGTGTACTATCTTCTAGATGAGGAAATACCGCACTTCCTTTCATGATTTTGTCTCCAAGTCCACTGGGATCAATTTCTGTTGATGGCGCGGAAGCAAGAGGCGCACCTGCTTCTACAGTGGGCTTTACTGGAATTTCAGGATACGGAAACGCATCATGTGTTGGTTTAAATGTGTGAGGGGAGTCTGGGTTTGGTGATTGTGATGGTTGAGTGTGAGGAGACTCCATGCCCGTGGCAGGAATTTTTGGTGCTGGTGTTTCGGTTGTTGGTAATGGAGGAATGTTTGTTGGTACGTTTGCTTTCGGTGCCACGGGAAGATTTTCGGGCGCAAGAGGAGTTTTAGATCCTCCAAAACCAAAACGATCTCTTATCCATCCGCCAACTAGGGCACCTACACCTCCCGCAACCGCGCCGACCGCAAGACCTCGGGTAAACCCGCGGAGAATAAACTTTTTCTCTTCTTTTGACATGCGTCCGAGTTTTGCGTTCATAAGCGCTGGCAGAGAAATTTGATGCCGCTTTTGTTCGGCATCCAAATATACAATGCTTGGGACAGCTTTTTTTGGACCGGTCCAGTCTTTACGGGCAAGTTCCATGCGGGCTTCGGCAAGGTTGGTTGAAAATTCGTACGCGGCGGCAAGGCGTGTGTTGCCTTTGCCAAAATTTACCAGGCCTTCCGCCAGATGTGCTTCTGCCATGTTTACCAGCTGATAAAGGTGCCGTTGGTTTATTTCATTTTTTTCATTCGCGGGGTCATTCACTCGCTCAAGCAGTTTTTCCATGCGCTTGTTATACTCAGAAGCATCGATAAAATCGCCTCTACGGAAAGCGTGACCCGCCAAACGTGCTTTTTCTTTTTTACCAAAACCAAACCACTGGCGCCCCCCCTTCACTTTGAGAGCATTTTTTTCTATACGGGTTAGGTCTTGTTGTGCTGTTAGAAATTCTTCACGCGCTTTCGTACGCGCCTGATACGCTCCTCGCACACTGTTTATAGCCGCGCCTATTCCCATGGCTATCGGTGTTGCAGAAAGCCCAAGAAGAGTTATGGACGCATAGCGGGTCAAAAAGCTTCCACCAGTGATTGTTCCTTTTAACCCAGATTCTTTGCCGGTGCTCCAAGCCGCGGCTGTTCTATGGCTTTGTTTTTCAATCCGCTCCACATTGCCAAGCACTGCTTCCAATTGGGGACAGCCCGCAAGTATTCGTTCCGACTTGACCTGTGAATCACGCTGTAGCATAAACTCGGAAGCCGTCGCAAAATCTCCTTCTTTTGCGCACGCAACCGCGAACATGGTTCTTCTTGCGTTATCGTATTGAAGTTGGGCGGCTTCATGTTGCGCGTGTTCTTTTTTGGAAGCGCGGGAATAGCCCCATGTCTCAGGCGTGTTTGCAAACTGACGCGCCGCGATGTTGTAATTTTCTATAACTTTCGCATGTTCCGGTCCGAACTCGCTTGGGTTTATATAGGCAATTTCAAGCGCGCCTGTATCGGGGTTTTTTACTATTTCATGACCGCTTGTCATTTGCATGAGAAGCTGAAGTGTCTTACCGTGCGCGGCAATGCCGCCCGCGCGGATTGCCTGTAGTGCTTCCAGTCGTTTTACTTGGAGCTTCCCGCCTTGACCCGCAAACCCCTCAAACGCTTTTCGTCCTGTGCGGCGGGCTACGGACATTCTGGATGTTTCTTCCGCAAGCAGAGCTTTTGCTTTTGTTTCGACGTCGCCATAGAGAACACGGCGCAAGTTGTCCAATACAAATGCTTTTTGGTTATCGTCGAGCGCGTTGAACCCTGCTACATGTTCAAGATCATCTTTTGAAATGCCAAACTCTTCAAAAGTTGGCTCAACTGGAAGAGGAGGTGTATCTGCGGAAGGAGGTGTATCTGCGGAAGGAGGTGTATCTGCGGAAGGAGGTGTATCTGCGGAAGGAGGTGTATCTGCGGAAGGAGGTGTATCTGCGGAAGGTACTCTTTTAGATGTCGATTCCGCGTTCAGTAATATGAGCGCGTTCACGAGTACTCCTATTTCCATTGCGTTGCCGGTGGGCTCTTTGTCCAATTCTTTAATGCGCGCACTTATTTCCAAAGCATTATAATGATATTCCTTTGCTTTTTTGAGTGCCCAGTGTTCATCTCTTTCTACAAGAGTTCCGCCCGTATCCTTGATGTGGGTTTCTAATTCAGTTATTCGTTTTTCAAAACTGGCTACACGCTTTTCTTCCTCGGTTGGCGGTTGTGTTTCTTTTTCCGTAGGTGATATCTTACGAGCTTTTACTATTTCTATACCGCGTTGCAAGTGTTCAATTGCTACATCATCTGTTTTTCCGTTTTTTGTTTTATTATTGCTTAGATATTCAAGATGTTTTTCCATTTCTGCAAGGGCCGTTTCCCCATAGTGTTCTTGGTAGTCGTCTGCTTCTTTTTGCCCAAAAAGCTGTTTGGATTGCTCAACACGCGTGATATCTTCCGGGCTTTCATTTTTGGTAGGTTTCTCTTCAAAGGGAATGAAATCATCTTGAACAGGTTCTACTGATGATGATGGTTCTGAAACGGGAGAAGGCACTTCCGGTTCGGATTTTACCAATTCTATGGCGCGCTGTGCCACTTGTTCTATGAGGAGTTTTGCTTGCTCATTTTGTGCACGATCTTTTGCGTTAACTGCCCACAGTTCAATTCCTGTTATTTTACTTTCACGCGTGGAACGATTTGCCATTAGTTCTACCACTCTCTGCGCGTTCGCTTCTATTTCGAATCTATTTAGCAGTTCCAAACTGGTTTCGGTTTCTTCCTCTGGAACCTCCAACTCTTTTTCCAACATAGAACCACCTTCATTTTTCCGATTGTCTGTATCTTTATTTGTTGGAGCAGTGTCTCCGCTCACTTCGTTGATGGACGTGACCAAAGTTTCAGGGTTACTATTGCTTACCTCTGCCAATGGGTTTTTATTCAATTCTTGTGCTAAGGGATCGCTAGTTTCATCAAGAGAATCTATTTTGTATCTTTCTTCCACCTCTTGTTCAAGTCTTTTCTGATTTGCTTTTTGAGCAGTAACTTCTTCAATCTTTCGTTTATATTCTGCTCGAATCTCATCAAATTTTGCTCGTTCTTCTGGTGACAACTTGTCGCGTTGCAGGTTGATTTTTGCTATTCGTTCTTCGGGCGTTCCTTTTCCCTTCGCTTCTGTCTGTGCGGCTTTTTTTGCTTGCTCTATTAATTCGAGCGCTCTTTTTTGTTTTTTATCTTCAGCACCCTCTGGTAATGGTCGTGGCAGACCTTTTTCTTCAGCTGTTCTTACAGTTTGTTCCCATGGGGCATTGGGTGCTCCGTCTTCGTCTGTAAAGTTCAAGTCGCCGATTCTTGATAAATCCCGCACGCCTTGTTTTGTAAATTTTGGCGGTCTTTTCTTTGTTGGTTGATCGTGTATGGGTGGCTCATTCAAAACAGATTCGCTAGAGGGGCCATGGGCAACTGTCCGTATCTTACTAGAACGTGTTCCTAATTCTGCCACGCGAAGCTTGTTATCACCACCAAAAACGTCGCGCAAAATTTCGAGTGCGTCGCGATTGTCAAATGTATTTTTTTTATTTCGCGGCATTCTTATATTGTAAAGTAATTTATGGCGGAAGTCTTGAGAGATATCCACAGTTGTGGTGTTGTAGGAAGCATGCTTGCGTGTTTTTACCGACTCGACCGCAAATTGGCGGTTGAGTCGCCTGTTTTCTTGCGCCAAGAAAAAAACCGAAGGCTTGACTTTTGTCTTCTTTCCATGTACAGTGCGTCTGAATTCTTTAAGGCTCGATTTGGATTAACCCAAAAGACAGTTTTTCAGGAGGTTTTATGGCAAGTTCAAGTTCTTCTATTCAGGCGTGGCGGGACATGAAGGATGCCAGGGATCTGGCAGGTGTAATGCGGCGTATCGTCGATGTGGATATCGCGCAACGTGTTCGTGCGTTGCGTGCGCGCGAACAGGAGGAGGACATCTGGCTTGCCGACGCCGCCAAAATATTGGATGACCTTAATGATCAGCACCAAGAGATTGAGCGGGTCTATAAGGCGGCGGTGAGGTTGGTTTGCCTTGCTCGTGAGGAGCTTGTTGATGAAGCCCGGCGGCGGGGGGTTCCAATGGAACGGGTTGATGGGTATCGGAAAAATTCCATTATTTTAGGGCGGATACGCACGATTACTGATTATGCCGCCGCCGCCGCTTTTTTGGCAACAGTGCCGGGTGTCGAGGAGATAACCCGTGTTGCTTTTGAGGAAGCACTGGAAGAAGGGAAAAAAATAACGGAAGAACGAAAAAAGAAAATAAATAGCCAGCCGTCTGATGAGCAGGTTTGCCAGCGGATGATTCCCGTATTATTTCGGAGTGAGTATGTTGAGGGCGGGGAATTCGTGCAACGTTATTTCCTTGCACTTCATGATGCGGAAAGGACTAATTCGTTCGCGCGAAAAGTTCTACAGGACGTAAAGGACCACCTCCACAGAACCATCCCCCCCCTTGGCCATCTTATTGCTGAGATGGAAAAAAAGATTACGGTGGATAATGTCCGCGAGTTCTTGTTTGCAAGGGAAGGCGACTGCTTGATAGCGGTGGCAAAGGCCCGCTCTTTTTCCAACGATGGGCGGCGCAACTATGCCGTGCTATTGGAGCGGCGGGTTCAAGAGGAGGCGATTGAAGTTTTGGATGTAGTGTCTGCGGGCGATGGACCCGATGAGCTGGTAACTCATATCGGACAGACATTCCGATATAGGGTTTACCGGATGGGTGGAAAGCTGTATCCAGAACTACGTCACATTCGTGACCACCACCGCCCGTTCTATAAGTTTTTATTAAGAGCATTGGCGAATTCCGGGTGGGAGTCGCCTGAACAACAGTGGCCGCTCGTTCCGTATCCGCGGAATTGGAACTAGTTTTTGGACAAAGCCCTTGTATGGAGGTACAGGGGCTTGTTTTTTTAAAAAAAATATGAGATTATTTTTATCATATGAGCGCAAAACAAAAGAAGCAAAGGTTTTCAAAAAATCCCCTTGGCATGTTTGGAAAAAATATCGTATATGCCATTCTTATTTTTTTAGCGATTACCGCCCTCTATGCTTCATTCGCGGAGCGTAAAGTTTCCGAGGACATTTCTCTTTCTCGTTTGGTGGAAGAAATTCGCAGTGGCGAGGTGTTGCGTATTAGCGTGGAAGAAAACAAATTTGAAGTTGCTCTCAAGAATGGCACTATCCAAACCGGTCAAAAAGAGCCAGATGCCGCGCTTTCCGAAACACTCATCAACTATGGAGTTTCTTCGGAAGCCTTGGCAAACGTGACAATTGAAATAAAACAGCCGTCAGGAGCGGTGTTTTGGCTTTCGGCCGTTCTTCCTTTTTTGCTGCCTATCTTGTTAATAGGATTGTTTATATGGCTTACCATGCGGCAGGTTCAGCGTTCAAACGGGCAGGCGCTTATGTTTGGGCAGTCGCGGGCGCGGGTGATTAATCCGGAAGATCAGCGCGAAAAAGTAACATTCAAAGATGTCGCGGGCGCCGAAGAAGCGAAAGAGGAACTTTTGGAAATTGTGGATTTTCTTCAAAACCCGAAACGATTTCTTGATATCGGCGCGCGCATTCCGCGAGGCGTATTGTTGATGGGTGCCCCGGGAACGGGGAAGTGTGTAACAGGTGAGACTCTCCTCGCGACTAATAAAGGCCTCATCCCTATTGATGAGGTTCCCAAGTATTTTACCGTTCGCAAGGATTTTACTGTTGATGGGCTAGATGTCGTTGCATTGGATCCAAAAACTCTTGAATTTCAGCGCGTGGCAGCTTCTCATTGGTATAATTTAGGCAAACAAAAAACAATCAAAGTAAAGACGGATCTTGGTGTAACTATTGAGGGAACTCCAGAACATCCCGTCGTGGTTGTTGATTCAGATACGGGGAATTTCTTATTTAAAAAACTTGAAGATGTTGTCCCTGAAGAAAAAGTGGTAGTGGTATATGATCAAAACATTTTTGGTTCGTACACGAAAGTTTCGCATCCTGACATCGCATATCTGTTGGGCGTATTAACTGGTGATGGGTGTCTTACGGTACGTGGACGCACTATTCTCTCAACTGCTGACCCGGAGGTGCTTCATCGCATACAAGATATTACCTTGCAACACTTTGGAGTAAGTTTTGTAAAAAGTTCGTCCCGAAAATGGGATTATGAATTACAGAATATTGCGGTAAAGTCCAAGTTGCGCGAATTGGGTTTAGAAGAAACATATGCAGAAGGGAAACGAATCCCGGAATGGGTGCGTCTCGCGCCGAAGGAATTTATAGTAGAATTTTTGCGGGGTCTTTTTGACACCGATGGCTATGCCGAGCGCAAAGGAGCAGTTGGGTTTTCCAGTGCCAGTGAGCGATTAGTTGTTGATGCCGCGACAGCTTTACTTAACCTAGGCATTGTAAGTAGGGTATATATGCGCAAAAAGCGCTATAATGGTAAATCCCAATTTTATCTAACTATTTATGGCGATTTTGTGGAACGGTTTCAGAAAGAGGTTGGTTTTACTATTGCACGGAAAATAAAAAATCTCAGCACTGTCTGCGCGCGCCAGCGAAATACGAACATTAATACTATTCCTTATCAAAATACCGCTATACAGGCAGTTTGGCAGGCGGCAATTACGGGGACCGTGCAGTATTTGGATCGGGCATTTTACGCGGAAAGCCTTTATAAAAACGTAAAGCGGTATATAACAGGCGAACGTTCTCCATCACAGAGGGGGATTGCTACATTTATAGCAGGAGTGAAAGAGTTAACCCCTGTAGTTATGCAGATGCCGGAAGTTGCGTACCTCAAACGTCTTGCCTCTGGTCAATTTTTCTTTACTTCAATCAAGGAGATCTTTTCAGGCGAAGCAACGGTATACGATCTTACTGTACCGCATTTACATAATTTTGTTGCTAACGGACTTATTAATCACAACACACTTCTTGCTAAAGCCGTTGCGGGGGAGGCGGGCGTTCCGTTTTTTCATATGTCGGCATCCGAATTCGTGGAAATGTTCGTGGGGGTGGGCGCAAGCCGCGTGCGCGACTTGTTTAAGATGGCAAAGAAGGCTGCTCCTTCCATTATATTTGTAGATGAAATTGATGCCGTTGGGCGGCATCGAGGCGCGGGGCTTGGCGGCGGGCACGACGAACGCGAACAGACATTGAATCAAATTTTGACGGAGATGGACGGGTTTGAAACTTCCGACCAAGTTATCATTATGGCGGCAACCAACCGTCCTGATGTTTTGGACCCGGCGTTGTTGCGTCCGGGGCGGTTTGACCGGCGGG
>C687J35174_10007040_pt1 | contig 14565 bp, 10 predicted proteins | sample RifCSPhighO2_01_FD_35174 | JGI IMG/M metagenome (IMG submission 35174) | reverse complement strand
CTTGAAAAACAAAAAGAAGGAAAAAAACGCATGAAGATGATAGGTACCGTTGAAGTACCAAAAGAGGTATTCACTTCGTTATTCAAAGGAAATAGTTAGGCTGTTTCCAGATTCCGTCAGAAAAAGTTTTTCGTTCCAGATTCTGTCGCTCGACAGCCCCAAAAAATGTCAAAATTCTCACATTTGTTTGGGTCTCCCCGTCTCGCGCCACCTGCTCCGCGATTTAAACATACTGAACAAATTTTGTGTTACTTCGCTCAGATTCATAAACTCGCACCACCTGTTCAGCGATTATTTATTTTTAGAGTAGTAATCCCAAAAGTATCAGTCCAAGTGGAGCAAGAATGATTAGCCATGGCGTGAGCCCTGGTGGTTTGCCTTCAACTGTGAGTTGCTGCACCGTTGTTGGTGTATTGGTTGCCGCAATAATGGTAGTTGCGGTTGGTGAAGGAGTATTTGTGGCGGTTGGTGCAATCGTGTTAGTCGCTGTCGGAACAGGCGTACTGGTTGCAGTTGGAGCAAGAGTACTTGTCGGTACTGCTGTCGGCGTATATGTGAGTGTAGGTGTGAGTGTAGGCGTTTTCGTTGGCGTTGGAGTAGGCGTTCTTGTTGGTGATGAAGTTGGAGTATTTGTAGGCGTTGCTGAAGGTGTAGGTGTGTTGGTTGGCACGGGCGTGTTTGTAGCGGTTGGCTTTGGCGTACTCGTTGGTACTGCTGTCGGAGTATGTGTAGGCGCAGGAGTATTTGTTGGTTGACCAGGAGGTGTAGTTGGCGTATTGGTCGGTCGTACCGTCGGGGTGCTACTTGGCGGAACCGTTGGTCTAGTTGTTGGAGAAACGGTTGGCGGTGTCGTTGGAGATATTGTGGGAGGTGGTGTTGTAGGCGTTGGCTGTGCACAAGAATTTTCGGCACACAACAAAGCACCGCCGGCCACTCCTTCATTATTATTTGCATCAAACACACCAATATCCCATTGCACACAACCACAGGTTTTATCGGTGCTTTTGTTTATTGCAGAAGGGATCACAGATCCCGAATCGCGTTCGACAACTTGATCTTGACAAAATGTTTTATCCCCCTTTTTTTGTGTAGGGCACCACATAAGTACATAATTGTATGGTCTATTTTTATTTCCTATACAAGTAATTGTAAAAGATGTGGAACCGNTAGAATTTAAACTATCTCCAACATTATCATTACAAGCAGTGCCATCAAACTCGGCTCTTGGACTCACAATTACTTGATATTTTTGTATCCCCAATGCAAAAAAAAACGCTCCAAACGTGAAGAATATAAATGTTAACAGCAGTTTAAGTTGAGCATCGCGTTTCATAGAAAGAATTGTACATACATCCAGAAACTAAGGCTTGCAACGAAGAATAGTATTGAAATAAGCAATATGACATCGAATTTATTTATGGAAAGTGATACGGCAAGTTGTCTTTTTTTCAGGAGGGTTTGGAAATTAGCTCCTTGCTGGCCGGTTTTTGTATCAAATTTTTTTACATTAAGAGGAGTATGGTTTTCATCAGAAGATGGCATATAAAAACATTATTTCACGAAAGAGCCGTATTATCAAGAAGTAATTATTTTATAATAGCAGTCCCAAAAGTATCAGTCCGAGCGGGGCAAGTATAAAGAACCATGGAGTAACGCCTGGAGGTNNGCCNTGCACCGTAAGATTTGCAGTTGTCGGTGCTGTGGTTGGCACTGGNGTTACTGAAGCGGTTGGTGTCGGCGTTGGGGTAAATGACGGTGTCGGTGTATTTGTTGCTGTTGGCACAGGTGTATCGGTCGGAGTGGGAATAGGTGTATCTGTGGGTGTTGAAGTAGCTGTGGGTATGGGGGTCTCGGTTTGTGTCGGTGTTGGTGTGCTTGTCTCAGTGGGTGTTTGTGTTGGCGTCTCAGTTGGCGTGGTCGTTGCCGTGGGTGTTTGTGTGGCAGACGGAGTAAGAGTTCCAGTTGTTGTCGGTGTGAGTGAACCGGTTGGAGTTGGTGTTTGCGTATCTGTAATGGTTGGAGTATTTGTCGGGGCAGAAGATGATGATGTAGGAGATGGTGTTGAAGTTGGTGTATCTATAACCGGCCCAGCGCCTTCATCGAATAAATTAATTCCATCAATATAAATAACACTATCGCCGGGACAATCTTGGCAATCTACTTTATAGAAAACAGTCATTCTTGTACNTCTAGCGACAGTTTTTATATCTACATTTACGTCTGGAGGAACATAATCAAGATGTCTTGCGTCACCCCAATGTGTATTACCCCAGACAATATTTGGAGATGTTGGGTCCGTTCCACCATATGGGTCAATACCAAGGGTGCGACCGTAATTGTCGGTGGCGCCACCAGGTCCAGGTGCTCCCCATCGCCAACTAGCGCAGTAGAGTTTGCCTTGTGTTACATCAGCCTGAGTATATGCACCTGCAGAATAATTACTATTCCCATTCGGAGTCATTTTTATGGCCCCTGGTCCTAAACTTGAGTAATCCACATTTTCATATCTTGGATCGCCGCTCGTTTTATATTTTTCCCAGCCTTTTGCAACCTGACTTCCTTCATTTTTGAATTCACATACTTCTACACTTAACATACCACCGCTACACTTATCACGTTTCAATTCTATTGTCGTTTTACATGCTTGTTCAACACCTGTTGCTGCTTTAGACTTTGTCAAAACTTGATACTTTTTTATACTTAGCGCAAAAAGAAGAATCGCAAGTGAAAATAATAAAAAGGTTATAAGTAATTTGATTTGAGTGTTGCGCTTCATAAATAGAATACTCTATTGTTGCACGAATTAAAGAAAAAATCCAAGCAACAGAAGTCCAATAGGCACAAGAATAAATGCCCAAGGCGTGACTCCCGGAGGCTGTTCGTTTACAGCAATCTTTTGCGGAGGTGTATTTGTTGGAATCGGCGTTGCGGTTGGCGGCACAGGCGTGTTTGTCGGTATCGGAGTGTTAGTTGGTGTTAAGGTTGGCGTTGATGTTGGAGTTGGTGTCGGAGTAGGAGTATTTGTCGGAGTCAAAGTCGGGGAATGCGTTGGCGATTCGGTGGGCGGAGTCGCTTCGGTTGTAGGTGTAGTCGGAACAGGAGTTGTTGGAACCGGAGTCGTCGGTACCGGTGTTGTCGGCACTGGTGTAGTAGGCACAGGGCATTTGCCGGTATCCTCATTATAACCTGTTGAGTTTTGATTGATGCTAAATGCAATGCCTCCCGGCCATCGAGATGGGGGTGTGGGGTTTATATACTGAGAACGAATGTTATAACATTCGAGTGGACTATCATCTACATGATCATCGGTGTTATAAACATCAAACTGTGCGATTTCGCAGGCGTTTGCGTTAACTTGTATAGTTTTTGATTCTCCTGGAGCAAGAACAAACTCTGTGATCGACGAATTAGGATCAAAGGTTCCGATTTGGCAGTTTGGATCATTCACTTCATCACCATCTTCGCAAGTTTCGCACTTATAAAAACTTTTTTTGACTTTATCTTTTATATAGGTACATCGATAAGTTACCGAAGTAAGATCATCAATTGTTTCATTTGTATTGTTTATAATGCGAAGCGTATTTGAGTTATATGGATCATCCCCCGCATCACAAACTAGCTGTCCCGCAGCTTCAGGTGGAAGTGTTGGGGTGGGTGTTCCTTCGGTTGGTGGAGGAGTTACTCCAGGAGCAAGCTGAGCGGTAAAAGCGATAGATTCATAAGGTTGAAGCACGATGACATTATTAGCATCTACTGTTACCGAACTTTCTCTTGTTGTTGAGCTACCTGAATTCAGTTTTAGAAAGGTTGGAAATTTTATTGGAACAGATTCGTTTTTTGTATTTACTAATATTCCGGCGTATTTATTGTCCTCACTTTTTCCGATAAAACCTACCACGGGATCCGCATTTTGTAAACTGGGATTGTCCCAGACACGACTGTTCGTCGGTGTAGCCTGTGGCCAGACCAGAGTCATCAAATTTATTGCAGAAACATATCCAACAAACTCCTGCTCCTTTGGCGTCATGCTGTCATAAGTACCCAAATTAATATAGACAATTGGAGCTTTGTTAGCTTGGGTTATTGGTACGTCGCTGGCAATCGCTGAAGCTATTACGCCAAGTTTGCGAGCATGTTCGATGGTCGTGTGCGCAGGAATACGTATGTCGGTCAAAGATAATGCAGTGTCATTCGGATAATCAAAGGCGACATTTGAAGTGCCAATAATATTGTTCGAAGCATCATAAAAAGTTTTAAATGTTTGTTTTACATAATCGTTTATCGGCTGATTAACATCGTTAACTGAAACATAAAAACTTATGGCATTCAGCTTTGGTGGCTGGACGAGCTCAAGTACAGCTTTTGCTTTGTCTCTCTGCCAACCTTCGGAGTTTGGAGCATGGATCACAATTTTTGGATACGTGCTAAGCAAGGAATTTATTCTCTCTGCAGTTAAACCATCGATGTTCGTGACCTCGACAATAAGAGGCTCGGTATAGGTTGCATAATATTTTGCGGCGACAAGCTCCAACTCGTTGAAATTTTGAAAAGAAAAATGCCAGGAGGCTCCCATACCGGCAAGGTCTTTAAAATTGGCATTATCAAGAGTTGCTTCATTTGGGTTTACAAGTCTTAAAGCATCTTTATTGACCAGACTTGATTTTATTTTGGTAACAGCTTGTGTATTTGCAATATCAGAAATAGTGACGCTATAGACCTGATCAATCAAACCATAGTTACTGGTCTGGGTAAAGCTGATGTCTTTTTGAGTTGGTTCTTCGGCTCTGGATCTAGTAAGCACTTGGTATCGTTGTATTGAATAAGCAAAGAGAACTATACTCACAACAAACAAAATTGAAGCGAGAAATATTTTAATTTTTTCTGTGCGAGTAAGCAGATTAATGTCGATCATGTCTTTATTAATACATAATACTGATTTTTTAAAGCGTTATCCAGTGGATGCTTGGGTCACTTTTCATAAAGGTGTACTGTCTTTTTGCATATTGAATTTCGTGGCTTACCCATTGATCGGTCATTTCTTTTTCAGAAAGCACGCCTTCTAAATATTTAAATATTTGTATATAACCGATAGTCCGGAGCCCTGGATCGGTTTCTTTAAAACCCTGTTTAATAAGTTGCCGTACCTCTTCAATCGCGCCTTTTTTTAGCCTCTCCTCTACCCTTTTTTTGATTGCTATTTGGAGATCGCGTCGTTCTTTAAATATAAATCCCGTAATATCGATTTTGATTTTAGTAAAAAATGGCGAGTATTCATATTTAATGTCAGTTTCTTTATAAGTAGGATTTACAGTAAGAATCTCTATTTTTCGTATCAGTCGATGTGGATTGTGGCGCTCGCTTTGATTTAATGATCTGAAAAATTCGGGAGAAAGTCTTTGCAATTTTTGTTGAAGATCCATGACTGACACGCTTTCCAGTTTTTCCCTTAAAGACCAGTTTGCCGGTACGCGAGCTTTTGATCTTTCGTAAAGCAGCTCCGACAGATAAAAATAGGTTCCGCCAACAACGATTGGTGTTTTACCGCGACCTAGAATATCTTTTATTACTTTTTGGGCTGCTTCTCGATACTCATGTGCAGAAAAAGTTAGTTTTGGAGAAACGATATCATAGAGCCAGATCTTAACTCCAAAAGAACGCAATAGGTCAAGATCTTTACCTGTCACTATATCTAGATTTTTATAAATCTGCCGAGAGTCGCAATTGATGAGTTCTCCATCGAATTTCTTTGCAAGTTTAAGAGCACACTTCGTTTTTCCAGTTGCCGTTTGTCCGGTCACAATGTAGATTGTGCTCATAAAACAGGTTTTATTTTCTCCAATCTGGCCGCCTCAATGAGATTTATGTACAAATACATGACGTCAAGTGGGCCCAAACCACCGGGAGTTTCGGTATAATACGAAGCAATTTTTTCGATTTCCTGCTCGTCATAGTCGCCTCGCAGTTTACCGTTTTCCTTGCGAAGACCTACATTTAGGAGTACTACACCGGGTTTAATATTTTTTTTATTGATAAGCTGTCTTCCGGTTGCAGTGACAATAAAATCCGCAGTCAGAAATATTTTGTCAGGATCCGGTGTTTCCGAATGAACGACTTGATATTTGATTCCCAGCTCAACAAAAGCCTCTGCAATAGGTCCTCCTCCGGTTGGTCCACGCCCGGCGATGACCACAGATTTATTTTTCAAATATTCTGCAAAAAGAGACTTATCTTCTTGAGGTTTGATGATAATTGTTTCATCAATGTTTCTTTTTTCTTCGGCCATTATTATGTACTTGATTCCGGTTAGCACAGAAAGACTAAGCGGGAAAAAAAACGGTGAATCGGGTTTGTGGCCTTCGATTTCTTTTTCCATCGGAACAGTATCGTAGAGTTTGATCTGATCGTAGTCTTTAGGAAGCGGATGCTGAACGATCACGCCTGTTGTTTGCGGGTCACCAACTTTAATTTTTAAATCTGCGACAAAGTTGTCAAAACTTGGGGGTTTAGAATATTCATGCAACTCAAATTCGGCACCGATTTCCGATGCCACTCGTTTTTTTATCGAAACAAATGACTGTTGCTCGGGGCTGGTTTGGGGAAGAAAAGTAAGAAGCTTAGGGTAAACAGACTGTTTTTTAAGATCAGATATTTGTTTTCGCAGTGTCTCTTTGATTACCGCCGTGATCTGCCTGCAGGGAATCTTCATGAAATTATTATAACATTCAAAATCAAGAGATCATCGTTGCGGTAACTACTCTGTCATTTTTTTCCGAAAAGCGCATCAGGATAACTCCTTTTGCCGCTCGTGAGTACTTGGGAATTTTATCAAGCGGTGTTTTTACTACCTGACCGTTTTGACTCGTAATAATTACGGTTGAATCTTGGGGTTCAATCATTTGAACAAAGGCAATTTTTCCCATCCGCGCATCGGCCGGAGCAATCTTCACGCCTTTGCCTCCACGATGTTGTCCTCTGAAGAGTTTTAAGTTGACCCGTTTTCCGATACCTCTCTCCCCGATAACAATCAAATCTTTGTGCAAATCTGAAGCCGTAAATACATCTGCCGTAACCACCATGTCTCCTTCACGAAGTTCCATACCGCGCACTCCCTGTGCCGAGCGTCCGGTAGTGCGAACTTCTGATTCTTTAAAAGATATCGCTTTTCCGTCGCGGCTGACCATCATGGCATTCATTGTGCCATCGGTAAGTAATGTCTTTAATAGTTCATCGCCTTCGGTTAGTGTAATTGCAATGATTCCGTTACTTCTGATATTTGCATATTGATTAAACTCGGTTTTTTTTACCTGTCCCTTTTTGGTCATCATAATGATGTTGGGACTTTTCTTTGAATTAATTTCTTCCTCGTTATAGGTAAGTACAGAAGCAACCCCCTCATTGGGTCTTAGACTTAATAAATTCACAATTGCTTTTCCTTTTGAGATGCGTGAGCCTTGAGGGATCTCCCAAACTCTTGTTTTGAATACACGACCTGTGTTGCTGAAAAAAAGCATGTAATCGTGAAGCAGGGCCGTTGTGATATAAAATATGTCATCGGTGTCTTTTGTTTCCATTCCGGTGACTCCTTTGCCGCCACGTTTTTGGACTTTAAATGTTTCACGAGGAACTTGTTTGACATAACCTTCTTTTGTCAACACTACGATAACTTCCTTGTTTTCGATAAGCATTTCTTCGGTAATTTCCCCAGGGCGTGACTTCACAACTTTTGTGCGGCGTGCATCACCGAATCGTTTTTTTAAATCAAGAAGCTCTTCTTTAATTACTTTTAGAATTTTGAAAACGTCTTTTAATAATTCCTCAAGATGTTTAATAAGCTTTCGAAGCTCAGCGAGTTCATCTTCAATCTTTGCCCGTTCAAGTCCGGTCAATCGCTTAAGTTGCATATCTAAAATTGCTTGTGCCTGAACCACCGAAAGCCCGAATTTACTCATAAGAGTAGTTCTTGCCGTGGGCTCGTCCTTGGACTTGCGTATGATCTTGATTACTTCGTCGATATGATCCAAAGCGATCAAATATCCTTCCAAAATATGCGCTCTTGCCTTGGCTTGTCTTAACTCAAATTCGGAGCGGTTCCTGATAACCTCAATGCGGTGGCGGGTATATAATTCTAATATTGATTTTAATGACAGCGTTTGCGGAACTCCGTCAACGAGCGCCACCATATTTACGGGGAATGTGGTCTGAAGTTCGGTATATTTAAAAAGATTATTGACAACTTTTTTGTAAATAGCATCACGTTTAAGTTCGATAACTATCCGAATTCCATGGCGATTCGATTCATCACGTAAATCTGAAATTCCTTTGATTTTCTTTTCATTCACCAGGTGGGCGATTTTGGCAACTAAATTAGCTTTATTTACCTGATATGGAAGTTCGGTAACCACAATGGCACTTTTTCCGGCCCGTTCCTCTTGTTCTGCCACTCCTCGAATCATTATCTTGCCTCGTCCGGTTTGGTAAGCCTGAGTGATGTAATTTGCGCCATAAATCGTACCCGCCGTTGGGAAATCGGGACCTTTTATAAACTGCTGAATATCATCAAGTGTCGTATCAAACATTAATGATTTATCATTATGAGGTGTAAATTCTGTTATAACAGGATTTTTTTTAGCAATTTTCTCTTCGGTTTCCGGCGCAGCTTTTGCATGGTCAATCATGAAAACTACCGCATCGATCACCTCACTTAAATTATGAGGAGGAATTTTGGTCGCCATACCAACGGCAATTCCTTCTGCTCCCATTAGAAGCATGTTTGGAAGTTTTGCCGGCAGAAACAAAGGCTCTTTTAGCGTGCCATCGAAGTTGTCACCAAACTTCACGGTATCTTTTTCGATATCGAAAAGCATTTCCTCGGCAATCTTCGTCAATTTTGTTTCCGTATAACGCATNGCCGCCGGAGGATCNCCGTCTATAGATCCGAAATTACCTTGTCCGTTAACGAGCGGGTACCGCATTGAAAAATCCTGNGCGAGTCGGACNAACGCATCGTACACNGGCACATCACCATGAGGATGATATTTACCAAGTACTTCTCCGACTACTTTTGCCGATTTAGAAAAATGCGCTCCAGCCGTTAGACCCAGTTTATACATTGCGTATAAAATTCGTCGGTGAACAGGTTTTAAGCCGTCACGCACATCTGGTAACGCTCGAGCCACAATAACAGACATCGAGTAGTCTAGATACGCTTTTTTCATTTCATCAACGATCGATGAGTCTTGTATGTTAGTCATGAGTTAGTTATATGATGAAAGGCGCAATCATCAGTGCGACAATATTTAATACTTTAATCATTGGGTTTATTGCAGGTCCGGCGGTATCCTTGTACGGGTCGCCAACTGTGTCACCCGTAACCGCACTTTGATGTGCAAAGCTGCCTTTTCCGCCGTAGGCACCTTCTTCGATATATTTTTTTGTGTTATCCCATGCCGCGCCTCCGGTAGTCATCGAGATAGCAACGAAAATACCCGTGATGATGCTACCCATTAAAAGTCCGCCCAGTGCCTGTGGTCCGAGTGTAAAGCCGACTATGACAGGAGCTAAAACAGGGATAAGAGCCGGGACGACCATCTCTTTTATGGCGGCAGAGGTTACGATCTCAACTGCGCGGCCGTATTCAGGTTTCGCTTTTCCGGTCATAATACCTTTTATTTCTTTAAATTGTCGTCTGACTTCATCAACTATAGCGCTTGATGCTTTTCCGACCGCTTCCATGGCGAGTGCCCCGAAGAAATACGGAAGCGCTCCTCCGATAAAAAGTCCGATGACGACGCTGTGGTCAGATAATGAGAAACCCGAAACAAGAGCCTGACCTTTCGGTGATTTCAAGAGTTCTTGCGTATAGCTTGCAAAAAGTACAAGTGCGGCCAAAGCGGCTGACCCGATCGCGTATGCTTTGGTCACTGCTTTTGTCGTGTTGCCGACTGCGTCCAAAGGATCGGTAACATTGCGTACTTTCTGGTCAAGACCAGCCATTTCGGCAATACCGCCGGCATTATCGGTTATCGGACCGAATGCATCAATGGCAACAATAATACCCGTCAAAGACAACATAGACATGGCAGCTATCGCAACACCGTATAAACCTGCGACATTAAATGCTACAAGGATTCCTGCCGAGATAAGTAAAACCGGGGCCATTGTCGATTTCATCGAGAGCGCGAGACCGGCAATAATATTGGTGCCGTGGCCTGTCGTTGAGGCCATCGCCACTCCTTTAACCGGACCGAAACTTTTGGATGTGTAATATTCGGTAATGATTACCATACCCATCGTGACAACCAAACCGACTATAAGTGAATAAAAAAGTTCCGATGATGTTATCGTTTGTGAATCTGCCACAAGCGGATCTGCAAAAAGTGTATTTGTCAAAATGTAGAAACCAGCCAAAGCCAGAAGACCGGCAACAGCAAGCCCTTGGTAAAGCGCTTTCATAATGTTTTTATCGGTAACACGGACAAACCAGGTACCGATGATGCTTGTTACGATTGAAATTGCACCGATTAAAAGCGGAAACGTGAGTACCGCAAGATTGCCAGGGAATGTAAGTTGTCCGAGAATCATAGCGGCGACAGCCGTAATAACATATGTTTCAAAAAGGTCGGCCGCCATACCGGCGTCATCACCGACATTATCTCCTACCAAGTCGGCGATAACTCCCGGATTTCTCGGGTCATCTTCAGGAATATTTTTTTCTAACTTTCCTACCATGTCGGTGCCGACATCGGCGCTTTTTGTATATATTCCCCCGCCGAGTCTGGCAAATACCGAGATCAGCGAACCTCCGAAACCTAAAGCGATAAGAGGTTGAAGGTCTGGAGCGGGATTTTTAGTAACTGCCGATAACACATAATAAAATCCGCTTACTGCAAGAAGGGCAAGCCCTGCGACCATAAGGCCTGTAACGGCACCTCCTGAAAAGGCAATGGAAAAAGCTTGTGCCAAACCTTTTTTGGCAGCCTGGGCTGTGCGGATGTTGCTTCTTACGGCGACATTCATACCAATGACTCCGGCAATTGACGAAAACAATGCTCCGACAGCAAACCCGGCAGCTGTTATGAAGTTATAAGCGAAAAATAAAACTCCGAATATGAGTACTCCTATGACTGCGATCACCGTGTACTGTTTTTTCATGTAAGCATTTGCCCCTTCAGTGATGGCGTCTGAGATTTCATTCATCTTTTTGTCCCCTTTCGGCTGGGAAAGTACCCGTGATGTCAAAAACAGGCCGTACCCAATCGAAAGAAGGCTGGCGACAACTGATGTAACAGTGGGATTAGAAAGTAAGACAGTTGGAAACATAGTTTTAATTTTGCTATTAAATTATAACAGTCAATGTCATTCTGAGCGTAAGCGAAGAATCCAGGAAATAAACTGGATCCTTCGTCCGATGTCCATCGGACTCAGGATGACATTGTATCAAACATCCAGTTCTGCCATTTTAGCATGAGTAATGATAAATTTTTTTCTTGGGGGTACTTCTTCGCCCATGAGCATTACAAAAGTTTGATCTGCCTCTTCGGCATCTTCCACCGTAATTCTTTTAAGAATACGTGTTTGCGGATTCATGGTCGTTTCCCAGAGCTCTTCGGCATTCATTTCTCCAAGACCCTTGAATCTTTGGATATTCCAGGTCACGTCTCCCTTTTTTTTGAAAAATTCAATTTTATCCTCATCCGTGTACAAATATTGTTTTTCTTTACCATGCGTGGCTTTGTAAAGAGGAGGTACCGCGACATACACCAGTCCCTTTTCTACGACCGGACGCAAATGTCTAAAAAAGAACGTCAAATATAGAGTTTTAATATGTGATCCATCAATATCCGCGTCAGTCATAATAATGATTTTATGATAGCGCGTTTTTTCAACTTCAAGCTGTTCTCCGATACCGGCGCCAATTGCGATAATGAGATCTTTAAATTTGTCAGATCCGATCACTCGGTCAAGTCGGTATCTTTCGGTATTTAAAATTTTCCCGAAAAGCGGCAAGATTGCCTGTGTTTTTCTATCACGGCCTGATTTAGCACTACCACCTGCCGAATCTCCCTCAACAATAAAAATTTCGGACTTTGCCGGATCGCGTTCCTGACAATCGGCGAGTTTTCCGGGAAGTGCCGAGCCCTCAAGAGCCCCTTTTCGAAGTACTGCTTCTTTTGCCGCCTTTGCAGCAAGACGCGCCCGTTGAGCCAGTAAAATTTTACCTAAAATTTCTTTGCCGTCTCTGGGGTTTTCCTCAAAATACACATCAAGGTACTGTCCGACAATCTGCTGGACTATAGATTGAATCTCGGAGTTTCCCAGCTTTGATTTGGTCTGGCCTTCAAACTGCAGATTGTTGGATGGCATTTTTACATACACAACTGCGGAAAGTCCTTCTTTTATGTCATTACCTGATAAAGGTTCTTTCATATCCTTTTCGGCCACAACTTTTTTTGCATAAGTGTTTATTGATTTAGTCAGCGCCGAGCGAAATCCCGTAAGATGTGTACCACCTTCGGCTGTATTTATGACATTTACAAAAGTATGAACATTTTCTATAAGTGAATCATTAAACTGTACGACGGCTTCAATCTCAACCTCNCCNTCCTGATGCTTNATGTATATTGGCGGATGGAGTACTTTTTTCCCAATNTTCATATCGGCAATAAGCGAACGGATGCCGCCTTCAAAATAGTANGCTGCCTTTTCTTTAAGCTTATTATTAACAATTCTGAAAAAAACCTTTGGAATTAGATAGGCTTTTTCGTTTATCTGTTTTTTGAACTTTGGGTAATTGATCTCTAGAGTCTCTTTAAATATTTCTTTGTCGGGCATAAACGATATCGCCGTACCCGTTTTAAAAGGAAAATTAAGTAGCGACTCCTTGGTATGTTTGACACTGTATTTTGGCACACCGCGTGAATACTCTTGACGATAAATCTTGCCATCCCGTTTTACTTCGGCAATAAAATGTGAAGAAAGGGCGTTTACCACCGACGCACCCACTCCATGAAGGCCACCTGATACCTTGTAGGCGCCTGTTTCAAATTTACCACCGGCGTGAAGCATCGTCATCACAAGCTCTAGTGCGGATTTTTTATATTTTGGAATAATATCCACAGGGATACCTCGCCCATCATCGTAAACAGTCATATAACCGTTTTCTTCTATGACAATATGAATATTTTTTGCAAATCCGGCAAGCGATTCATCAATCGCATTGTCTACAATCTCATTTATGACATGATTTACTCCGGGTTGGCTCGTAGTTCCGATATACATTCCCGGGCGTTTGCGAACAGGTTCAAGTCCCTCAAGCACAACGATCGATTCTGCAGAGTATTTATTATCGCTCATATTTTTTTAGATAAAAACCAATTATAACATATTCAGCAAGCCTAATACAGGTATATATAGATTGTTGTAACAGTATAAACTTAATATAAGGTTGTTCCCTGAAAACTTGGGTATTTGTATAAAAAAAAGACCGCGCAACGCGAGGTCTTTTTTATTTGAATATCTTTGGATCCTTCTCCGCCGAATCGGCGGATCAGGATGACTCGGCTTCGCTCGTCACTTCAGTTCTGCTTTTGCGCCTGCTTCTTCAAGCTTTTTCTTGGCGGCATCAGCTTCGTCTTTCTTGACTCCGGTCAGTACCTCTTGTGGGGCACTTTCAACCATTTTCTTTGCATCCATAAGCCCTAAGTCTTGTCGTAGTTCTCGAACCGCTTTGATGACACCAAGTTTGTTGTCACCAGCTGCTGTAAGCACTACGTTAAATGTCGACTTAGCTTCGGCTGGAGCGGCTTGCCCACCTGCTGGAGCCGCGCCTACTGCTCCCGCTGCCATCATAGGCATTGCAGATACTCCAAACTTTTCTTCAAGATATTTTGCAAGATCAGCTAGTTCAAGCGCTGTTAGCTTTTCTATCTCTGTTGCAATTTTTTGCAATTTATCCGCTAATTTTTCTGTTGGTTTTTTTTCTTCTTCGACTTTTTTTTCGTCTGCCATATATGAACACCCCCCTTTAGTAAATTTAAAAATTTTAAATCCAAATTTCGAAATCCGAAACAATATCAAAATTCAAATGATCTAAATCCAAAAACTTTTGATATTTAAATTTTGGTAATTTGAATTTGTTTCGAGTTTCGTGCTTAGTATTTCGAATTTCTATTATTGTTGAGCTTTTTGACTTAAAATGTAAACAAACTTCTGCATATTGTATGTAAGCGCACGAGTGGTACGAGTCATAGGATTTTTAAGAGAGCCTATGATCTTTGCGATAAGTTCGTCACGTCCTGGTAAGTTGGCGAGTCGCATCATGTCGTCTTTTTGGTAAAGTTCCTTATCAATATATCCAAATTTAAAAGAAAAGTTTTCGTCTTCTTTTATTGTGGAGTAATATTTTTTGAGTCCGTCAAGCCATTCCCCCTTGAAAACTAAAATTGCGGATTTATTGGCAAGCGGCAATACTTTTGTAGAAATATTTCGAAATGCTTTTTCAGATTGTGAAAGTTTGTTTACTGCTTTTTCAAACAGAACGTTTTTTATGACTTTAAAAGAAGTATC
>C687J35174_10007038_pt1 | contig 14566 bp, 10 predicted proteins | sample RifCSPhighO2_01_FD_35174 | JGI IMG/M metagenome (IMG submission 35174) | reverse complement strand
GGTTGCATGCCGGAACTGGTAAAAAGAGTTGTCGGATCGTTTTGGGGAATAAGCGAAGCATTTGGAATTCTTTTATGCCCTCTTTTTTCAAAAAAAGAAATGTAGATATTAATAATATCCAAGGCGGTTAGCATAAGCTAATTATAGCATGAGTGTGGTTAAATTGTTTTATTGCTGAGAAGGAGTTGGTCTTTGTATTTGAGAACTTCCCCAAATACTTGGTGCGTTTTGCTGCTTAAGATAAGAAAAAGCGGACGTGGAAGCACGCGCGCCCGATCCAACGGCGGATGAGATTTGCTCTATAGAAAACTTATGGCTCACCACATCTCCGGCTGCAAATATACCCGGAACATTTGTTTCCAGTTTTTCATTAACTTTAACATAACCTCCAGGGTCCATTTCAACACCAAGAGGAATTACTAGCGAGGTTCCGGGCACCCCCCCTATTTCTATGAATAGTCTTTCTAAATTTAATTCTTTTATTTCTCCGTCTTGGGATACCGGCTTAATTTTTACTCCTGTCAGCCTTTGACTGTCTCCGACAATTTCTGTAATCGCAGTATTATAAAGAACTTCGATTTTAGGATCGTTCTTAATTTGCGCCATCCATATAGGATCGCATCTTAACTCTGCTCCTCTATATATAATGTATACTTTGGATGCGACGTGTGAAAGTTGCACTGCTCCTTGACACGCAGCGTTTGCGCCTCCGGCTACCGCGACAATTTTATTTTCATAATCAAATCTTTCGCAAATTGCGCAGTATTGCACACCTTTTCCAATGTATTCAATTTCACCTGGAACGTTTAGTCTTCTTCTTTCGGTCCCTGTTGCCAAAATTACGGTTTTTGTATCAAAAGTTTTTCCACTTTGTGTTTCAACTTTAAAACCTTCGTTTATTTTTTCTATTTTTGTCACCGTGTCGTTTAAAATCTCAATACCTTTATTTTTTACCTGGGAAACCATTTTTTCCGTTAGGTCTTTGCCTGACACTTCGGTAAATCCCGGATAGTTTAAAATATCGGGAGCTAAAGCCATTAATCCGCCGTTTGACGCGCCAATTATCATATGGTTTAAACGAAAACATGAAGCATAAATAGAAGAGGTTAGTCCTGCAGGACCAGATCCAATAATTACAATATCGTACATATCAGTATTTTATCATTAAATAAAGAGTTCTTGAAGTAGGAAATATAAATATATAAATACCGGATCGGGAATAGAATTCCGATACGGAATCGGAATAGCTTCGCGAAACGGTATTTTGCTTTCCTACTTGTCAAGTGGAGTCTAAAATCTAAGTATTTAACTATTCAGACCGGCCGGGTATTACAGTTAAATAGCAAAAAAGGCAAAATAGCTATATCATTTAATATAACGATCGTGAGTGGAAATATGAGGCCGATTTATCATTTCAAGTAGGTTTAACCTTGTAAGGTATTGTAAGGTAGCCTCGCAAGGCGTCCCCTTGCAAAGCTAAAGTGGTATTTTGTCTAATAAGAACCTGTCTGCTAGAGTTGTAATCGTTTCTAGAGCTTTTCCATATTACGATGTGACTTTTAATAAGTCAATGTGAGATTTTGACTTTGACTTATTTTAGTGTAATACTTTAATTAATGGAAAATCAAAACCAACAATCATCTGTTCCGCCATCAAATCTTCCATCTATTCCTACTTCACCCCCTCAAATAGATAAACATACTGCAGTTTGGTTAGTAATTTTACTTTTTCTGGTATTTCCTCCAGCAGCTTTATTTATAATCTTTAAAGAAAAATATTATCATGGGTGGTTAGCAATCTTACTTTGGCTATACGCAATACCTCTTTTTTTAACGTATTTAGTTATGAGAATTTCTGTAATTCCTCAATTGGAGAATTTGTATAAAAGCCTAAATGTTCCAAATTCAATTCCTGTAATTAATTCAATAATAATTCTTTTCATGGTATTTTTATTGGCACAAATTATTTTCGGAATTATTCTTTTTAAGAAAAATAGATTAATAGGTTATCTATCTAAAAATTTATTAATTATTGCTCTATTATTTTTTATAATGGATTTATTCGTCTCGCCAGGATTTATTATTGTTGGTATAGTAAAACCAATTTATAATTTAACTTCTTCAATTGGAGAACCAACCACACCAAAAACCACTCAATTTTCTCCAACACTAATTATTGATGAAACGGCAAATTGGAAAACATATACAGATATAAAGAATGAGTTTTCTATACAATATCCTAATAATTGGTATATAAGTGCATGGCCAGATACTAGAGCACCGCATCCTGAATTCGATACTGTAAATTTCGGAAGATACAAATTACCATCAACATTTCAAGGAAACGAAGAATTAAAAAAATTGGGATATATTATTGAAATATTAATCAAAAAAGAAGATAAAACGTTAGAAGAAATAGCAAAAAGTAATGATGAAACGTTAAAAAATAGAAAAGGATATAAAAGAGAAAATATTATTTTTCAAGGCTTACCTGCATTAAAAATTTATAATACTGGTTTTGATTTTCCTGCAGATACAGTTATTTTAATCAAAGATAAAAAGCTTTATTCTATTGGTGTTAAATATCTTAGCGATGATAAAGAAGCAAAAGAGATGTACAGAAAAATCCTCTCCACTTTCAAGTTTACCGATCAAAATCAAACAATTGACACTTCTAATTGGAAAACAACTCAAAAAACCCTGAGTGATGGTACTAAAATTAATTTTAAACATCCATCAAACTGGTCTGATGACCTCAGTTATTGTCCCACCCCTTCTGAAATTCAAGGAGGTTTGACTAATTGTGTAGATAGTGCTTTCTTTGATTCTAGTGCAAAATCTTTGGTTAGTGAGTATTCATCAGGACAATCCATTACTGTGGATGGGAAAAAAGCGATTAGGCAAATCGATAAAACATCAAAGGGCGTAAAAGCTTATAAGGTACTTGTTTTTGATTCTAAAGACTCACCAATTTTTGCGTTAGAGGTATACTTTCAGGTTGATAACCCTAATATATCTGCAAGCATTGAAAAACACATAAAAACTCTTGACCAAATTTTTTCTACCCTCAAAATAACAACGTCTCCAACAGGAATAGTAACTATGCCAGGATTAAATTGGCAAACATATATTAATTCAGGATTTGGTTTTTCTATTCAGTATCCTCCTGACTGGAATTTAAATATTAATGGTAATCCAAATACTTCTCTTTCTAATAATGATTCTGTCTTTATTTTACCAAAAACTCCACCCACAGGTTTTACACCTGGTGGAACTGGTTATCTTATTGCTATTAATATTATTCTGAATAACTCGCTAAGCGCATATGATTATGCCAAAAAGGAGGCATATAATCCTCAAGGTGTATCTTATGCAACTATAAATGGAATTCAAGTAGTAAAGTCAGGTGGTATACAAACAGCACATAATGGAGGCCCAATAATTTATGTACAAAAAAATAGTTCTATTATTAAAATAAGTTCTGAAGCTGTAGATGACAATACCTTTAATACTATTCTTTCCACTTTCAAATTCACAGATTAGTTTTAGAAGGTTGAACCTTTTGTTAAGGTTCAACCTTAACAAAGAGAAAGATTGTACCACAAGGGTACTACCTACTTCGTAGGGTCGCTTCGTTCCTCGCAATGACGGGGGGATTGAGATCCTGAAATATCCAACAAGTGGACTAACTTTTTCAAAGTGTCGAATTCAGGATGACAAGGAGGAAAACAGATTCTGGGCAGGCCAGAATGACGACCCGATGTCTTTACTATAGGGTATTGACAGGTATAGTAATGCCATGATATAAACCTAATATTCCAAGAAACAAAATTGGTAAGGGTGATGCACCTGTTATTTTTTTTGTTGTAAAACGGGCATCTCGAGTTTCCTACTGAACTTATTTTCAAATGCGAAAAATTGACAAAGATCAAAGAATAGCTCGGCAAAATTGGGGAAAAACTTACAAAACACTTCCAAAGCTCGATTTGCTAGCGGTTCAAAAAGAATCATATAAATGGTTTCAAGACACCGCAATCGGCGAGATTTTGCGTGAAATATCTCCTATTGATGATTTTACAGAAAAAAACTGGAGTCTTGCTTTAAATGATTATCGGTTTGGAAAATCAATTACTACCCCACAAGTTGCATTAACAAAAGGAGTAACATTTGATGCTCCTTTGTATGTTAAAGCAACTTTAACCAATAAAAAGACCGGAAAAACTCAAACACAAGAAGTATTTTTAGGCGATATTCCTCAAATGACAGACAGAGGAACGTTTATTGTTAACGGTATTGAACGCGCGGTTGTTAATCAGCTTGTTAGATCCCCCGGCGTATTTTTTACAGCAATACCGGATCCTGTTACCGGTAAACTGCTCTACTGCGCCGAGATAAGACCAATTCATGGATCCTGGCTTGAGTTTCTAACAACCAGACACGATACGATCACGGTGAAAATAGACAGAAGAAGAAAGTTTTTAGCAACAACATTTCTTAGAGCGATCGGCCTCTCATCGGAAGATCAAATAAAGGAGAAATTTCAAGGTATAGAGTCTTTAGATAAAGACTTTTTTATTAAGAATACGGTTGGAAAAGATGAAACGCAAAATGAAACAGAGGCGTTAATTGAAATATTTAAAAAAATGCACCCGGGAGAACCAATTGTTCTGGAGAAAATCAGAGAAAATTTTAACGGTTTATTCTTTAACAACAGGCGTTATGATTTAGGAAGAGTCGGCAGATATAAAATAAATAAAAAACTTAATGAAATTCCCGGCTTCAAGCCTTTCGAAGAGCAGGTTTTAACAATTGATGATATTGTCGCAACTATTGCTTATTTAATAATGCTTTCTCAGGGAACAGGAAATGTAGACGATATAGACAGTCTTGCCAACAGACGCGTCCGCTGTGTTGGAGAGTTAGTCGCGACGATTGCTTTTAGGGTTGGAGTTTTAAGACTCGAGCGATCGATTAAAGAAAGAATGAGTCTTATTCAGGCAGATACGGAGGTTTCTGTTTCAAATCTTATTAATGCACGTCCAATAATGGCCTCAATCAATGAATTCTTCCGAACATCCCAACTTTCAACAATTCTTGATCAGACAAACCCGCTATCCGAAATTGATAATTTAAACCGCTTAACCGTTATGGGAACAGGCGGCATTTCCAGAGAAAGAGCGGCTTTTTCGATAAGAGATATTAATAGTTCCCAGTACAGCAGAATTTGTCCAATCAGATCTCCCGAGGGGCCAAATATCGGTTTGGTAACATACATGGCTCTATACTCAAGAGTTAACGAGTACGGATTTTTGGAAGCGCCTTACAGAAAAGTCAAAAAAGCGCAAAAAGGCAAAAAGACAGATGTTTTAGTGACGGATGAGATTGTTTATCTTTCTGCCGACGATGAACAAAAGCATTACATTACACACGCGGAAATATCTCTTTCGGACAAAGGTATCATACTGGAAGACCGCGTGCCGGCACGTTACAACGGAGAGTTTTTGGAAGTGGAGAAAGAAAAGATAGATTATATAGATGTTACACCCAGACAGGTTGTGGGGTCGGCGGCATCTCTTATTCCGTTTGTAAACCATGACGAAGCAAATAGAGCTCTTATGGGAACTCACATGCAATGTCAGGCAGTACCTTTAGTCAAGCCCGCGAGTCCTATTGTCGGAACAGGTATGGAAAAAAATATAGCCGAAGTTATGGGTCGAGTTGTAAAAGCGCCATCGGATGGCAAAATAACAGCGGCAGATGCTCAGGCTGTAACGTTAGAAGCAAGAAACGGTCAAAAATCAATTTTTCCCGTAGAATCGTTTAGAAGGACTTCTCAAGCAACTTCTTATACTCAAATAGTAAAAGTGAAACAGGGCGACATAGTTAAAAAAGGCGATATTTTAATCGATGGCCCGGCAGCAGAGGATGGAGAGCTGGCGCTTGGACAAAATCTTCTTATCGCGTATGCTTCATTTGACGGATTAGGTTACGAAGACGCTATTGTTATTTCGGATAGACTTGTAAAACAAGATATTTTGTCTTCAATCCATATTGAAAGATATGATGCATCGGTTGTTGAAACGAAACTGGGGCCGGAAGAAACAACAAGAGATATTCCAAACGTTTCCGAAGAAGACTTGGCAAATTTAGATGAAGACGGAATTGTTGTTATTGGATCGGAAGTTGGACCATCTGATATTTTAGTTGGTAAAATTGCGCCAAAAGGAGAAACGGAATTAACGGCAGAAGAAAGACTTCTTAGAGCAATTTTCGGAGAACAGGCAAGAGAAGTTCGTGATACATCTCTTAGAATGCCTCATGGAGAGCGCGGTACTGTTATAAATGTTCAAATATTAGACCGTAAAAAGGGAGACGAGTTGGAAGCTGGAACTCTTAGAAAAATTATAGTTGAAGTTGCCCAGTTTAGACATGTAGTTGTCGGAGATAAATTAGCAGGTAGACATGGAAATAAAGGAGTTATTTCAAAGATATTACCGGCTGCCGACATGCCTTATCTTGAAGACGGAACTCCTGTTGATATTGTAATTTCTCCAATATCTGTTCTTGCCCGTATGAATTTAGGCCAGCTTTTGGAAGCGCATTTAGGTCTTGCAGCGCAAAAATTACATATGAAAGTCGGAACACCTGCTTTTGAACACATAAGCGAAGAAAGAATAGTAGATGCTCTTAAGAAAGCTTCCCTTTCCGAAGATGGAAAAGCAATGCTTTATGACGGAAGAACGGGAGAGCCTTATGAAAATCCGGTTGTTGTTGGGATAGAGTATGTTATGAAGCTTATCCATATGGTTGAGGATAAGACTCATGCAAGATCAACCGGTCCGTATTCTCTTGTTACACAACAGCCATTAGGAGGAAAAGCGCAAATGGGGGGACAGAGACTGGGCGAAATGGAGGTTTGGGCATTAGAAGCGCATAGGGCACGCTATATTCTCCAGGAAATGTTAACGATCAAATCGGATGATGTAGTTGGCAGATCCAAGGCATTTGAAGCAATAGTTAAAGGAACGGATATTCCAACGCCAAAAGTCCCCGAATCGTTTAAGGTTCTTATTAAAGAGCTTCAGGCAATCGGACTTAATGTTGTTCCTGTTGGAGCGACCGTGTATAATGAAGCACCCGAAAATATAAAAGTGGAAGAGAAGGTTGAAAAAGAAGCAAAAGAGCTGGAGCAATCGTTAGGAGTGGAGGAAGTAGTTGTTCCGGATCAAATAAATACGGACAATGACACCAAGGAGGCAGTAATAAATGAGTAATTTGGATAAAAAAATGAAAGATGTAACTATAGTTGATTTTAAATCTCTTAAAATACTTCTTGCAGGGAAAGGAGATATTCTTAATTGGTCTTACGGAGAAGTAACAAAGCCGGAAACTATAAATTATAGGACTCTTCGTCCGGAGAAAGACGGTCTTTTTGATGAAAGAATTTTTGGACCGACCAAAGATTGGGAGTGTTACTGCGGAAAATACAAAAGAATCAGATATAGAGGAATAATTTGTGATAAATGCGGAGTTGAGGTAACTCTTTCACGTGTAAGACGGGAAAGAATGGGCCATATTAATCTTGCTTCTCCTATTGCTCATGTCTGGTTTTTTAAAGGATCATCCAGTCCCTTGTCTCTTATTTTGGATATATCGCAAAAAAGTCTGGAGTCTGTTATTTATTATGCTTCTTATTTTGTAATAAATACCGATGAAGAAAAGAAAAAACAGGCCCTAAAAACACTTGAGGAAAATATCGAAAGACGAAAAGAAACTCAAAAGCAGGAAGAAAAAGCGGAAGAAGAGAAACTGGAAAACGAAATCAAGGAAAAGAAAAAACAGGCGGAAGGAACAAAAGTCAGTAAAGAACAGAAACAGCTTATTTTAGAAGAATTGGAATTATCTAAAAGACAAAAAGTTGCAAGACTTAAAGAACGTTTTGAAGCGGAAAGCAAAAAACTCGACGAAATAGCGGGCGCTTTGGTGAAACTTCTTAAAAGTCTTAAAACGGGAAGCGTTTTGTCGGAAGACGAGTATTTTAAGGTTTTAGAATATGATATTCCGGTATTCTTCACTATTAAAACAGGAGCTGAAGCATTATTTGAAGTTTTGGAGAAAATTGATTTAACATCTCTTATTTCGTCTTTAAGATCCGATGCGGATAAATCAACCGGTGCAAAATATCTAAAAATTGTCAAAAGACTTAGGCTTTTGGAATCGATGAGAAAGGCAGGTGTTAGTCCGCAATCAATGGTATTTACTGTTTTGCCTGTTATTCCGCCGGATCTTCGACCTATGGTACAGCTTGCAGGCGGACGCTTTGCAACATCGGACTTAAACGACTTATACAGAAGAGTTATTAACAGAAACAACAGATTAAAACACTTAATGTCTCTTGGCGCTCCGGAGGTAATTTTAAGGAATGAAAAAAGAATGCTTCAGGAATCCGTTGATTCTTTAATAGACGTATCTCAAAGAAGCGGTCAGGTTATCGCGTCTCCTTTAAGATCATTATCGGACATGCTCAGAGGAAAACAGGGAAGGTTCAGACAAAATTTACTTGGGAAAAGAGTTGATTATTCGGGTCGTTCCGTAATTGTTGTCGGGCCGAATCTTTTACTTTCCCAGTGCGGTCTTCCAAAAGAAATGGCGCTTGAAATGTTTAAGCCGTTTGTTTTAAGAGAAGTTATTGTCCGCGGTTTTGCGCCAAATATTAAATCTGCCAAAAGATTTATCGAAAAAAGACCTCCTGAAGTATTTGATATTTTGGAAGAAATTACCAAAAATCACCCTGTTTTATTAAACCGTGCGCCAACGCTTCATAAACTTGGAATTCAGGCATTCTATCCGATTTTGATCGAAGGATCGGCAATAAGTCTTCATCCATGCGTCTGTGCAGGTTACAATGCTGATTTCGACGGAGACCAAATGGCGGTTCATGTTCCTTTATCAAACAAAGCTCAGGAAGAGGCAATTGAGCTTATGATGCCATCGCATAATCTTTTAAAGCCCGCTGACGGAAGTCCTATTACTCTCCCAAATAAGGAAATGGCCCTAGGTATATTCTATTTAACAACAATGGATGAAGACATAATAAAAAAAATAGTGCCAGATTTTACCAACTCACAAGAGGCTCTTCTTGCTCTAAATCTCGGGAAAATAAAACTTAGAGAACCAATTAAGGTTCGTGTAGACGTAAAATTAATAGAAACGACATGCGGCCGAATTCTTTTTAATGAAAGGATTCCGCAAAGTCTTGATTTCATAAACGAGGCTGTTAAAGCCTCCGGTATAAAAAGAATTATTACAAAAGCAATAGGTATTTGCACGTCAGATGAGGTTGTTCAACTTATTGACAGCATAAAATCTCTCGGTTTTTACGGCGCAACAATTTCCGGCATTAGCGTTTCTGTTTTTGACAACGAAATGATTCCCCAAAAAGACAAATTAATCAATAAAGCGGAAGAGAAAATTACAAAAATAGAAGACGAATATCAGAAAGGATTAATCACAATCGATGAGAAAAAGCGTTTGTCCAATGAAGTTTGGCTTGAAACAACAGATACGATAGCCGATCTCACCTGGGACAATTTAAAGAAACGAAATTCCATTAGAGTTATTATTGATTCCGAAGGAGCAAGAGCAGGAAAAGAACAGTTAAAACAGCTTTCCGCAATGAGAGGACTTATTTTAGATCCATTGGGTAAAATAGTCGAGCTTCCGATTAAATCGAACTTTAGAGAGGGATTATCTATTTTTGAATACGTTGCATCGGCCCGCGGTTCAAGAAAAGGATTAACAGATTCGGCTCTAAAAACTGCGAACGCCGGTTATCTAACACGCCGTCTTGTTGATGTTTCCCACGATGTAATTATCATGAAAGAAGACTGCGGGACAACAGAAGGAATTATTATTACAGATGGTGAAGAAGATAGATTGGCAGCTTTTGCAGACAGAATAATAGGAAGGTTAACGGTATCTAATGTTATTTCAAAGAAAACAAGAAAAGTAATTTTGAAAAAAGACGAGGAGATAACAGAAGAAAAGGCACATGAAATTACAAAAAACGGTATTACGCAGGTTGAAATCAGATCGCCTCTAACCTGTAAACTTCCGTATGGAATTTGCAGCAATTGTTACGGATGGGATTTTGCGACGAGAAGAAAAGTTGAACTTGGTGTTCCGGTCGGAGTTGTTGCCGCTCAATCAATAGGCGAACCTGGAACACAGCTTACAATGAGGGTTAGACATTTTGGAGGAGTTGTCATGTCCGACGTTACCCAGGGGCTTCCCCGTGTTGAAGAATTGTTCGAAATGCGAACTCCTAAAAATTTCTCGCCGATTTCGGAAATTACAGGCAAGGTTAAGATTGAAACAACAGACGAAGGACACAGAATAAAAGTTAGATCAACAAGAATAGAGCCGGTGGAAGAAAGAGAATATTTTGTTCCTTTAGCGGTTGAGCTAAAAGTGGCTGACGGGGACGAAATTTCTGCCGGAACAGCTTTTGCTCAAGGATATCTTGATCCCAAAGAGGTGTTAAAAGTTGAGGGACTTTCCGCAGCCCAGCGCTATATTATAAAACAAGCGCAGGAAGTATACGAATCGCAAGGAATAAGCATTAATGACAAACATTTTGAGGTAGTTGCCAGAAAAATGTCGGATAAAGTTGTTATAGAAACGGTAGGAGACACCTCCTTAATTCCCGGAGATTTTGTTAGTAAGACAAGATTTGAAGAAATAAATGCCGAAATGATTTCTCAGGGCGGAGAACCTGCAACCGGAAGACAGGTAATTCTTGGAATAACAAAAGCAGCGCTATTCTCCGATTCGTGGCTGTCCGCATCGTCCTTCCAGGAAACAACAAAAGTACTAACAGAAGCGGCGCTTGAAGGAAAAGAAGATAGACTTATCGGGCTTAAAGAAAATGTAATTATTGGGAGGCTTATTCCGGTTGAAGGAAGAGTGCCCGATGAGGTATAATACACTGCAATATGCCTACACTTTCACAATTATCTAAAAAAGGAAGAAATAAAAAAATTAAAAAGACTCGTTCAACTGCGCTTAGACGTTTGTTTAACGCAAAAGAAAGAGTGTATAGAAATATTGTTTCCCCTCAAAAACGGGGCGTTGTAACGTTGGTTAAAACAATGACTCCTAAAAAACCAAATTCCGCTCTTCGTAAAGTTGCAAGAGTAAAACTCTCTAATCGTATGGAAGTAACAGCTTATATTCAAGGAATCGGACACTCGCTTTCCGAACACGGCATTGTTCTGGTCAGAGGAGGAAGGGTCAAGGATTTGCCGGGAGTAAAGTATCATATTGTTCGTGGGAAATTCGATCTTTTAGGGGTGGAAGGAAGAAAATCATCAAGAAGTAAATACGGGACAAAGAAGACTGGGGGGTCAACTGTTTCCAAAGTAGTGGGGACTCCTGCAGTATAGTCTAATCTAAGAGCTTAGTATTGCTTCATTGTTGCTCGCTAATGCTCGCTTATTGCTACATTGTTATAGACAATTGAGCAATGTAGCAATGAAACAATGTAAAATTATATGAGACATAAAAAGGTAGAAAAAAGAAAAACAGAGCCGGACAAAATGTTTAATAATAAACTGGTAACAAAGTTTATTAACAGTTTAATGAAAGACGGTAAAAAAACAACCGCTCAAAGTGTATTTTATGGTGCTTTTAATATTATTTCGGAAAAAGGACAAAATCCACTCGAGACTTTTGAAAAAGCAATTCAAGCAGTAGGTCCTAAAATAGAAGTTAAGGCTAGGAGAGTTGGAGGAGCTTCGTATCAGGTGCCGCAGGAAGTTAGAGGAGAAAGAAAACTATCTTTAGCAATAAGATGGTTAATCACAGCAGCAAGAGCTAGGTCAAACAAAGATTATCATACAATGGATCAGAAATTGGCAGCAGAATTAATGGAAGCTTCGCAAAATCAGGGAGCAGCTATTAAAAAACGCGACACAGTCCTCAAAATGGCCGAAGCAAATAGAGCATTTGCGCATTTTAGGTGGTAAAGAAATATGCCTAAATACGAACGTCCCCAACCAGAAAGTGATTTTTGTTCAAAATTTATAAGGGTGGGAGACGTGATGGTTGTAACTCTGCCAGATGATATTTCTACTTTACATGATTCTCTGGCTGAAGAAGAGGGAGTATTGGAAGATGTCAGAAGAAAGAAATTAGAAGAACCCAGTGAAGTTGATGCAGGACAATTTTCTGTTTTTAGAGGAGAAATTAGAGTATATGGGGAATCAAGTAAACTAGGGTTGCCTTTATGTGAAGATGCCAGAATTAAATCTGGAGTTATATTTCAAACACAAAGTCCTGGTTTTGAAGTAAATGCTATAAAATAATTATAAGGTTTTTTTAAACCACTTAACCATCAAACCAGTATATTCTTTATTCCATTTTCTTCCAGAACTTTAATCTTTTGTTATATCGGGGCGTACTTTTGACTGACCATTCCATGATAAAAAACAACAGCAGGAAGATTATTCGAAGAGTTTGGAACAAAAAGCGTTCCTGCTAATTTATAATTCTTACTCAGAATGTTGACTATTTTTATCTTCATAACTAGATTATAGCATTTGAAAAGATTATTTATTCCAAATATCTAATGATCTAAATCATTAGACCAAATAACTTCAATATTAAACTTTTTATTTGATATTTTATATATAAATAGAAAAATTTATCAGCTAAACTTATCCAAGAGCTGTTTTAGGTTTTCTGGTCTCTTTTCTTTCTCTTATAAGTGATTTTTTAACTGACGACATAGGTAAAATAGCTATTGTTGCATCTTCTATTTTTTCAAAAATTTCATTTAATTTTTCATCTCTTAAAGCTTTTTTAACAACAATACCATATCCCTCTCCTCCATAATTGAGGGATAAATTTACACGAGCTATTGTTTCCTGAGATACTCTTAAAACTTCCTTGATCGTTTCATATCTGTAACCTTTAGCTAATAATATCGCAATTGCTAGTCTTTTTGCCAACATGGTTTGCTCAACTGGCCCAAGCAGATCAAAAATGAATTTTTGTATATCCGAAGGATTTGAGAGCCTAGCTAGTGATTTAAAGAAAACAGAAAATATTTTTTCTTCAACATTTTTAGGAAGCGGCTTTCTAGAAACTTGCGGCATATTTAATCTAATAATCTAAATCATTAGACTAATCGTATCGTAATAAAATAAACTGGGAATGTCAATATCTTTTGAGAAATTATTAGTCAGAATTAGAAAATGAGTCTTGTAAACGGTGCCTTCGCTCACTTTAGATGGTAAAGCATAATTTATGCTTGTTTTCTTCAAAGACTAAATCTATAATAATTTCATGAGCTTAAAGAAATTTTTAATTCTTGGGGTGATATTTTTATTACTTGTTTCATTAATATATATTTTTCAAAATAAAGATAAACTAGAGAAGAAAAGCATAGCGAAAGAGTCATGTTTACAAAATAATGGTAAATGGCTTGAAAAGTATAATGAATGTGAATTGGGGGGATTAACTCAGGAAAATCGTATCAAATGTCAAACTATGAACGGACAATTTTTAGATTGCACTTCTCCCTGCAGACATAATCCTAATGCCCAAAAGGAATTCTGCGCCCAAATTTGTGTCCCTGTCTGCAAATTCTAATCTAGAATGATAAATTAAAATATGATTATTCAATAGTTATTCCGAGGATTTTATCGCCGATTTGGATTTTTTCGACCACATCCATGCCTTTTTCAACAATTCCAAAATTAGTATATTGACCGTCAAGCCAGGAGGATTCTTTTTTAGTAATAAAAAATTGAGCGTCGTTAGAAACATTTATATCTTGTCCACGGGCCACTCCCAAAGACCCGACAATAAAAGGTTTATTATTTAATTCCGTTTGCATTTTTCCGCCTCCTGTCCCGTTTCCTAACGGATCTCCTCCCTGAATAACCCAATCTTCCACCCGATGAAAAGTTAAGTTTTTATAAAACCCGCTTTTTGCTTTTTTTATGAAATTTTCAACCGTTTTTGGAGCGNCTTTCTTAAAAAGAGTTAAAGCAATGTCTCCCTTTGTTGTTTTAATTGTAATAACTCCGGAAATAGATGCTTCGACCGTTGCCGGATCATCTGCCGGAACGGGTGTGTTTATTGGTGTTGTTAAAGCAGTTGAGTCTTGAAGAATATTTGTCGGAATAGGAGAAACACCTCCTGTTGTAATATTCAAGGTTTCTGTTTTAGGTTTTGCTAAATTTTGATTAGAAACAATAATCATTGCTATTGTACCTATAACTACCAGTACCGCAAATAAAACCATTTTTGCCATATGATTTGTATAGGGTTTGATATTATCAAAAAATATATGTTTTTGCAAAGCCTGAATCTAAATATAAATATATTATTGACAAAGGGAATAAGATTTAACTAAATTTAATTAATGCTGCAAAAAGTTAAAGAGTTTATTCTTTCACATAAAAATTCAAAAGCGATTAATTTATTTGTCTTACTTCTTCTTATCGCCGCAGTGCCTCTTACAGTTTTTGTTGCCCAACAGAGGCAGGAAACTCGCCAAA
>C687J35174_10007036_pt1 | contig 14566 bp, 26 predicted proteins | sample RifCSPhighO2_01_FD_35174 | JGI IMG/M metagenome (IMG submission 35174) | reverse complement strand
GAGAAAACTCTTCCAAAAAATTCGAAATCACGACAAAGAAAACGGTTCGCAAAGAAAAACATAAACCTCATTTCGCTGCCATTCTTCGATTAGGTATGACTCAACATTAACGATTACTTGCCAGCGGAGTCAAAATAACGGGTTTTCTGTCCGTTATAAGAATTGAGCGCTCAAAAAGACCAGATATTTTTCCATCAGCTGTTACAATGGTCCAATCGTCCTCTCCTTTGTAAACAACCTCAGCCCCACCCATATTGTATATAATTTCAATAGCAATGGTCATGCCCGGCTTAAGAAGTGGAGTTTCTTCAGTATTGCTGGATAAAAAACCCGGAATATCGGGCTTTTCGTGTAACTCCCTGCCTACTCCATGCCCAACCAGGCTCCTTACCACAGAAAACCCGCTTCCTTCTATAATAGCCTGCATGGAGGCTGATATGTTCCCAACCCTGTTTCCACCCCTGGCCTGATCAATCCCTGCAAAAAGAGCATCCTCTCCTGCCTTCAAAAACCGCTCAATTTCGGCATTTTTTGGGCCTTCAGATGCCAAATAGACGGTTTGAGCCATATCTGTGTGATAACCGCCAAAATAAACGCCACAATCAATTCCTACAACGTCTCCAGGCTTAAAAACTCTACTGCTGGGTATTCCGTGTACCACCGCATCATTTGTAGAGACGCAAAGAGTATGTTTATAGCCCGGAACCAGCTTAAAGCCGGGTTTTGCCCCTTTTGCCGTTATAAGCTCTTCAGCCTGCCGATCAAGTCCAATTTCGGTCATTCCCGGCCTTATGGATTTGACTAATTCTGAAAGTACATCTCCCAGAATTTTCCCGCCTGTTTTCATATTCTCTATTTTTTTATCTTTCATATTTTTTATCTTTTAAACGCTCAAGTAGCAAATTTATCGAATCATGCAATTTGTCAAAGTCATTAGAGTTATTTTCTACTAGATAGTCTGCGATAGCAATTGGACCACCTTTATTAATCTTTTCAATTTCCGATATGTCTCTTGTTCTTGCTTCTGCACAGGAAAACTTTCTCGAAGATCTCTGAACCAGTCTTTCATAACGAATTGGAGGCTCAGCATATACATGAATTAAGAATAGGTTTTTGAATTCTTCTTTTAAAAATTTATACTCTTCCCATGAATAAAGACCGTCAATTGCAATAATGTTATTCATTTGTAATAGTTTTTCAATCTTTGGCTTAGAGCGTACTGCATAAACATCCATACCATGTTTTTCTCTCATTTCCAATCTTATCTTTGCTGTGTTTTCAGGAGTCCAATCCAAGCCCTGACGTTTAAGCTCCTCATCATTCAGATCTCCAAATCTTACAAAAGGAATATTTTTATTTTGAAGATATTCAGCAACTTCGCTTTTGCCCGATCCAGGCATTCCGACAATAGCAAGTATTAATTTATCATTTTGTTTATCAGCCATATAGATTTTTTAAGGAGTTGATAAAATGAGTTTAGACCTCATTTTTTCTCTATCTTCTGTACAATTTCTTCCTGTATTTTTTCTACTGATCTCTCGCCGTTTACTTCTATAAGAATTCCTTTGTATTTATAAAACTTTAAGACAGGTTTTGTATGTTTATGAAACATCCTTATTCTCTTTTTAATTGCTTTTTGCGTATCATCTTCTCTGCTTTCCGTTGCGCATCTTAAAAGAAGCCGCTCAAGCGCACTCTTATCCTTAATTCTTATATAAACAACGTGGTCAATATTTTCTTTATTAAATGCCTCCACCTGAGTTATTGTGCGCGGAAAACCATCAAGAATAAATCCGTTTTTGTAATCCGGCTTCTTGAGATATTCAAAAACGGTATGTATGGCAATTTCATTAGTAACAAGAGCTCCTGAATTTATAACTTCCTTGATATATCTTCCAAATTGTGTTTTTTGCTTAGCAATTTCTCTAAATATATGTCCAGTTGAAAGATAAGGAACCTTGAATCTTTTTGCCAATAAATTTCCCTGCGTTGATTTTCCTGAACCCTGTATTCCAATAAGCACTATTTTCATATTAAAATCCTCAAACTTTGTAAAGTCAAAAATATTTAATTTTTATATTTTATTTTCAATTTTTATTTTACTTAACGAATTTATCGTAGCTTCTTGTTACCATCTGAACCTCAAGAATTTTAATAGTTTCAATAACAACAGATACTACTATCAAAATGCTTGTACCGCCAATAAGAAGTGCTTGTATTCCTGTAAAATTCTTTAAAATACTTGGCAGAACTGCTACTGTGCCCAAGAATAATGCTCCCGCAAGTGTAATTCTTGTTGTTATGTAGTTAAGGTATGAAGCGGTTGGCTTTCCGGGCCTGATTCCAGGAATAAATCCGCCGTGTTTTTGAATTTCCTCAGCAATTTTTTGAGGATTGAATATAATAGCTGTGTAAAAATAAGTAAAACCTACCACAAGTAAAAAATATGCAAGGTTATATAGAAGGCTTTCCGGATTAAAATTAGTCGCAAGAAAAACTCCTAAATCAGATAAAACATTGTTTTTGGATGAGGAAATAAAATTAGCAATCAGTGACGGAAGCAGAACTAAAGAGATTGCAAAAATTATAGGTATAACGCCCGCCTGATTCAGTCTTAAGGGAAGATGTGTAGATTGACCTCCAGAGATTTTGGTGCCTCTTACTCTTTTTGCATAATATATGGGCACTTTTCTTACAGATTCATTTACAAACACTATTGCTCCTGTTACAACAATTGCTAAAACTGCAAATATTCCTAAGTTCATAACCTCTTCTGGAGTTAAAGTCAAAGCTGTCTGTCCAAGAATTCCCGGCAGTCCTCCCACGATTCCGGCAAAGATTAAAAGAGAAATTCCATTCCCTATGCCCTGTTCTGAAATAAGCTCTCCTATCCACATAAGCAATAACGTTCCTGCAGTCATGGTAAGTATAAAAGAAAAAAGGTCAAGGGGACCCAGATTTGCAATTATATTCTGGCTTTTCAACAACGCATACATACCAAAAGCCTGAAAAATTGAAAGTGGTATAGTTATGGTTCTTGTATATTGATTAATTTTCTGTCTCCCGTATTCACCTTCTTTTGATAAAGCTTCAAGTTTCGGATAAACAACAGTTAAAAGCTGTAAAACTATAGAAGCATAGATATAAGGATTAAGTCCCAAAGCCATTATAGAGAAATTAGCCAGAGTCCCGCCTGAGAAAATATCCAGTAGACCCAAAAATTGATTTTGACTGAAAAGTTCCTTCAACTGATTCACGTTTACTCCGGCAACCGGGATATGAGAATAAAATCTAAACACAAAAAAAAGGAACAAAGTTATGAGAATTTTTTTTCTGATATCCTTGTCCTTAAAACTATTCTTAAAAACCCGCAGAAATTCGCTCATAGAGATTTACAATAAACTTACTCTATATAACCTTTCCCCCCGCCTTTTCAATTTTTACCCGTGCGCCTTTGGAAACTGGAAGCTTAACTTCAAGAGAAACAGAAAGTTCACCTTCTCCCAAAATTTTTACCCCGTTTGATTTAGCAATATCTTCATCCAATATTTTATGTTTAATAATGGTATCCAAATCTACAACACTATTTGTAGGAAGGATGTTCAAAAACTTTACGTTGATTGCAATGGGTTTCTTCTTAAAAACCTTATTTTTAGACCTGCCCCGTAAAAACGGGAGTCTTTTAATAAGAGGCAACGCTCCTCCTTCAAAAGAAAGAGCAGCTTTTCCTTTTGCATTTTGCCCTTTAGTTCCGCGTCCGGCCGTTTTACCACGCCCTGATCCGTGCCCCCGGCCTAATCGCCTTTTTCTTCTTTCGGTTGTTTTATGTAATGTATTCAGTTGCATACCTTATTCTTCTCCCAATTTTTTCAAAGCTGCGAAAGTTGCATAGACATTGTTTGCCTTGTTCGATGTACCGAGTATTTTAGATGAAATATTTTTAATACCTGCAAGCTCCACAACGCTTCTTACTGCTCCTCCGGCTATAATTCCGCTACCTGCAGGCGCAGGTTTTAACATAATTTCTGCTGCTCCTTCTTTTACTCTTATGTCTCTGGGAATTGTTCCATTTATAATAGCAACATTAATCATTCTCTTCTTTGCATACGTAACAGCTTTTGCAATTGCGCTTGAAACATCCACAGATTTTCCCGGTCCTACTCCCACTTTGCCATTCCTGTCTCCCACAACAACTAAAGCAGCAAACCTTATTTTGTTTCCGCCCTTAGTCTTTTTGGAAACTCTATTTATTTGCACAACTTTTTCTTCAAATTTTTCAAAATTTGTTGTATCCATATTAAAAATCTAATCCTCCTTCTCGCGCCGAAACAGCAAAAGCTTTTACTCTTCCATGATATTTATAAGCTCCTTTATCAAAAACAACTTCTTTAATATTCTTTTCTATTGCTCTTTTGGCTATAATCCTACCAATTTCTACAGCTTGGCTGGTTTTTGTAATTTTATCATCTTTAATTTCCTTAACATCCGCGCTAACTAAAGTCGCACCCTTTGCATCATCAATTATTTGAGCATAAAAATATTTATTAGATCTGAAAACTGAGAGTCTTGGCCTTTCAGACTTTCTTGTGTTTTCAAGTAATTTCATTCTTGTTCTTTTTTGCCTTGTTATTTTTCTGTCTTTTTTAATTTTAACTCTTTTCATATATTTTTTATATTTAATTTTTAAAATTTAAAATTTTATTTGCCTCCTACTGCTTTAGCAGCCTTCCCAACTTTTCTTCTAATACGCTCTCCCACATATTTTATTCCTTTTGCTTTATACGGATCTGGAATTTTTACTCGTTTTATTATACTCGCAATATTGCCTACAAGCTCTTTATCAATTCCCGAAACAGTGATAATATTTTCATCCACTTTCATACTTATACCATTTGGCGCTTTGATTCTAACCGGAACCGCGAATCCCACATTAAGAACAAGCGTATCTCCTTCTACTTTTGCCCTAAAACCTACACCATTTAACTCAAGCTTTTTTTCAAAACCGCTTGTTACACCAGTTATCATGTTCGCAACAAGAGAACGGACAAGTCCGGAATACATATCAAGCTGGGGGGTTTCATTTTCTTTCCTGACTTTTGCCTTTCCTTCCTCCAATACCACAGATATTCCATAAGGCATTTTTGTTTCCAATGTACCTTTCGGACCAGTGACCACAACCTTTGAATTGTTAACTTGCACGCTTACTCCTTCTTTAACTTCTACCGGTTTTTTACCTATATTTGACATAATTTAAAATAATTGGCAAAGTACCTCACCGCCAACATTCTCCTTTCGCGCTTTCTTTTCTGTCATAATTCCTTTACTTGTTGAAATAATAGTTATTCCAAAACCTCTTCTTGTACTTGGAATATGTTTTTTATCAACGTAAACATGAACAGAAGGTTTTGAAACAAGAACTACATTTTTTAGTGAAGATTTACTGTTTTTATATAGCAGTTCAACACGTAAAAATTTCTTTTTACCATCAAGTTTTTCAGAAATTTTTTTAACATAGCCTTCTTCTTCAAGAATTTTACCAATAGAGGCTATCACCCTTGAATAGGACAGGGTTACTTCCTTTTTCCCTGCCATATAGGCATTTTTAAGTCTGATCAAAAAGTCTCCTATAGAATAGTTCATTTTACAATCCTCCTACCAGCTTGCCTTCTTAACTCCAGGCAATTCTCCTTTCAGTGCTCTTTCTCTAAAACAAATCCTGCACATACCGAAATTTCTAAGATATCCCTTAGATCTTCCACAAAGACTACAGATATTCTTCTCTCTTACCTTAAATTTTTGTGGTTTTAAATATTTAACTATATTAGATTTTTTTGCCATATCAGTCGTGTTACTCCAATTCAAAATTGCATTGAGAAAATAATAACTTATAACTTCTAGATTTTAAATTTAATTTTTGCCTTTTCATTTTTAACTTTTAACTTTTTTAAATGGCATTCCCATTGTTTCCATAAGTACTTTTGCCTTTTCATCAGTACGAGCTGATGTTACAATAATAATTTGTAAGCTTCTTATTTTATCTACTTTACCGGGTTCAATTTCCGGAAAAACAGTATGTTCGGCAAAACCGATTGTAAGATTTCCTCTTCCGTCAAACGATTTCGGATTAATCCCGGCAAAGTCTTTAACTCTCGGAAGCACTATTTTAACAAGTTTTTCAAAGAATTCATACATCCTATTTCCTCTTAAAGTCACAACTAAACCAATCTTGTCTCCCTCTCTAAGCTTGAAAGTAGCAACAGAGAGACGTGCTTTAGTAATTTTTGGCTTTTGCCCTGTAATTAAAGCAAGTTCCTCAGCGGCCTTTTCAAGGTTTTTTTTATCTTGAAGAAATTCTTTATTACTTGCATTGATTACAATCTTTTCAAGTTTGGGAACAGCCATTGAGTTTTTTATCCCAAGCTTATCTTGCAACTCTTTTATCTTCTCTTTTTCAAAAATCTTCTTAAAATCTGCCATATTTTATCCTTGTCTTTGTTTGTGTCTAGGATTATCACAAATCACAAACAAAACCCCTTTTCTTTTTATTATCTTACATTTTTTACATCTTTTTTTTATTGATGCTTGTACTTTCATATTTTCTCCTTACATTTCCTGCAAACCCTGTATTTTTCTCTCCCTGCAATTATATATCCTATACGCGATAATTTATTGCATTTGGGACAAATCAAAGCAACACTTGAAGCAAATAATGGTTTTGTAATTTTTATTATTTCAGATTTTTGATTCTGGGCTTTTGCTTTTAAATGCCTCTTGTACTGATTCATTCCCTCAACAAGCACTTTATTTCTTGCAGGAAAAACTTTTTCTATTTTTCCTGTTTTACCCTTATCTTTTCCTTTTATTACTTTTACACTATCTCCTTTTTTTAATTTCATTTTATTTACTCCTTCATATTCTTAAATAACGTTTTTTGCAAGACTTGCTATTTTTGTAAAACCTTTTTCTCTTATCTCCCGCGCCACGGGACCAAAAATTCTTGTACCAATAGGGTTTTTCCCCTCCGCAGTATCAATAATAACCCCCGCGTTCTCAGAAAAACGTACATACGTTCCATCCGGTCTCCTGAATTCTTTCCTGGTTCTTACAATAACAACCTTCACTTTATCTCCCTTCTTAAACTGGGTATTTGGTAATACCTTCTTAACAACACAGCCAACAATATCTCCAATAGAGGCAAATCGTGTTTTAAATCCATTATAAATATGGATTACAATAAGTTCGCCTACTCCACTGTTATCTGCAACATTTAATATTGTTCTTCTTTGTACCATGTTTTTTATATCTTTCCCGTTATCTTAAAATGTTTGTCCCGGCTTAAAGGACGGGTTTCTTCTATCCTTACTTTATCTCCTACTTTTACATTCATATTATTCGTATCCGCTTTGAATTTTTTATTCACTTTTATAAACTTTTTATAAACCGGGTGCTGAATCTTTCTTTCAACCTCCACAACAACGGTTTTCTGCATCTTGTCAGATATTATTTTTCCAATTAATATTTTAGTCATTTCATAACCTCCTTTTATCCGTCTAAGAACGCTTTCTGCCAAAGGCAGGACAAGTTCAGGCGGACTTCTCTTTTAATATTGTCAAAATACGCGCAATATCCCTTTTCTTTGTCTTAAGAATATTTACATTTTTATTTTTATTTAAATTTAAATCCATATTTAATTTTGCCATTTCAATTTTTAAATCTTTCAGCATTTTTCCAAGCTCTTCAGTCGTTTTTCCACTCAAATCTTTCAATTCCTGCGCTTTCATTTTTATAATTCCCCTTTCTTCATAAAACTGCTTTTTAAAGGCAATTTATATGCAGCAAGCCTTAAAGCCTGGCGCGCAATATCTTCAGAAACTCCACTCATTTCAAAAATAATTCTTCCAACTTTTACAGGCGTAACAAATTCATAAAAATCGCCTTTTCCTCCACCCATGCGCGTTTCCGGTGGTTTGCGGGTTATGGGCCTGTCCGGAAATATTCTGATCCAAACTCTTCCACCTCGTTTAATATAATGTGTGATTGCGCGTCTTGCCGCCTCTATCTGTCTGCTTGATATTTTTCCTGTCTGTTCAGATCTCAAACCGAAATCTCCAAAAGAAAGAGCATTACCTCTGTAGGATATCCCTTCAAGTTTTGGTTTAAATTGTTTTCTGTGTTTAAGTCGTCTGGGTGCTAACATATTTTCTCCTTTTTATGGCTTATTAATCCAAACTTTCACTCCAATGTATCCGCTTTTTGTAAGGGCCGGCACGCTTGAAAAATCTATGTTTTCGCGAATCGTAGAAAGAGATACTTTTCCTACCTGAACTCTTTCTCTTCTTCCTATTTCAGCACCTGCTATTCTACCGGATAACACAATCCTTACTCCTTTTGCCCTGGATCCCATTACTTTATCTACGGTCTGCTTCATGATCCTCTTAAAAGGCATTCTTCTGAGCAACTGATCTGCAATATTGGTTGCTACCAGATATGCGTTAAGATTCGGCTCTTTTATGGGTTCAACTTTTAATTCAAGTTTCTGGGCAGTTTTAGCGATTGCTTTAATACCTAACATTTTTATGATTTCTTTTTTTAAATCCTCAAGACCAGTACCGCCTCTTCCGATTACTATACCCGGACGTACAACATAAATATTTAGTTTTATATGTCCCGGCGATCTTTCAATAACAATGTCACCCACACCGGCAAGCTTAAGTCTCTTAAGTAAAGCTTCTCTTATTTTTATGTCCTCAAGAACAATATTTTTATAGATTTTTTTTCTGTAAAAACCTATGCTTTTAAATTCATGATGAATACCAAGCCTAAAACCTATCGGATTAACTTTTTGTCCCATTTTCTTTTTTCCTTTCTTCTAACGTTATTTTTATATTACTGGTTCTTTTTTTATAAGGTCTTGTTCTGCCACGACCCGCAAAGTGAAACCTTTTGTATTTTACCCCTTCTCCTACTTCAATCTTTTTTATGTATAAGTTATTTTTTTCCGCTTTAAAATTATTAACAGCATTAGCAATCGCGCTCTCAATAGTCTTTTTAACAGGAACAGCAGATCTGTTATGCAAAAGAGTAAGGTAAGCTAAAGCTTTATTTATATCAAATTTCTTAACTCCTTCCACCACAAGCCTTACTTTTCTTGGTGAAACTTTTACGTTTTTGTTAACTGCTATATATTCCATAAGTTTAAATTCTAACTTACCATTGATAAAACTGGCTTATGTCTTTGAAACCTCTCTTGCTACAACTCTTCCATGACCTCTAAAAATTCTTGTTGGGGCAAACTCACCCAGTCTATGTCCAACCATTCCCTCAACCACTTTTACTGTAATAAAATTCTTTCCGTTATGAACCAAAAAAATATGTCCAACAAATTCAGGCGGAATCTGGCTGTTGCGAGCCCAAGTTTTAATAGGCTCTTTATCTTGAGCCTGTTTCTGGTTTAAAACTTTTTTTAATAGTTTTTTGTCTATATAAGGACCCTTTTTCGATGATCTACTCATATATTTTTAAAACTTCTAATTACTAATCCTTCAATTTATTAAAGATTAGACATTAGATATTCTTTTATTTCTTTCTTTTTTGTACAATATATTTATCAGAATACTTTTTATGTTTTCTTGTTTTACCCAAAGCATGCCTCCCAGTGTATGTTTTGGGTGTTGACATGCCTATTCCGCTTCTTCCTTCTCCTCCCCCATGAGGATGAGATCTTGGATTCATGGCCACACCTCTTACACTGGGTCTTATACCAAGATGTCTCGAAGCCCCGGCCTTGCCAAGAATTCTGTCTTTCCACTCAGCATTTCCGATTTGACCAATTGTAGCATAATTTTTACCCAATATCTTTCTGATCTCTCCTGAGGGCATCTTAATATGAACATACTCTTCTTCTTTGGCGGTCACAAATGCCTGATCTCCTGCCGAGCGGGCTATCTGGGCTCCTTTTCCACGTGTAAGTTCTACATTATGAACAACTGTCCCAAGAGCAATTTTCATAAGGGGAAGAGCATTCCCAATTTTTATTTCAACATCTTCACCTGCAACAATTTTGTCATTCAGATTTAGACCTACTGGTCTTATAATATATCTTTTTTCGCCATCTGCATATTGAATCAGGGCAAGCTCCGCTGCCCGATTTGGATCATATTCAAAACCCATAACCTTCCCTTCAATATTATACTTATCTCTTTTGAAATCTATAATTCTATAATACCTTTTACTCCTTCCGCCTTGATGCCTTACGGTAACCTGCCCGTAAGAATTTCTTCCTGAATGTTTTTGTAATATTTTTTTAAGTCTTCTAGTCATTTAATATTCTCCTTTATTTTGCAACCTCATCAAATATTGCTATCTTTTGGCTCTTTTCAAGAACTACTCTTGCTTTTTTATAAGACAGGTCCCTGATTTTTTTACCTAATTTTGTTAAGCGTGTCTTTTTTTTCTTTATATTATTTGTATTAATTTCTTTTGCGTCAACATTGTAAAGTTCCTTTAAAGCGCCTCTTATTTCCCCCGCATCTACATCCTTTGCAACCAAAAATGTATAGCGTCCCGCTTTTGCCTCTTTTAATGATTTTTCCGTAATTATTGGCCTGATAACAATATCTGTTGCTGTTCTCATAAATCTATCCTTTCAAAAATACCTTAGACAAACTCTCTATTGAATTCTTCATAAACAAGATCCGATCACAATTTAAAACCATATAAGTATTAAGCATATTAGCCTTTTCTATTGATACTCCTTCTACATTTCTGGCTGCTCTTTCAATATTTTCTAATTTTTCCGGCAAAATAAAAAGCACCTTGTTTGCTGTTTTCTTTTTTTTATCTAAAAGGTCAAGATTTTTCATGATTTTAATAAATTCCCTTGTCTTTGGCTCTAAATCTTTAATGTCCAAAATTGTTATCTGATCACTTTGGCGTTTTAATGTTAAAGCTGAAAAAAGTGCTTTTCTTTTCATTTTTGAGGGAAGATTTAAAGAAAAACTATGAGGTCTTGGTCCAAAAACAATTCCTCCACCAACAAAAATTGGAGCACGGATAGCCCCGTGCCTTGCTCTTCCTGTTCCTTTTTGCCTGTATATTTTTCTGGTTGAGCCTCTTACCTCACCGCGCGTTTTTGTAGAAGCAGTACCTGATCTTTGATTGGCAAGATACACTCTTACAGCCTGAGCCATAAGAACATTATTTATCTTTGCGCCAAAAATCTCCTCCGGAAGCTTAATTTCTCCCGTAGCTTTTCCTTCTTTGTTTAAAACTTTGGCTATCAAAGTTTTGCCTCTTACTTCCTTTTTATTAGTTTTCTGCTCTGGTCTCTGCGCTGAAACCGATGCCTCAAGCACGGTTTTTTGAGATTTTTTAACAGCTGTTTTGATTTTCTCAGTCTTTAAACTTTTTGAACCAACTTTCTTAGTTTCTGGAAGTGCTTTTGCTCCTAGCTTGACAGCTGACTTGTCCACTGAAACCTTAGCCAAAATCTTAGATTTCTTCTCTTTTACTTTTGCTATTTTACTTTTGCTATCTGATGTTTTACTTGGCATTTTGTTTCTCCTTTATTTCAGATTTTTCTTCTTTTTTTTCTTCCTTTGAAGGTTCTGCTTTTATCTCATTTGTGCTTTCATCATCAATTTTTTTCTCTTTTACGTCATTTTGTTCAGGTTCCGGTTTAACATTTGAGTCAACTGTCTGTTTTTTAAATAAAGGTATAAATTTTTTATCTTCCCCCACTTTTTTAATTATCAAAACAGAGTCAGGGATACCCGGAACAAGCCCTTTAAGTAAAACCGTATCGCCTTGAACGCTTAGAACAACCAGGTTTTTAACTGTTCTTTTGGCATTACCCATTTTACCCGACATTCTTTTTCCTTTATATACGCGCCCCGGAGTAGTTGTCTGGCCGCTTGAACCCGGTGCTCTTTCCCTGTCAGATTGACCATGTGTCCTTGGACCGCCTTTAAAATGATGACGCTTAACAACTCCAGCATAACCTTTCCCTTTTGAAGTTCCTGTTACATCAACCAGGTCTCCCTGTTTTAACACTTCTTCTGCTTTAACCAGCCTCCCCAAAGATAAATCTCCCAGCGCATCAACCCTTATTTCCTTTAAAAAACGGGGAGTTTTTTCTATCCCCGCTTTTTTTGAATGTCCACCCTGTGACTTATTAGTCTTTTTCATTAGATCAATACCAAACTGAAAGGCATTGTATCCTTCTTTTTCTTGTGTCTTAAGCTGAGTTATGATGTTTGAGGTAACCAGCACAGAGGAAACAGGAACTCTTTTTCCGTCTTCCAAAAAAGCTTGAGCGTGACCTATTTTTTTTCCAATAAGACCTGTAATCATTTGAGTAAAAAAACAAAAAAACGACTCCATTCGAGCCGCTTTACCTATTCAACTATTAAATAGCCAGTTAATATTTGCGTTCTCGATTATGCAGCCAACTTCACCTCCGATATCTTTTTCAACATCATCGATTGAACTTAATTATATAATGTCTGATACACAAATGCAAGAGAAATCACTCTTTATTAGCATTGCCGCATCCTCTCACTTACCTATTCATTATTGTCGTAGCCTGACAAACCCCAATGAAGATCACATAGGTAATCAGCGGAATCAAATCGTCTTTACACAAACGTTTTTACAGCTTCAAAATTAAATTGTATTGTCAAAATATGATAGTGAAACAATTTGACAATATAGTAATAAGTTTTTATTTTTGGAATTTGAGATTTATTTGAAAATTCTAAATTACATCTTTATCTCAACATCCACACCTGAGGGTAAATCAAGATGCATAAGGCTCTCAATAGTTTTATCAGTTGGAGAAAGGATATCAATAAGTCTTTTGTGGACTCTCATTTCAAAATGTTCTCTTGCGTCTTTGTCAATGAAACTGGCTTTGTTGATTGCAAAAAGTGATCTACTGGTAGGTAGCGGCACAGGACCTACAACTTGGGCACCAGTTCTAATAGCGGTGTCAATAATTTGCTGACAACAAGAATCAATTATTCTTGAGTCGTAACTTTTTAAACGTACTCTGATTCTTCCTTTTGGCATTTTTGAAAAGAGCTAAATAAACAATTAGGCGATTATCTTTGTGATTACTCCGGCTCCTACAGTTTTTCCACCTTCACGTATTGCAAATCTCATTCCTTCTTCAAGTGCTACCGGAACAATAAGTTTTGCGTTCATTTTTGTGCTGTCTCCCGGCATAACCATCTCAACACCTTTTGGTAAAATAACTTCACCCGTTACATCTGTTGTTCTTACGTAAAATTGCGGCCTGTATCCGTTGAAAAACGGAGTGTGACGTCCGCCTTCTTCTTTTGCCAGAACATAAATTTCTCCTTCAAATTCAGTATGAGGAGTAATACTACCTGGTTTTGCAATAACTTGTCCTCTTTCAACATCTTCTTTTTCAATTCCGCGGAGTAAAAGTCCTACATTATCTCCTGCTTGACCTTCATCCAGTGATTTTCTAAACATCTCAACGCCTGTGACAACTGTTGATTTTGTTGCTTTAAGACCAACTAATTCAACTGTATCATTAACTTTTACAATTCCTCGCTCAATTCTTCCTGTAACTACTGTTCCGCGGCCTTTAATTGAAAAGACGTCCTCAACGGGCATAAGAAACGGCTTATCTATATCTCTTTTTGGCGTTGGGATGTAACTGTCAACTGCATCCATGAGAGCGAGTATCTGTTTTTCTGCTTCTAGATCACCTTGTGTTGCTTTAAGAGCTGAGCCTTTTACAATCGGCACTTCGTTTCCAGGATATTTATATTTTGTAAGAAGTTCTCTCACTTCCATTTCAACCAGATCCAAAAGTTCCGGATCCTGTACCATATCTACCTTATTGAGAAAGACAACAATTGCGGGAACCCCTACTTGTCTTGCAAGCAGAATATGTTCTCTGGTTTGAGGCATAGGTCCATCAGCCGCAGAAACTACTAAAATCGCTCCATCCATTTGAGCTGCTCCTGTAATCATGTTTTTTATGTAGTCTGCGTGTCCAGGAGCATCAATATGAGCATAATGCCTTTTTGGGGTTTCATATTCCATGTGTGAAATATTGATTGTAACGCCTCTTGCTTTTTCTTCCGGAGCATTGTCAATATCTTCATATTTCTTTGCTTCAGCAAGACCTTGTTTTGCCAAGACTGTAGTAATAGCAGAAGTTAAAGTTGTTTTACCATGATCAACGTGACCAATTGTACCAATGTTTACATGCGGTTTAGTTCTCTCAAATTTCTTATCAGCCATATAAATTCAAAAAAATACTAATTGCTTTTGAAAGCGTAATAATACTATACAAGATTTTTCTTTTTTCGTCAAGAGGGAGTCTTACCAAATCAAAAAGTGAAGTGAAGGGGTTATGTCTACCTAACCGAAAAAGAGAAGTGAAAGTGTCAGGAAAAAAGATGCTCTCTTTGTAAAACAAACGCGAACCGCCATAATAGTTTCTGTCATGAAGGTTACTATGGATGATTCGCGTTTAATTAATGTTACACAATTAAGGAAGTTTTTAAAAGGCAGCCAAAAGGTGGTTGTC
>C687J35174_10007031_pt1 | contig 14573 bp, 18 predicted proteins | sample RifCSPhighO2_01_FD_35174 | JGI IMG/M metagenome (IMG submission 35174) | reverse complement strand
ATTTTTGTTCCTTGACTGGCGGGAACGAGTGGTAAAATTATGCGATCGTTTGCATAACATCCGTACGCTTTGCGATTGTACCCGCCGCAAACAGCGACGATATTTGAAGGAAACCTATGAGGTGTTTGTGCCGCTTGCAGAAAAAACGCATCCCTATCTTTATGCGGAATTATGTAAGGCCTGTGCGCGCGCAGAAACAGCGTTGGTGTAAGAAAAACGGCCCACACGGCCGTTTTTTACGTTTGCATATCCTTGTGCTTCAGTTTGTTACGACAAATGCAATTGCTCTGAAATATTCCCCACGCGTTTTGCAAGAGCCGGCTGTTGTTTTAAAAAGGGATCCTCTCGAAGAAGTTTTCTTGCCGCCTCCCGTGTTTGTTCAATGAGTGTAAGGTTGCCAATTGCCTGCATAGCAAGGTCGGGCATTCCCGATTGCCGTGTGCCCGCAAGCTCTCCCGCGCCCCGTATTTCAAGATCTTTTTTTGCAAGTTCTGGTCCCGAAGCGGCTTCTGTCATTGCGCGAAGACGCCGCATCGCCACAGACCCTTCGCGTTCCACCAACAATAAGCATCGTGAGGGGTGTTGTGCTCTTCCTACCCTGCCACGCATTTGATACAACTGCGCCAGCCCGAAGCGTTCTGCTCCTTCAATCATGATAATGGTGGCGTTGGGAATATCTATTCCGACTTCCACCACCGAGGTTGCAACCAAAACGTCTATTTTCCCACGCTTCATTTCCTGCATGGCCCTTTCTTTTTCCCGTGCGTCCATTTGGCCGTGCAAAAGCCCCACGCGCAAATCAGAGAAGATTTCCTTGGAAAGCCGCGCATATTCTTCTTCTGCGGCTTTGGCTGCGAGTTTCTCTGATTTTTTCACCAAGGGGCAGATGACGAATGCTTGATGCTTATGTGCAATTTCCTGCCGTATAAGCTCATAAGCGCGCGGGCGCATGTGAGACAGGATAATTTCGGTGGCAATGGGCACTCGCTCTTTGGGGAGTTCGCTCATGGTAGAGAGGTCAAGATCGCCAAAAATAGTTAAGGCCAGTGAGCGGGGAATCGGGGTTGCGGTCATGGTAAGAAAATGCGGGTTCCACGTTTTACGTTCCAGGTTCAATGCTTGATGCATTTTTTGTAATCGGGCGCGTTGATTTACACCAAAACGGTGCTGCTCGTCCACAATCGCCAACCCCAATGCTTTAAATTGCAATTCGCCGCTTGGTTTTAATGGTGTTTGTTTCTTGTATCTTGTATCTTGTTTCTTGCGCGCTATAAGCGCGTGTGTCCCCACCAATATATCAATGGCGCCTTTTTGTATTTCATCCCACATTTTAGGACGCGAAATTTTTATCCACCGTTCCCCCGCCTTTTTTGGGGTTACTTTTGCGCTTGAACCGGTGAGAAGTGCGAGGCGCACCCGAAACGGTTTCAGTGCTTGCGAAAGCGTTTTGAAATGCTGTTGTGCAAGAATTTCCGTTGGCGCCATAAGGACCGATTGATAGCCCTGTTTTGCGGCGTTTAACATCGCGATTGCAGCAACAAGCGTTTTCCCAGATCCCACCTCTCCTGCCAGCAGGCGGTTCATGGGATGTTCATATTCCATATCTCGCAAAATCTGAAATGTTGCTTTACGTTGCGCATCTGTTAATTTCCACGGCAGCGTTGCAATAAACTTCTTAATAAGGTTAACGTCCATAGAAATTTGTGCAGCTTTTCGGTTGGCCAGGCGTGCGCGCGATTGCAAGACCGCGCATTCAAGGGTAAACAGTTCCTCAAATTCGAGCCGGCGTTTTGCCTCCTCGGCATCGGGAAGTTGGCTGGGGGTATGTATGATTCGTATCGCTGCCTCAAGCGGCATCAAGTTTTGTTCGCGGCGTATGGTTTCAGGAAGCGTTTCTGCAACTCCGCCAAGTTTTTGAAGGGTTGCACGTACCAAAAAGCGCAGCCACCGCGAGCTCACTCCCTCGGTTTCTGGATATATCGCCAATAACCCTGCGCCCTGATTTTGGGTTCCTGTACCCTGTACTCTGTACCCTGACCCCTGTGCTATTGTTTCCCAAAACAATGGGGCAAAATAATTACCACGTTGGCTCCGGGAGTATTTACCAGAAAGCAGCAAAGTTGTGCCCTGTTTTATTTTCTGTACTATCCACGGTTGGTTAAACCACAGCACCTTTACCGAAGCGCTTGCATCCGATACGAGCGCTTCCACGATAATCATCCGCCGTTTCCACGTGCGCGAAACCCCTACTTGTTCAACCGTTCCTTCAACAGTTGCATGTTGTCCGTCTTTTAATTCCGCAATGGGCACTATGGCGTTGATGTCTTCATAACGAGAGGGGATGTGCCATAAAAGATCGCGGATTGAACGAATATCAAGCCCCTTCTCAAGCTTTCGTGCCAACTGTTGGGTAACCGAAGGCAGCCGTGTTATCGAATCCTCAAAGCGTAACATCGATTGTAGGATAGCATAGGAATATAAAAAATCCTGCATAGAAATGCAGGATCATTCAATTTCTTTTTGCAGTGCCTGTACCTTTATAATAAATGCGTGAGCATGTGCTCGCATCATGCGTTCCGCTTCTTGTACGGATATGAGTTTGTTTGCACAGTCCTCCATTATTTGAAATATAGTATTGTTGCACCTCTCCACCTCGTCTAAAAGAACTTTATAGTCACCAAGAAATGATAAAGTATTTTCACGAGCGTTCTCGGGAGAAGATAGGGCTGCCGTAAGAAGCAAGTTGATGTGCAGGATAGAAGAAGTTTTAAAGTGTTGTATCGCTTGCGGCTGCTCCAGCATAAGCACAGAGGGTTGTGCAAGACCTTGTTTTTGTAACCATTCCAAAAAGATACTATCAGCGAATTCGCAAAGTTCTTTCAGTAAGAATTTCGCGTGAACTTTTTCCCGTTCTGTAAGAAAGACATATTTTGCCATTTTCGTTTCGCTCCCATTTTCAATGTACGTTGCGTCCAAGCTTTTGCTTTTACGCGTTCTGCGTCCCCGACAGGATTTGCCCGCCGTCATTCGCTTCGCTCCGCCTGATTCGGTTTCGCTGCGTCAGATACGGCTTCGCTCATTTTGGCGGATTGCGACTGGCAAACCACTCGTCGTGCTCGCGGGCCAGTCGGAAAAACTTGCGGCCTCCCCGCCTTCGTTTTTGCATTCTCTTTGCGTCCCCGACAGGATTTGAACCTGCGACCTCCAGCTCCGCAAGCTGGCGCTCTATCCAGCTGAGCTACGGGGACGCAAAGAGAACGAATTAAGAATGGCGGGGCACTGTACTTGTCCCGCATCATACTGCAGTATTGGTGCGGGGTCTAACCAAGTTATAGGAATATGGCGGTGGGAGGAGGATTTGAACCTCCGATACCTTTCGGGTATAGCGGTTTTTACCGATTTATCTAAAAATTTATGCTACGAGAAAAATTTTTAGTTACAAATCGCAATCCCGTTACATGGCGGAGGGTGCAGGATTTGAACCTGCGAGGGGATTGCTCCCCAACTGGTTTTCAAGACCAGCGCCTTAAGCCATACTCAGCCAACCCTCCGCCATATTGCGGGACAAGACCCCCCGCCCCAATCGTCCATTCTGGCATCCCACCGTTAAAACGAAAGCGCGTTACGCATTAATCCTCGACTATTTTCCATTGGGCAGATTCCTCATTCCATAAAAATCTGGCGGGCCGCGCAATAATTCTCTTTTTCTCCCATATATTTTGTTGGGTTTCGGTCACCGCCTCTAAAATCGGAGCATCATTAATGCGCGAGGTTATATAAAAAAGCTCAAGGGTTTTTGTTTTAGGGTTTTCGCGCAATTCATAAAAAGAGAAACCATTGCGTTCTTCTCCTTGTTCTCCTTTCGGGAAACCGGCGCCATATTTTTCTTCGCGTAAAACAATGGTCGGGGTAACGTCAAAAGGCATTTCTTGATATGGCTTTGCTTGTTCCTCCGGCACCTGTTCCATTCTTTGCTGTTCCGACATCATAAGGATTTTCAAGTTTTATATAGATAATAGCGCTAAAACAATACGGTGTGCGTTCGAAAAAATTCGAACAGATACGGATTTCAGCCTTTTATTTATAAATTAATTTGGCAATAATCAGTGATATAACCAAAAGTGTTTCAATCGTATTCATTACTATGATCGGCATTTCCTTTATACCAAGTCCATAGATAAAATATAACAATAGGCCTAATAATAATATGATAGTCCAGGGTAAAGATATGTCCTTTGTAGATTTTGTTTTCCAGGCCTGGATAACTTGTGGCGTTAGGGCAACGGCAATTATGAACCCCGCTAAATATCCAATCGATTGGATCAAGTCCATATTTTTGTAACCGATTCCTCTTAGAACCTAAAATCCGATTTCCGATAAACAGCTTTTATGCGCAGTGATTTTATAATAATCTTAAAATACGGAGAGGGTGGGATTCGAACCCACGAACCCCTTGCGGGGTTAACGCCTTAGCACGGCGCCGCTTTCGGCCACTCAGCCACCTCTCCAGCTGCGCGGTCTTTTTACTGTAGAACCCTTACGGGTGCAGGTCAAATAGTTTCGTGATAAGCTGAAATACGATGCCACAAAAGATTCTGGATTTACGAAAGAAACCAGACGAAAAAAAACCAGCCCTCACCACTCAGGCCATCCCTCCAGAGCCGCAAAAACAGCCGCTGGTGTTGCAATGGGAGGCCGCAGAATTTCCTTCGCGCCCAAAAGATTCGGCTTCTTGGATGATGGCTACCGGGTTTGTTGCTTTTATCGCACTGGTCTTTTTTATTTTTTCGCGCAATTTCTTTGGTATTATACTTGTGGTAGTCGGGGCAGTAGTGTGGCTGTTATACGCATTTCGTCCCGCTCATTCATATACGTTTCACATTACTCCCCGCGGTTTGGAAATTGGGAAAAAACTTTTTAAGTTTGAGGATCTACAATCTTTTTGGATTTTTTATGACCCTCCAGACATTAAAGAGCTTGCTATAAGAAGAAAGGGCTTGCTCGTTCCGGAACTCATCATCCCCTTGGGGAAACAAGACCCGGTTTTAGTGAGGCGTGCGCTTCTTACCTTTATTCCCGAAGTTGAACAGAAGTATTCTGCGCTCGATCTTTTTTTACGCCGTATCGGCTTTTAAGAAAATACTACGAAGTATGAATATTTTACGAATATACAAATTCGTATCTTCGTACCGATTCGTATTTCGTAGTAATGTGTTGTGGATCAAGATGTCGTTAAAGTAACCCTTATGGTTGCGGTATCGTTTGTCGCGGCGATTTTGTGGACGCCGCTTTTGACCGCATGGTTATATAAAAAGCAACTATGGCGTAAGCGGGTGCGCACGCATGCGCCGGATGGTTCTCCCACGCCTATTTTTGCAAAACTGCACGGCGAGCGCGAAGTTTCTGTCCCGCGCATGGGCGGTTTGTTGATCTGGATAACCGTACTTGCCGTAACGCTGGTTTTTTGGATTCTTTCACAGTGGCAGGATTTTGGTTTTATCAATAAACTTAATTTTTTAAGCCGTAGCCAGACGTGGCTGCCATTGTTTACGCTGGTTGCCGCCTCTCTCCTTGGGTTTGCAGACGATTGGTTGCAGGTTTCCGGAAAAGGAGGATATATCGCGGGGGGTATTCGCTTGCGCCACCGCATTCTTTTGGTTGCGGCGATCGGTGCGGTTGGCGCGTGGTGGTTTTATGAGCGTTTGGGGGTTTCTGCACTTGCTGTTCCTTATGTTGGCGTGGTTGAAATCGGTTGGCTTATGATGCCTTTTTTTGTTTTGGTGATGCTGGCAACATTTAGCGGAGGCGTGGTAGATGGACTTGATGGCCTTGCCGGTGGGGTTTTTGCGACCATGTTTAGTGCTTATGGCATTATTGCTTTGGTGCAGAACCAGATTGATCTTGCGGCTTTCTCTGGCGCGATAGTTGGAAGTTTGCTTGCGTTTTTGTGGTTTAATATACCGCCGGCCCGTTTCTATGCAGGAGAGACCGGCATTTTAGGCCTTACCGCAACGTTAACCGTTGTCGCTTTTTTGACGGGAGCTGTATTGGTGCTTCCTATTATCGGTATTGTTTTGGTTGTCGAGGCGGGTTCGGTTATTGTGCAACTTTTATCAAAACGCATCCGAAAAAAGAAGATTTTTCTTTCAACGCCGCTCCATCATCATTTTGAGGCGCTTGGCTGGCCGCCTTATAAAGTTACCATGCGTTTGTGGGTTGTCTCTTCAGTTGCGGCGGGTCTTGGGGTTGCCGTGCACCTTTTTGCATAGGCCGTGGTATAATGAGCATGATTCGTGGATAGATTTTATTTGTATGGAATTACTCATTAAAGGAGGTTCGGTTGTTGACGGTACTGGCAAACCCCGTTTTGCGGCAGATGTTGCCGTAGATAAGGGGAGAATAACCGACATCGGTTCTTTTTCGGCTTCGGCAAGCACAAAGGTTATCGATGCAGCCGGTATGGTTGTTTCTCCCGGTTTTATTGATATTCTCAACCACAGCGATGCGTACCTTACCATACTGCGTAATCCCACAAGCGAAAGCATGCTTGTGCAGGGGGTTACCAGTGTTGTATTGGGCAATTGCGGGGCATCATTGGCCCCCTTTCCGCATGGGCGTCTTATTGCGGTGGTTCAAAAATGGGGAGAAACCCAAGGCGTTAATGTTGATTGGGAACGGTTCGGAGAATTTCTCGATATGCTTGAGGGATTAAAACCGGGGGTGAACGTAGCAAGTTTGGTCGGTCATACCACAGTGCGGCGGGCGATTTTAGGAGACGAAGCGCGCGTGCCGACGGATGAGGAGCACGAGAAAATGAGATTTTTGGTAAAAGAGGCATTTTCTGAAGGAGCGTTTGGGTTGTCTTACGCTCCCGCCTATCTTCACGCGCGATCATCTCCTGAGTGGGAGCTTGAAAAACTACTTGATGCGGCTAAAGAAGCGGACGGTTATTTCGCCGTTCATCTGCGGCACGAAGACGATCGGCTTTTGGCGTCGCTTGAGGAGGCATTGGCGCTTGCGCGCCGCTCCGGGGTTCGTCTTGAGATTTCCCATTTTAAACACGCAGGGCAGGGGAACAAAGAGATGTTTACGCAAGCGCTTGCCCGGCTTTCTGAATTTTCTGAGAAAGAAGGGCACTGCTTATTTGATTTTTACCCGTATCACTTCATGAGCGAGGTGCTCTATATGGTTCTTCCTGAATGGGCGCAAGAAGGCGGGCTTGCAAAAATGCTGGAACGTTTGCGCCATGCACCTACGCGCGCAAGGGTTGCTGTAGAGATTTCTGAACGAGAGGCGGAAATTGCCGACGCACGAATATTGGTTGCGCGGCGGGACGCCTCATTGGTTGGAAAAACCATAAAGGAGCTTGCGGATGATGCCGGTTTAAGCGTGGGAGAAGCGGTTGCGGGGCTTTTCTTATCAAATGACGGCAAGGTAATTTTATTGCGGGAATCCTTTAAAGACGAACAGGAGGTATGGAATACGTTAAGCCATCCGCTTGCATTGGTGGGGTCGGCAGGAGCGGGCTATACCCTTCATGTTGAAGAAGGCGGAGAGCAGCCGCATCCGCGTTCGTTTGGAACATTTCCGCGCGCATTAAAATATTTAGTCCGTGAGCACAAGAAGCTTTCCCTGGAAGAGGCGGTGCGGCGCATGACTTCCCAACCCGCAAGGCAAGTGGGGCTTATGCAAAGGGGGGTGCTTGTAAAAGGCGCAGCTGCCGATATTGTCGTGTTCGATCCCGAAACAGTTGAAGATCGGGCGACGTTTGCAAACCCTTGGCAGGCACCGCAAGGCATTAGCTCTGTTTTGGTAAACGGTAAAGTGGTAGTAGAAGGAGGCAAATGCAACAACATGCGAGCCGGCACCGTGCTTCGCCGCGTCTGACGCGGCTTCGTCGGGCCTGACCTACTATACCCTTGAAACGTCTCCAACAATTTCGTAGAGTGGGGATACGGTGTTAGGCCGTTTTTTTATGCCAGAATCAGAACAGCCACCAGAACAAGATAGGTACCGAGGTCTTTTGGGGCGCATGGAGCATGCCGTGCAACAACGAACCGAAGCGGAATCTGGTTTAAATAAGGAAGGTATCCGTTTGCTTGATCGGGCTATCACCGCGCTTTTTGAAGATTGCGTTGATGCCGGTTGCAAAGAAGAAGCGCATAAAATTTTGGTTAAGTATGGCCTTGAGAAAGGAGACGAAGAGCCGGATGATGATAACCTCCAGCCAGCGTAGCTCAGCGGCAGAGCAACTCCATGGTAAGGAGTAGGTCGTGGGTTCAATTCCCACCGCTGGCTCAAAAGCGATTGAGCTTCCGATAGTTTTCCTACTCTCTATTCCTTAATCCCTTTTCTCTATATAGTTATGCTTCGTTTTCTTCTAAAAAAAAATCCCATTATAATTCTGCCATTACTTGGGGTGGTGGCGATTGGTATATTCTTATGGCAGCGCGGCGATTTTTCTCCAACCCCCCAAAAAGAAGAGCAAAAGGAGAAAACATCATCTACGAATAATAATGGGTCAGAAGAGCTTGTGGGCGATGAAGAGATGGTTGAAGAAACAGAGCAGCGCAGCACTATTGATGATATCCTTACTGATATTGAGCCATTGCTCGCAAATGGAACAAAAGAAGACGTTAAGCGTTTTTGGTTTGCCAGAGACGGCGGCGTGTATGCGGAGTATCAAACACGGGAAGGCATGCGCATGGCGTATCTTCAAAGCCGCAATGGGGCATGGGAGCGTGCAGCACTCTATGGCGCAGGCGAGAACGGTTGGGAAATAATTGAAGGGGAGGACGTCATTTTTTTAAACCCTCCGCAGGAATTTTGGGAATACAACACAGGCGCTAGGCAATGGGAAAAGAAAAACTAATTAATCCTTTAATGACCAATGTCTAAGCTCAAATGCCAAATAAATATCTGAATGTCTCAATGTCTAAATTTTGATTTTGGGATTTGGGATTTTATTTGACATTGGGATTTTTTCATTTGGATTTATCAGCTATGTCCCAGGACAACCTTATTCGCATGGCGTGTAAAGAATGTAAGAGAGTTACGCGCTATGCGTTCAAAAACCGAAAAACGGTTGAGCGCAAGCTGGAGCTGAAAAAATACTGCAAGTTTTGCAGGAAGCATACGGTCCAAAAAGAGACAAAGCGGAAATAGTGCGGGTAGCGTATTTCGAAACAGAGGATAGCTCGCGAACCGACCGGAAAAATTCTCCGCCTCCATTGACTGCGATGCATTATTGATCCCACCGCCAGCCCGAGAGAATTTTTCCGGAAGTTCGCTCGCAGGGAGGGACTTTTCTTGATACCATCCGCGCTTTAGAGAAAAAGGAAGAGGAACAGTTTTTTGATTTATTTCGGATTTCGACCTACCTGCTGGCAGGCAGGGATTAGAGTTTAGGATTTTGGATTTAGAGTTTCCCGCGCCGCGTGCGGGCATAGGGGCGTGGTATAAGGGCCATTACGGCGGTCTCCAACCCCGCAGTTGCGGGGCGATTCCCTCCGTCACATTATGCACATTGTTTACGTTTTGAGGAGCAAAAAAGATGGCCGATTATATGTGGGTTCTACAAAAAACCCTGAACGTCGTATCGCAGAACATAACGCGGGAATGGTTGCCTCGACACAACACAGACGGCCACTTATTTTGATATACAGCGAAAGCTTTGATACAAAGAAGGCGGCAGTAAATCGGGAACGCTATTTTAAAGGTGGTGGCAAGGCGCATGCATTATTAAAAAATTTAATAGGGGATTAGGTTAGTGGTAAACCGGCGGTCTCCAAAACCGCAGTCGGGGGTTCGATTCCCTCATCCCCTGCCACCTTGAGATAGGTTCAGAGTCCGAGGTGTATCCATATTCGAATAAGGGGTTTGATATTAGTATAAAAGCATGAAGAGGTATCTTTTATTTGTTCTATTTGTTTCTGCCATAGGCGCTTGGGCGTTCGGCGCAAACGCTCAAATGATGATGCGCGGATTTTCGAATTCTTCGGCGGACTGGGATGAGGTTGTTGAGCATACCGCCCGCGAAGAGCAGGAAGGAAGGGCGTTATGGGAACGGCTTCAATCCAAAGAAATCAATTGCGCCGATCTCGACGATGAGCTTTATGGCGTCCTCGGCGAATACTTCATGGGGCAGATGATGGGAGAGTCGCACGCCGCCATGAATGCCATGATGATCCAGATGCACGGCGAAGCAGGCGAAGAACAAATTCATATTGTGATGGGCAAACGGCTTTCCGGTTGCGACACGTCGGCGGCGCTTCCTGCCGGAAGCGGCAGCTGGATGCCTATGATGAACATGATGACGGGAGGATGGTCGTCTCCCTCCGGGTCTAATTCTATAAATAATATGATGAACTTTGGCTACGGCTGGTTCGGCTGGATTTTTATGCTTCTCTGGTGGGCGTTGATTATCGCCGGTATTGTCGCGCTCGTGAAATGGATTGTCGGCCAAACAAAAAGCGGGGGAGGCGGTAAGTCAGCGCTTGATATCCTCAAAGAGCGCTATGCGAAAGGCGAGATTGATAAGAGCGAATTTGAGGAGAAGAAAAAAGCATTGAGTTAACCCCCATGAAAATCGGAATTATCCTGCAATCCAACACGCCGGAACGTGTTTGGAATACATTCCGCTTAGCCATTGCCTTATGGAAGGCCGATCATTCGGTTGGGTTATTTCTTTTCGGCGAAGGAGTGGAGATTGAGGACATCGCTGACACCGAGAAGTTCGACATCTCCAAGAAGGTTGAAGAATTCAAGGGTCTCGGGGGACAGCTTTTCGCCTGTGAAACCTGTTTACATGTCCGGGAAAAGTCGGAGAGTAAGGTCTGCCCCGTTACTACCATGAAAGACCTCGTGAAGATGGTCGAGGAATCGGACAAGGTATTGGTATTCGGATAAAAAGGCATACCATTGATCGCCGTATTCAAGACAGGAAACCGCTGAACACTCGGCGGTTTTGTGTTTCTTCGAGTCATCGCGTCGAATTATGCTAATATATAAACATGTTGGGCGCACAACTCACACGAGAAGATTTCATTGCATATTGTAAAGCTAGCTCCGGGCCGCTCACGGAGGAGTGCAAGCAAATCCTCGCAACAGCGCGAGCCGAACAAATGGGGCAAATTTTCCTCTGGGGGGCTCTAGGAGCCGTTCTCGTTTTCTGGATAGCAAGAAATTTGTGGCGGAAGCATAAGCTGGCAAAACTCACGAAGACCCCGTAAACGAAAACCGCCGGACGTTATTTACGGCTGCGCTCAGGGTAAATGATTCTATGGACCGTGCCGCGCCCGGGACTTTTGACGTCCTCAATTTTTCAACAAAAACAGCCACCTTAAAAGCGGCTGTTTTTGATACTTGATCCAAGGTCTCATCTTACGGTATACTGAAATTGTCCATTTCATTTTTTCTATGATATGATAGAAAAAGTGAAACGGGCATTTTACTTATATTATGGCTAAAAAATTACAAAGCATAGAAGTGGAGGAGCGTCTTAAAGACGCTGGGTTTATGGTGTTTACGCCCCGAGAGTTTCGGCTTGTTTTTAACGTGTCAGAAAAGTCCGCCTCCATGTTTATTTTAAACAATGTGAAAAGCGGTTTATTTTTAAAACTGCGCAACAAATTATACCTGCTAAAAGATAGCCGTCCTTCTCACTATTATATTGCCAATAAAATGTATGAACCGTCATATGTTTCTTTGGAAACGGCCCTTTCCTATTACGGCATTATTCCGGAAACCGTGTATGCGATTACTTCCATTACCCCCAAAAAAACCCGGGAATATACCACGCCAATCGGCAGTTTTATGTATCAGCGCATCAAGAAAAAGGCCTATACCGGCTATGGCTTGAAGGAAATTGACGGCTGGAAAGCGTTCGTTGCCGAGCCGGAAAAGGCACTGGCGGACCATCTGTATTTTGTTGATTTGAAAAAGAAGATGCTCAATGACCGACTGAATTTGAAAAACATAGATAAATCCAAACTTGAGGCGTTTGTCAAACTATTTGACCGTCCCGGCATACTTGAATTAGTTAAACATATTTATGCTGAATACCGAAAACCTCGCAAAATTTATTAAACAAGCGCAGACAAACGCGGAAAATGTGACGCGGGAATACTGCCAGCATTTGTTTTTATCGTATCTTTATCAACAACCGCGTTCCGAACGGCTACTTTTTAAAGGTGGAACAGCGCTACGGATTGTTTTTGGCAGTCCCAGGTATTCGGAAGATCTGGATTTTACCGGGATTAATATAAGACAACGGGAAGTGGAGGAAATCTTTACCAACACTCTTGCTGGTGTGGAAAATACGGGGATTCGCGTTGAATTGGAAGAAGGTAAGGCGACCACCGGCGGTTATTTGGGCAGGGCTTATTTTTTCGCTTACGGCAAAAAAGTCCCCATTGAAATTCAAGTTTCGTTGAGAAACGGCAGAAACTCAAAAGGAATTACCGCTTTTATTGAGAATGATTACATTCCGGCTTATTCTTTAATCCATTTGCCGAAAGATGAAATTATGAGAGGGAAAATACGAGCGCTTATTGACCGCCGAAAACCAAGGGATTTTTACGATTATTTCTTTTTACTGTCCGGTAATTATCCGATTGTGAAAGAAAAAGAAAACTTGACTCGAGCGCTTAAGCTGCTGCGGGAGTCAAAGATTGATTTTCGCCGTGAACTGCGGGAGTTTTTGCCCGCAAGTCACGTCATGCATTTGCGCGACTTCAGAAAAATTCTTGAACAGAAAATTTTAAGTTATTTAGAGAAGTGATAATCTATCCTTAGTTGCCACCCAAACACCCTCCGCAATTGGGATAATAAGGGATATTTGAAAGCGATTCGTTTTGGCAATCGAGGCGATCGGCGCTATCGCAAAGAAGACATTATTAAATTGGTTTCAAAACAAAAATGAAAATAAAAGATCTTCCAAAAATTGAGCGGCCGCGGGAGAAGCTTGTCGCCAAAGGTGCCGAGAATCTTAAGGACTCGGAGCTTTTGGCAATTCTTCTCCGGACCGGCAAGGCCGGGAAAAATGTGATTGAGATCGCGTCCCAGATTTTAACCAAACATTCCAAGAAGCGGCTTCTGCAAATGACCTATCAGGATTTGGTAAAAATCGGCGGGATTGATTCCGCTAAAGCAGAAGGTGAAGGTGCGGAATAAAGAGAAAAGTTAAATTAATGAAGCAAACAAGACACGGTGAGACACACCCCTAAAAACTATCTCGTTTGCCTGCCCGTCCGTAGCCGATAGGCGTAGGCGGGTCTCATTTGCCCCGCTTCGGATGCGTCCGAGGTGCGTCGGGATGGTAGAATAAAAATACCCCGAAAACGCTTGTGGGTTACTGCCAAGGATTGTTCAAGACCGAGCTGGCCTGCACCAAATTTTCCCAAGAGCGCAGCGATTGGATGAAAATTTGAGTGTCCCGAGCCGCAGCGAGGGGCTACATTGGGTAGCGCGATTGCAAATTTCCGTGTCTCGAGGATCCACAGCGACGAGGGGCTACAATTTGAGATAGGCCATTCGGCTCTGAGGGCCTCAGGCTCGATGAGTTCAGAGTCCGAGGNGCGTCGGATTCTCAGNAGCCCCTCGCGAAAAAGCGCTGTTCGAGCGGTTTTTTTACGACTTATCCGGAAATCCGGAAGTATGGTAGAGTGAAAGCGTATGCCTGTTAAGAAATCAACTCTTGAGCGGAAATGGTACTATCGTGCAGCGAAAGTATTTTTTCTGTTGCTCCCGCTCCTTATACTGTTCCTTCTGTTTCTCGTGTTCTTTCTGAAAAGGAAAGTAGTTGTTTGTAGCTTCGTGGAAGAAAGCTTCCTCAATTTTCCGCCGACCTATCTTATTTTCCTCGCGATAGCAGTGTTTTTGTACTATCTAGTATTAAAATGGGCTTGGAAAGGATTCCTCTACATTGTATATGGCGGAGTTGAAGACGATACGAAAAAGGACAACGGAGGGCCGGCTGCTCCGAAACCAAAGCAAACCGATATGGCGCGAGCAGTACCTTTCATAATTCTTTTTATTATTCTTGCAATAATGTTCTTGGCCTCGCAGGGCTATATCAAGCTGCCAAAAATAGACGTCGATAGCGGGCAGTTCAATTCCGGAAGCGTCACTTGCTACAAGACATCAGCCGAGTGGGGTTACCCTTGCCGTTCAGTGAGCGGGGGAGTTGGGGTAGCCGGATTGCCGGTTCCCGATTCGTGCGATTGCCCGACCGACACGACGTATGCGGGAATGGACAATACGGCCGCCGGGGGTCCTTATAAGATCTGTACGTGCAATTAAATTTGCATTGGTAAAGACAGCGGCCAGTAAGGTTACCAAAAGATTACTGTAAACAGGGTTCGAATACGACGGAAACACGTCATGGTACAATAAATAGCAATGGTGCCAAAAAAGATTATTTTAATCGCGAGCGTTTTTCTTATTGCCGGCCTTTTGGTTACCGGTTTTTTTATTTTCCGCGCCAAGGATTCTGAGAATGCATTTGTTCCCGACCGCGGTACTTCGATGGCGCCGCAATCGCAACCCGGGGGAGAGGATCGAGGGGTATCTTC
>C687J35174_10007010_pt1 | contig 14604 bp, 13 predicted proteins | sample RifCSPhighO2_01_FD_35174 | JGI IMG/M metagenome (IMG submission 35174) | reverse complement strand
TTGAGGTCTGCAACTCGACCTCATGAAGCCGGAATCGCTAGTAATCGCAGGTCAGCTATACTGCGGTGAATACGTTCTCGAACTTTGTACTCACTGCCCGTCAAGGCAGGGGAGCCGGGAACACCCGAAGCGCCTCATTTGAGGTTCTAAGGTGAGCTCGGTAACAAGGCTTAAGTCGTAACAAGGCACGCGTAGCGGAAGCTGTGCGTGGAACTATTCCTAGTCAATTCAATCTACTTCGGTAGGTTGGTGACCAGGTCGATCAAGTCTGTTAGACATTGGAGTGATGGTCCTGTACTCACAAACATGGACTCGTTTCGCCGAAATACGTACGGTACCTTATTTAGCTTCTTAGCTAGAGGGGTGACGTAGACAGATCAAGAGAAAGCCACAAAAACCCCCAGACAGAAATGTCATGAGGGTTTTTGTGTTTTAGCCGTTTTTTTGATAGAGTTTTGCCACACGCGCGCTTAGCTCAGTTGGTAGAGCATTCGACTGATACTCGAAAGGTCCTAGGTTCGATCCCTAGAGCGCGCACTAAATGTCTCGATATAGTTTCTTTTCTTTTGATCGGTTTGAGATTGATAAAGCCCAGAACGCGGTTAGGTTTTTTTATTCTTTTGATGACGAGCTTAAGTTTACTCACGAACTCAATTTAGACTTATCGAAAGTTGTAGATCCCAAAAGCATAGAGGCTGCTGTGTTTGCTTTAGGTATGGCCGAGATTCCTAGTTACTACAAAAACTACTGCCCATCTAAAATTATTGTTCGAGCTGGTAAGTTAAACGACGAGCAAGTTAAGTTTTGGCACACGCTTTATGAAAAAGGCTTGGGCGAGTTCTTCTATAAAAACAACATCGACTACCGTGGGCTTATAAATATAGAAATTGCTCTCGATGCTCCCGAAATAAATGTAGCCGTCGGACCGCTACATGATGTTATAAAAATGCTTGTGCCTGTTGGTGGCGGTAAAGACAGTCTTGTGACGACCGAGTTGCTTAAGGAGAAAGGCAAAGAGGTAACCTGGTTTATGCTCGAGCCCCTTTCATGGATTGAAAAACTAAGAAAAGTTGCAGGGGTAAAAGATTACATTACGGTTGAACGTTCAGTAGAAAAAAACTTTGGTGGTTTTAGCAAATTAGAGGGAGCATACAACGGCCACGTGCCCATAACGGCCGTGTACATATTTTCGGCCGCTTTGGCTGCTCAAATTTACGGGTTTAAGTACGCGGTGCTTTCGACTGAAAGAAGCGCCGAGGAAGGGAACCTTACTTACTTGGGTAGTGAAATAAACCATCAGTACTCTAAAACTTTTGAGTTTGAAAAGGCTGCCCACGACTATATCAAAGAGTACGTTAGCCCCGAACTCTACATTTTTTCTCTTTTACGAAATCTGTACGAAGTTCAAATTTTTGAGAAGTTTGCTAAACACGAAAAGTACTTTCCTTATTTCATTAGTTGCAATAAGGGACTCAAAACAGGAACGTGGTGTGGCGAGTGCGCTAAGTGCGCATTTGTATTCATGGGCCTCGCTGCATTTTTGCCTATAGAAAGTGTAATAAAAATTCTCGGCAAAAACTTGTTTGACGACTCGAGCTTAGCAGAAACCTTCAAAGAGCTTATCGGGAGAGGTGCCCAAAAGCCATTCGACTGCGTGGGCACCTACGAAGAGAACATGCTCCTACTTTGGATGACCAAACAAAACATCGAAAAAGAAAATAAACCCATACCAAAACTGTTTTCTGAAATCGACGTAAATGAAGGTGGGAAGTATCAAAATCTCCTGACTGCTAGTACGAGTGACCATTTAATTCCGAAAGACTTAATATAAAAAGCGAAAGGCCGAGGGTTCCTAGTGGAATCTCCTCGGCCTTGGTTGCGGTAGCGCTTGGCTACCGAAGATCTACGACTGCTGGAGAGCGGCCAGCAGGCTGCGGGTCTTGTCGACCGCGGCCTCCAGTTCCGGACGTTCCCAATCCCGCGGGCCAGCAGCCAACTTGGCTTCCAATCCCGCGAGATACTTCACCGCGAGGTCTCGCTCCAGGGTGTTGAACTCGGTCGTGTCAGCACCGAGTTCCTCGAGCCGCGCGATTCGAGTGCGAAGACCGGCGGAGTTGAACAGCATGGTCTGCGCTTCCTGGTCGAACGCAGTAGCGGTCTCTGGCTGTCCGAGCTCCCAGCGAATGTACGCTCCCTCGGACTCGAACCGTCCTGCTTCGATGCGCAGTCGGGTGTAGCGATTGTAGTCGGTCCACTTCATCCAGGTGAGATTCGCGGGCACCAGGCCGAAGTCGGCCGGGTGATCCGTCCACTTCGCGTACCTGCCGAAGTCCGTGACGAGGCGATCGGAGCAGTTGGAATCGTTGAGTTCGATGGCGCCTCGGAAGGCGATCTCGTTCAGGCGCTTGATCCAGCTGTCCTGCCGACGAGTCCAGAGCTTCCGCGTGAAGTGCGAGAGGCTATGGACCCAATAGCCGTGGTACTGGTAGTGGTTCTCGCGTGTGGCCATGAAGACCTCGAGCACGGCGTCGATGAGCATCGGTGGCACGTTCTCGCCGCTCAGGATCGTGTCAACGAACTCCTCAGCTTCGTTGTAGTCCTCAGCCCGGTTGATCCAGCTGAGGGCGATGAGCGGTGCACCGACGTCGCTTCCGAAGGTCGCGACGAGTGCCTTGATCGTATCGTTGTTCGCGGTCATCTACGTATCTCCGGTGAGGTCGCGCACGACGCTCATAAGGATGTGTGGATCTCGATCTGCTGTTCCGTCAACTTCCACGCCAGCTCGAATGAACTGTTCCACTCCGCCACCACTGTTCGCGACGATGTGTCCCGCGTAACCCCTTTCATGGAGTGAGCGAATCACATCTGCGCCGGTGATACCGGGCTTTCCCAGTCCATAGCCGATGATTATTATGTCCGGCCCGAGAGCCGTCGTCAGCTGGCAGGTTCGTTCGATTGACTCGAACGGCTCCAGGGAGAGCAACTCATGGTCGCTTGAGCAACCAGTGAGTTCCCACTGACGAATGACTTCGTCTAGCCGGTCGTCTACGAACAGAACCTTTGCCATGCCTTAGTCTCCAAAGTCAATGAACTAACTCGTTTATTATATCAAATTTGTAGACAAAAGTCAAGGTCGAAAAGAGGCTTAATTTAGGCTACTATTTGAGCATGAAGAAGATAGCTATTATGGGGTTTGGGGTTGAGGGAAGGGCGACTTTTGAGTTCTTGAAGAACTCGGGTGGCTTTGGTGATGATGAAATATATGTTTTTGACGATGACCCTGATATCCAAGTTCCTGAAGGGGCGGTCTTCCATTTTGGCCATATAATCCCAGGCGATTTTGATGTTGTATATAAAACACCCGGAATGCATCCAGCCAAAATGGTTCTTGAGAGCCCTAAAACAAAAGTTACTTCGCTCACCAACCTCTTTATGGCCAATGTTAAAGGTAAAGTCATTGGAGTTACTGGGTCAAAAGGTAAGAGCACTACGGCAAGTTTGATACATCACATACTTTTAGGGGCGGGCAAAAAGAGCGTGTTGGTTGGGAACATTGGTACAGCCGCACTTTTAAAGCTTTCTGATGATTCACTCGATACTTGGTACGTATACGAAATGTCGAGCTATCAGTGCGAGCTTCTTTATAAGTCACCCCATATTTCGGTAATTACAAACCTACACCAAGAGCACCTCGATCACCATGGAACTCTCGAGAACTATTGGAACGCCAAGAAAAAGATCACCGAGTTTCAAAGTGAAGACGACTTTTTGATAACTCCCGATAACTTGGATATCGAAACTAAAGCCAACAAAGTCAAAGTTCAATCTCCCGCCGTTAAGTACGAAACCAAACTGTTAGGTGACCACAACCAGCTAAATATTGCTATGGCAATTACAGCGGTAAAGTGCGTAGGAGTTAGCGAAGAGGAAGCCAAAGAAGCAGTAAAAAGTTTTGAGCCACTTGAGTATCGGCTCGAGAAAGTTGGGGAGTTTAAGGGCATAACTTTTTATGACGACTCTCTTGCTACAATCCCCGAAGCTACACTTTTTGCGCTTTCGGCTTTGCCTGATGTTGATACGCTTATTTTGGGTGGACAGGACCGTGGCATTTCGCTTACTGGCTTCCCCGAAGCGCTATCCAAGTCGCAGGTTGAAACTTTTATAACTTTGCCAGAGAACGGGCCACGTATGGTTGAGGGTATAACGGGCAAGAGCATCTTTCATGCAAACTCTATGGAAGAGGCGGTTGGGCTCGCTTACGCAAATGCCAAAAAGGCAGTGCTTCTCTCGAACGCCTCGCCATCGTATAATATGTTTAAGGATTACAAGGACAAAAGTGCCCAATACCGGCACTGGATTAAATTTCTAGTGTAATGATATAATAAGCCCATGAACAAGAAAAAAGCCATAATTATTGCGGTTATAGGAATTATAGTAATCGTCGCTATCATATTTTTAGTTACCAGAGACAGCCACGTACAGTTCAACGGTGTCGAGGCTCAAGCGTTTGAAGATCCGGATTTTGGAATTAAGTTTGCCTATCCATCTGGTTTTGTGATAAACGCAAGCAAAATTCCAGAAAAGCACATAATAGTATCTGGTGAACCAGAAACTGTCCCATCTATACTTAATATTACTTTAGTAAAGGACCCGATTCTATTTGCTCTTACGGTAAACAATCCAGGTATTGGATTTGAGGGACTTCCACCTCCCAGCAAAAAAGATATGTATGTCGACGACCATAGGGTTGTGGCTCAAACTTACTCTGACCCAGATTCGGATCAAGATATTCTCGTTTATTATATCGAGGACAACAAAAACCAGTTCTATTGGATAGCTAGGGTTAATAATGGTGACGAAGAAGCCAAAACGATTTTTGAAGACATAATAAAAACCATCGACTTTACGAACATGGAAGGTGAGAATCTTGGTGACTCTGAAGAATAAAAAATATTTTTTTGTTGGGATTGGAGGAGCTGGCATGTCGGCACTTGCCCGATTGCTCTATTCTCGTGGGGTAGAAGTTTCTGGCTCTGATGTTAGCTTGGGCGAAGAGGTTAAACGTCTTAGGGGGGAGGGAATAATAGTAAAAATTGGCCAGGATATTTCTCTTATTCCTCACAATACTGAAGTGGTTGTATACTCCAACGCCCTCAAAAAGTATGAACCGGAGTTTATAAAAAAGTTGGCAGAGTGTCTGTGGCAGGTATGGTCATACCCAGAGTTATTGGGTGAAGTTAGCAAGGGGATGAAAACAATTGCCATTTCGGGCACTCACGGCAAAACAACTACTACCTCAATGGTTGCTACAGTACTACTGGATCTCGGGCTTGATCCCACCGTTATTGTCGGGGGTACATTAGTGCGTGAGCGAACCAACTTCATTGCAGGTAAAAGTGGCTATCTTGTTGTTGAGGCAGATGAGTATGAGCGTGCATTTCACAATTACTACCCATACATTTTGATAATTACCAATATTGATCTTGATCACCTCGACTACTACAAGGATCTCGCCGACATTCAAGCCTCTTTTAGGGAAGTTGCTTCGCGGGTGCCAAAGGATGGGAAAGTAATTTGTAACTCGAGCGACCCACACATTGTCCCGGTTGTTGCTGGCCTCGAGGTAACTGACTATACAAAAGTTTCGCAGGATGGGTTAGCCCTCAAATTTCCCGGCGCACACATGAGAACGAATGCTCAAGCTGTTTTAACGCTAGGTGAGTTTCTTGGGCTTCCACGAAATAAAGTTATAGAAAGTTTAAACAACTGGAGTGGTACAGAAAGGCGGTTTGAATATAAAGGGGAGACTGAAGCTGGGGCAATGGTTTTCGACGATTATGCTCACAATCCAGAGAAGGTTAGAGCGGCAATTGCGGGCACGCGAGAAATGTTTCCGCATAAAAAAATCGTTGCTGTTTTCCAGCCGCATCTTTACTCGCGAACGAAAAAGCTTTTTACAGAATTAGCTAGCTCATTTGGAGAAGCTAATGAAGTTTTAGTTTTACCAATTTTCCCGTCTCGCGAAAAACTGGATCCAACCATCACAAGCGAAATGCTCACAGAGGCCATCTCTAAAACTGGCAAAAACGTTAGATGTGTGGAGGACTTTGAGTCTGCGAGCGAATACGTAAAACAGCTTGGTGAAGAGGTTATAATCCTTACGATTGGCGCTGGGGATATAAATAAACTTTCTCAAGCGCTTGTAGGCTGATATAATAAAAGTATGTGGAAGATTTGGACAGTTTTTGCTTTAGGATTTTTTGTAATCCTCGTTCCCTTTTTAGGTTTGCCGCCCACGGCTGACCTAGTGCTATTCCTGATTTCAGGACTTGCCATAATGGTCCTTTCGTTTGTCGCCGCACGTGATTTTTATCTAGAACTTTCTAAAAAGAACGGCCCAACCAATTTAAATTCTGAAGTAAACGAAGTTAACTTGTAGGTCAAAGTGAAAGCTACTTTTGCTTTGATCAAAGAAAGAAAATGGGCCACCCTCTTAGTCTTGATAGTTTTAGTTCTTTTGGGGTCTTTGTTTTTTAACTTTGGCTTGGGCTACGAGTATCGTGCTGTCCCAGAGATCGAAGGTACAGAAAGCAACCCTGTCAAATCTCCCGAAGTTCCCGTAGGAAAGAAGTTCGAAGCGACTCATATAAAAACACCGGAGAGTGTTAAAGGCATATACATGACGAGCTGGCTTGGAGGTGTGCGCGACACAGAGGGGAACTTTTACGCCCGTGAAAACTTAATTAAGTTGATCGGTGATACAGAACTAAACGCTATTGTGATAGATATAAAAGATGATACTGGCCAAATAGGCTATGAAGTTTTTGACTCCGCACTAAAGAAGATTGGTTCTGAAACAAAACGCATTCCCGATATTCGTGAGTTTATACAAAAACTCCATCACAACAATATATATGTCATTGGCAGAGTCGCTGTTTTCCAGGATCCGTTTTTAGTGAAGCTAAGGCCTGACCTGGCGATAAAAAAAGCAACCGATGGGTCTGTCTGGCACGACAGGAAAGGTCTCACCTGGCTCGATGCTGGAGCGCAAGATGTTTGGGACTACGTAATTCTGATTGCCCGTGATGCTTACGTATCAGGTTTTGACGAGGTACAGTTTGACTACGTGAGATTTCCGACCGATGGTAATCTTGCAGACATAAGCTATCCGTTTTTTGATAATACTACTCTTACTCGGGCGGACCAGATGAAGCAGTTTTATGAGTATATGGGAGGCGAGTTGGGTGGGGAGATCCCAATTTCGGCAGATCTATTCGGACTCACCACCACTGCTCTTGACGATATGGGCATGGGGCAGATACTTCTGAACGCCGCCCCGAACTTTGATTTTATTTCACCAATGGTCTACCCCTCACATTATGCTGCTGGCAGTTATGGTTACAACAACCCAAATCAGTATCCGTACGAGATTGTAAAAAAGGCGCTTGACGATGGGGTTGCCAAGTTAACGGCCGCAACAACTAGCCCGCTTAAGCTTAGGCCGTGGCTTCAAGACTTCGACTACGGTGGCCGGTACGATGCCACTGCTGTACGCGCGCAAATAAACGCTACTTACGATGCCGGCCTCACTTCATGGTTACTGTGGGACCCATCTGTTAAATACGAGAAGGACGCATTATACTTAGAGTGATGAACGATCCCGAACAAATAACATACTTTGCCGAGACCGACTTCCGAGGTAAAAGCCAGAAGTTTGGCATCAAAGCTAAAGACCGCTCCAAGCACATGTATGTGATAGGCAAGACGGGTATGGGTAAATCAACCATGCTTGAAAACATGGCTGTCCAGGATTTGAAGAACGGCAACGGTGTTGTTTTTATCGACCCTCACGGTGGCTCTGCTGAACTTTTGCTTGACTACGTTCCTGAAGAGAGAATCAAAGACGTTTTATATTTTGCTCCTTTTGATATGGACTACCCGATATCTTTCAATGTTATGGAAGATGTGGGCCCAGACAAGAGGCATTTGGTGGTGAATGGCCTCATGGCTACTTTTGAAAAGATTTGGGCCGACGCTTGGAGTGCCCGTATGGCCTACATTTTGCAAAACACTCTACTCGCACTTCTTGAATATCCAGGGGCAACCTTGCTTGGAGTAAACAGAATGCTGACCGATAAAAAATATCGGGACCAAGTTGTCGCCAACGTCAAAGATCCTGGAGTGCGCTCATTTTGGGTAGATGAGTTTGCGAAGTATACCGACAGGTATGCTCAAGAAGCTACTCCGGCGATTCAAAACAAAGTGGGACAGTTTACTTCTAACCCTCTGATTCGAAATATCGTGGGGCAATCAAAGTCTACTTTCGATTTACGCCAACTGATGGATGAAAAAAAGATAATCATAGTCAACTTATCGAAGGGTAAGGTGGGTGAAGGGAATGCTAATCTTTTGGGGGGAATGTTTATTACAAAAATTTACCTAGCGGCGATGTCACGCGCCGATATGCCTGCAGAAGTCCTTAAGAGATTGCCGGATTTTTATATGTATGTAGACGAGTTCCAGTCTTTTGCTAACCGTTCATTTGCCGACATTCTCTCAGAAGCTCGTAAATACAAACTTTCCCTTACGATCGCGCATCAGTACATCGAGCAGATGGAGGAAGAAGTGCGTGACGCCGTGTTCGGTAACGTTGGTACAACAGTCGCCTTTCGCGTGGGGCCTTTCGACGCCGAAGTTTTGGAAAAACTGTTTACTCCAAGATTTTTGATAGAAGATATCGTAAATTTATCTAGCCGTCAGATCTATTTAACCTTGATGATAGATGGTGTTGGCTCGGCTCCTTTTTCAGCCAAAACCCTGCCACCCGTGCCACTTCCTGAAAGGAGTTTTAAGGACGAGATAATAGCTAACTCTAGGGCGGCATTTGCTCATCCTAGGGGTGAAGTAGAAAAGGAGATTATAGAGTGGCACCAAGTGCCGGGTATATCTGTAGCCCCACGAGGGGCTTATGACAGCGGGCCGGTGGAAGTCGTGCTTACCAAGAGCCAAAAGAAAAGACGCCGCAAAAAAAGAAACATGGAAGGGGGAGGGGGATTTTCAGGCGGAGGTGGTCCTGGAGCGAACTCGGGATCTCCAAGCATGCCGAGCTCGCAGTCTCATAACCAACAACCCCAACATCACGAACCACAACAACATCGAGAGTCCCCTAGATCTACGCCATTTGTTGGGCTTAAGGACTTAATCGCGAGCGCTATGGAAGAAAAACCCGCCGTGTCAGTAGCTCAACAGAAGCCGCACGTTGAGGGTGTTCCCAAGCCAGTGACGCCACCTGCCCTACCACCTGTAAAAGAAAAAGTTTCAGAACCATCACCAGTTCAAGAACGAAAACCTGAAGTTAAAAAGCCAAACGAAATTCCCGAATCCGACCTCCGCAACATGCTAAAAGTCGACGAAAATAAATAAACGATGAGAGCCCCCTATGAGAGCGGGGTCTCAAGGGGGCTCGGGCGCCGGGCCGGTCGCTGTTCTGCGACAAGGCCCAGCGCTGGTGTTGTTCGAGGCGATCATGGTCAGATCACCGCGAGAGGAACTCGACGGAACCGTCGGACCATCCAGAAGCCGGCGAGAACCAGGGACATGGGCACGTACATCGCGGTTGCGAGGTACGTCATTGCCGCCTGACTCGCGGGATCCATGATCGACGATCCGATGAAGATGCTCGCGAACACGAAGGTCCAGATTGTTGCCACAGTTCGATCGGAGGTCTTCGTCCTGTTGGTCGTGTAGACGATGGCGAGGCCGGAGCCCGCCATGGCTGCGGCGAGGATGAGAAGAACAGCAGAGGCGGTGTCGTGGTTCATTGCCAGAGACCCCTTCTACGCAGGACTTGCCGACAGGCAAGATGGTAGAACAGACTATATTGTATCATATTTTAGTACAAAAGTCAAGCTGATTTTAGCCTTATTTTGAGCTATAGTTAGGCGCATGAAGAGCTTAGAAAAGGGTATTTTTATACTATCGTTAGACTTTGAGCTCGCCTGGGGAATGCGGGGCGATCCGGCTTATAAGGCCGATTTTGAGCGTACCCGAGAGGTTATAGATAGGATGCTGGCTCTATTTGAGAAATACGAGATTAAGGCAACCTGGGCCACTGTTGGCGAGCTTTTCCTGAAAGGGGAGGCAGGTAGTCCAGATAACCAACTTTGGCATGCACCTGAAGTTATTGAAAAAATAAAAAAGTGCCGTGTACCCCAAGAGATTGGTAGCCACTCTTTTTCGCACAAAGTTGTGGGCGAAGATTGTACTCGTGAAGAGTTTGAGGAAGAGCTGAAGAGAGCGGTTGAAGTAGCAAAGCAAAACGGAGTCGAGCTTAAATCTTACGTTTATCCTAAGAACTCTGTGGGCTTTACAGATTTGCTTTCCAAATATGGTTTTACTTCGTACCGCGGTGTTGACCAAAACTGGTATCGAAATCTGCCACGACTTTTGAAAAAACTTGCTCACGCTTTTGATAACTATTTTGCTATGTCAGCTCCAGTTGTGTCGCTCGAGCGTGATGGTGAAATTTGGAACATCCCCGGCAGTTACTTTTTCCCTCACGCTCGCGGCTGGGCCAAGTGGCTGCCAGGAAGTTTTCGTGTTCGTAAGTCAGTTTGTGGGCTTAAAAAAGCTACCAGAGAAAAAAAGATTTTTCACCTTTGGTTCCATCCTTTTAACTTAGCAAGCAACCCCACGTTACTCTTGCCTGCACTCGAGGAAGTTCTAAAAAAGGTGAGTGAGATGCGGAGTCGGGGTGAGGTAGAAAACTTAACCATGGGCGAAGCAGCAGAGCGAGGCATTCCTCCGCAAGCTTTTGACTATCTGGTCGCATTAAAACCGGAAGAAGAGATGCTCGCCTCTTTCAGAAAGACCTTGAGGCACATTTTAAATTACCAGGAGGCCAGGCCTCCTTTGGGAGGCATGGCCTCCCAGATTTACGTTACGGCGAACGAAAATGAGACCAGAGCAACTTACAAAATTTACTTACGCACAATGCGTGAGGCGATGAACTTGTGTTTACCGTGGCAGGTTTTTAAAGATGCAGGCGAAGTTTTTGTTTACAAAAACGGCGAAACTGTACTGGGCTTCGCAATGTTTCAGAAGTTAGACAAAACAGTGCGCTACCACCTAGCAGGTACGACCAGAGAGGGTAAAAAAATAAATGTTGCCCACAAGTTACTCTGGCATGCTATGTGCTACTACCAAGACCTTGGATTCAAAGAGATGTGGCTTGGGCCGACAGGTGCAGAATCATCCCTCGTTGACTTTAAGCGTGGTTGGAGGGGTATCGAGCATCCGATCTACCCTGTTGGCGACCAGGTCGCCAACAAATTCTTACGAAGATCGAAATTTCGAAAACTCTGGCGATTTATACCGATTTCTTTAACTCCTCTTGCTAGCAAAATAGTGGGGCGATTTGTACTATAAATATATGGCCCCAAAAACATCTAGCACAAAAACCGTAATCCTGATGCCGACTCTCCACTATCCGCCAGTTTTGGGTGGGTTTGAGATCTTCATGCAAAATCTTGCCGAGCGTGTGCCAACAGATTGCGAGATGATAGTGGTGACAGGGCAGGTAGCAGGCGCTCCTAAAAAGGAGGTGAAGGGGAACCTCACTATTTATCGCGATGCTTCTTTGTATCCGCTCTCTGATTTATCAGGAAGTTCGTGGCTTTATATGCTGACCACGTTACCGATGCTCGTGTGGCGATCTTTCTACCTCACCTTTAAACACAAAGTTAATGTGCTCCACGGGATTGGGTTTTTCGGGGGACTTATATGTCTGAAACTTTGCTACCTAACGGGCAAATCTTATGTAATGACAATTCAGTCGGCCGACTTCAATATATATCACCCCGAAGCTACCGGTAGCACAACTTGGGTCCACGACTGGTTTGAGCGATGGATTTACAAAAAGGCCTCTCGCCATCACGCTGTCTCAAACGACCTTTGCAAGCATTATGAAAGGCAAGGTGTAGCGGGTAAGTGCGATATGATCCCAAATGGTATTGATACCCAAAAATACTATCCCGTAAGTGGCGAAGAAAAAGAAAAGATTCGTAGGAAATACAACTTGCCGAAAGATAAGTTTTTGGCAGTTAACATCTCGCGCCTGGAGTGGAAGAATGGCGTAGCCGACTCTATAAAAGCTCTCGTTAAACTACCTGATGTCAGCCTGGTAGTTATTGGAGACGGAAGTTTGCGCGGCAAATTAAAAGAGTTGGTTAAGGAGCTTAAACTTGATGATCAGGTGTTTTTCATGGGGCAGATTCCATTTGATGAGGTTGGGCCTCTTGCAGCAAGCTGTGATCTTTTTATCAGGGTTCCCCTTGCAGAAGGCTTCGGAATTTCATTCTTAGAGGGGCTGGCTACGGGTATCCCGGTTATTGGTACAAACACAGGGGGAGTACCAGATATTATTCAGAGTGGGGCGAACGGGCTTTTGGTTGAACCGGGTGATGTAGAAGAGATATCAAACGCGATTAAAACCATAAAAGATGACGGTGTCTTGCGCGACAAGTTTGTAGCAAACGGTCTTAAAGTGATTAAAGAGAAGTACGACTGGGGAGTTATTTCATCTCAAATTTACAACTTATTTAGAAGTGTATGAGTGAGCCTAAAAAAATCTTGATCGTGACGCCGCTTTATCCGCCGGACATCGGAGGGCCGGCAACATATGCGAAGATTTTGGTTGATGAGCTTCCGTCACGCGGTTTTAAATTAGTAGTATTAAAGTTTGGTGATTTTCTTAAGTACCCATACATTATTCGTCATCTATTTTTTTTCTTTAAATGTTTGCGAAAAACTTACCGAACAGACATTGTTTTTGCTTTAGATCCACTGGGCGTCGGCTTGCCATCAGCCTTTGCAGCCAAAATTCTCGGTAAAAAATTTATTTTAAAAATTGTGGGGGATCGTGCGTGGGAAACGATGGCACAGAAGGAATCAAATACTGAATCGTTAGATACCTATTCAAAAAAACAATTCATATTTTCACCACTTTTATTTTTGAAATTAGGCCAAAGACTAACCGCTTTTTTTGCCGATACGATAATTGTGCCGAGCGATTACTTAAAGAGAGTGGTGGTAAATTGGGGAACTGACGAAAGAAAAATCAAGGTTATTTACAATGCTTTTACTGGAGTAGAGATAAAAAATACAAAAGATGAGTTGAGGGAAAAATTTGGCTTATCAGGTAACGTGGTAATTTCAGCGGGTCGGCTAGAAAAATGGAAAGGATTTGACACACTCATCGAGGTAATAAAAGATATTCAAAATGTTTCACTTTTGATTGCTGGAGATGGCCCCGAGAAAGAAAACCTAGAATCAATAATTACCCGCGATAACTTATCTAATAGAGTAAAATTGCTTGGTATATTGGAACACAATAAGTTAATGAGATATATAAAATTAGCCGATTTGTTCGTACTTAATACTGGCTACGAGGGCCTTTCGCACATGCTTCTTGAAGTGATGAGTGTAGGCACTTCAATTATAACCACCGATATTGGCGGTAACACGGAGCTTATTGAGAACGGCGTTAGTGGTAGACTTGTTGGATATGATAATAGAGAAGAGTTAAATCACGCAATAGAGGAACTTTTCTCTAACTCTGAATTAAAGGGAAGGTTGGCGGTAAACGCAAAACAAAAATCTAAACAGTTTTCAGTTGAAAGAACCGTAAATGAGCTTATCAAAGTTATAGAAATTATATGAAAGTGCTTATGTTTTCAATAGATAGGAAGATTTTTGAGAAAGGGTCCCATGTTAGGGAGAGGATGATTGAGCTTGGGAAGCTTTTTGATGAGCTGCATATTATTGTTTATACAAAAAAGGGTTTTCAGCAGGAAAAGATTTCAGCGAACACCACCTTGTACCCGACCAACCTCTCGATTCGTGAACTTTACCCCATCAAAGCGTTTTTCATGGGGCAAAAGATTTTGAAAGGAAAAAATGATTTTGTAATGACGACCCAAGAAGCGATGTCAAACATCCCGGCAATTTTCTTAAAATGGTTTTATAAAGTACCGCTACAGCTTCAAATTCACGGTGATATTTTTAACCCAAGATTTGTAACTTCATTTCGCTTGAGGTTACAAAAGTTTGCTTATGAGATGGGCATTCGACACGCAACATGCGTTCGTACGGTTACAAAGAGGATTGCAAACTCGATAGACGATCGCTTCAAGAACTTAACTTTGAAGATTTCGGTTCTGCCAGTTTTTGTTGATGTAAAAAAGTATCTTGAAGCCAAGCCTTCAGACATTTTGCGAAAAAAGTACCCCAAGTTCGGGTTTGTCGTCCTTATGGCCTCGCGCTTTGAAGCTGAAAAGAAGATTGAAGATGCAATCCGAGCATTCGCAGTTGTGGCTCGCGCTAATCCCGATGTCGGACTAGTTATAGTAGGGAGCGGTGCACTTAACGATAGGTATTCCGCGCTTATTCGCAAACTAGGTTTGGCTAAGAACGTGGTCATCGAAGAGTGGGCCAATGACCTTGTTTCGTACTACAAAAGCGCTGACATTTTCCTCACAACCTCGAGCCACGAATCGTACGGTATGACTTTGGTTGAGGCAGCAGCTTCCGGTTGCCCAATTATCA
>C687J35174_10007007_pt1 | contig 14606 bp, 16 predicted proteins | sample RifCSPhighO2_01_FD_35174 | JGI IMG/M metagenome (IMG submission 35174) | reverse complement strand
TTGTAAAGTGTGGCGGTCTGCAGTTCGAGGCCCTTTCGTCTAACGGTTAGGACAGTTCCCTCTCACGGAACAAATACGGGTTCGATTCCCGTAGGGGTCACTAGATGGTCTTTATTGACCTGAAATTCCTCAGAAAGCTTGAAAACAAGCGATAGTTTGGGTGTTCCATTGAGTATTTCTTGGTAGGTCGGGATTTCTTCAAAGACAAGTCCAAAAAGGGTGCGCTGGGCGCGCATATCCTCCGTATCTATAAGGATTTCTGACGGGTGTTCCATTACCGTTTTTACGTACCTCACAAAAGATTTAATATCCCTCTCGGTAATCTCAATCTCCGCTCTGTGCTCCTGAGCCGTCTGTATCTGTGCCTCCAACTCTTCAATCCTCTCCTCCAGTTTTTTACAAGCTACGGGGCTTTGGGTATTAGTCAGTGCTTCTAGCGCGGATGCTTGCTGTGCCTTCAAATTACCCACACTATGACTAACCGCCGATGACTGGGAGACCACCTCTGCCTCACGCTTCCGGTAAGTATCATTCAAGACAAGCTCAAAACTATTCAAAAACGTCTTGTCAAACTTTAGCGACCTCACGAATGTTTCAACGGTTTTTTCAAAGTCTGACTTCGGAATGCGCACATATTTATGCGGTCTACTTGGCGTACCACCGCAGTGGTATGCGGCGTAACGTGTCCCCGACTTACCGCGTGAGTAGCTACCCAGCATCTGCTTGTGGCAAATTGAACAAGGTATAAACTTAAACGCAAAATCAGGATTATTTTTGAGACGCTTGTTTACTACCTTGCCGTATTGAGAGTAGTTGTAACGGAGTTGGAGAGTGCCATCTGCATTTTCTTTTATATATACTTTGCCCCTATTGGCACGATTAAAAGTTTCAATAGAAACCAAGCCCTCAAACTGCTGAGTGCGTACTGGTTGATACTTTGTCCATTTCTCGCATATAGCACCGGCATACTCCGTCTGCTGAATGTAGCGTTGTAGCTGTTTTATGGTCAGAGGTATTCCTCCTTTCTTCCCCGCAATCCTAGGGTTCTCTTTATCGCTCCTGTCCCAATTACGATATATCTTAGTGCGGAAACCTCCAGCGTTGAGATGTTTTACGATTTTATCGTCGTCCTTTCCTTCAGCCCGAAGCTCAAACATTTTCTTGAAGAATTGTGCGCGTTCAGGGTCGGGAATGCGTATGCACCTTTCTTTACTCCCAATGAAAACCTTTTTATTGACCATCCCATCCGGTGCTCTCCGGACAGCATATCCTTCCTGTACCAGCCTAATTTCTGCTCCAACCAGTCGTGTAAGAATGTCCCGCCCTTCCTGCTTACCACCAAAGGCAGCCATCATTTCCGACGCTTCGCTGGGAGAGTAGACGCTCCACGGGTATTCAAAGCCACCCAGATGCTCTAGGGTGTTTTTCTTTGGTTGGATAATACCGTAAGTATCTACAACCTCAACACCCAGAGCTTCTAACTCATTTTTTAAGCGACTGTATTCTGGATAACCGGCGCGAGTAAATCTGTCTATACACTTCATAATATACTTATGAATGGGTATTTCACTTGTCTTTATAAACTTTCTAATTTCCTCTAGGTCATCGCGGTGAAATGTGGTAGCGGAATGTGGTTTGCGAAAAACCCTTATTACGTTCCAACCATTCCTTTCGGCAAGACGGCGACCAACAACCTCTTGGTCTTCAAGGCTGCCACCCTTGAGTTGTATCTCGTCGCTCACACGGCAATCAATTATGCAGTTTGTTTGTTTTTCTTTAGGCATAAACAGAAATCTCTACAAAATTAAAAATCGTAACACAATTACCATTTTCCTTACTTACTATAGTTACACTGTTTATGGTCGTAACTTTGGTCTTGTGTTGCCATAGGTCAAAAAGGGCATTTGCAAGCTGATACTGCCACGCCAACTGTTTTTCCACTTCCTGCTCGGAGAGGTGTTTGCCGGCTGTGCCTAGGGCTTTTTTGAAAGTCTGGATAGAAACCATATATAGGTATGCAAAGTGTATTTCATCCATTCTACCGTACTGTACAGTTGTGTCAATTGAGTTATGCCCATATCCCCTTTGTTTACAGCATTTACGCCATTGACACTATTGACACATCTAAATCAGGGTTTATACTGAAACGACTATGGAAGATAAGTACCTAACTCTTAAAGAGGTTGCGGACATTTTGCGTGTAAATCAGCGCACTATATTTCGGCTTATACACGGGCAAAATACGAGGGGTATAAAATTACCGGCAACAAAAATTGGCACGTGGCGTATAAACAATAAAGACCTTACCGATTTTCTTCTCTCCAACACCAATCTCCGTGTTCTAAAGAAAAAAGACAAATGAAAAATCACAAAAAAGTAAATCTGACCTCCTCCGACCTCTCCGCCGAGAAGTTGGCTGAATTGCGCCGCGTTTTGCCGGAGGCGTTTGGCGAGGATAAGATTGACTGGGATAAACTCCGCGCGGTGTTGGGCGACAAGATAGATGAGCGGATAGAAAAGTTTAACTTTTCGTGGGCGGGCAAGACCGGCGCTATACAAAATGTACTCACCCCAAGCAAAGCTACTCTCCGCCCCGAAAAAAGCGAGGGAGTGAAGTTTGATACCAGCGAGAACCTTTTTATTGATGGCGACAACTTGGAAGTCCTTAAACTCCTGCAGAAAGCGTACTTTGAGCAGGTAAAAATGATTTATATAGACCCGCCGTACAACACCGGTGGCGACTTTGTGTACCGCGATGACTTCTCTGCTCCTCTAAAAAGTTACCTACAACAGACGGGACAGGTGGATGCCGAGGGCAACAAGCTACAAACCAATCGGGAGACGAGCGGACGCTATCACAGCGACTGGCTTTCTATGATGTACCCGCGCCTCAAGCTGGCGTGGAACTTGCTCCGCGATGATGGTGTGATTTTTGTAAGTATTGATGATAATGAAATACATCGTCTACGAATGATGATGGATGAGATTTTTAGCGAAGAGCACTTTGTAGGTCAATTGATTGTTCGCTCTAATCCGCGAGGTTCACAAGAGCCGTATGGAGTATCCGCAGAACACGAATACATACTCGTATATTCAAAAACTGATGCTGGAAAAATGATTATCATCGGAGCAGCAAGGGATGAGGACGACGCGGAGTTTAACTACATTACCGAAGAGGAAAAACAAGCTCGATTATTGGGACTCCGAAAGCGGGGTGGCGATTGGCGGAGAGTAGACCGACCAAATATGTTTTATCCATTTTATGTAAATCCTGATACGTATAAAGTTTCAACAAAAAAAGAAAAAGGGTTCACTGTCGAAGTACTGCCAGTTAGACCAGATGGCGAGGAGAGTAGATGGACGTGGGGAAAGGATACTGCAAAAGAAAGAATTACTGAATTGATTGGAAAGAAAATCCAAAGAAATGGTCTAGAGCAATATGATATTTATCGTATTGACCTTCTCCAAGATGAGGAAGGAAATACAAAACGAGAAAAACTCAAAAGTATATTGGAGGATAAGGCATTCAATTACCAAAGCGCACGGCAATATTTCAAGTTGATGTTTGGGACATCAGAACTTTTTGATTTTCCAAAACCGCCAGAACTAATACAAAAACTGATGTCTTCAATTCAGGGGGATGATTACATAGTATTGGACTTTTTTGCTGGTTCTGGTACTACGGCGCAATCTGTGTTAGAGCAAAACCTAAAAGATGCTGGGAGTAGAAAGTTTGTTCTTGTCCAATTACCGGAACAAACACCAGTGGGTAGTATTGCGAGACAAAAGGGTTACGAAAATATTGCAGATATCTCAAAGGACAGAATAAGGAAAGTTCTTGAGGGTTACGGCGATGAGCCAAAGCCGATTGATGATGGTTTCAAAGTATTCAAACTAGGAGTGTCTAACTACGCGGAAAATCAGTTTGAGTTTGACCCCGCAAAGTCGGAGGACGAAAACAAAAAGGCGTTTGAAATATATATCGGTAAAACAAAACAAGCTGCGCTTTTTGGAGACGCGGATGAGCTTGCTGTAGTGTATGAGAACATTATCAAAGAAGGTCTGTCTCTCAACTCAAAAATCACAGAACAAAAAATTGGCAAAAACAGTGTCTACTTTGTAGATGGCGACAAACAACAACTTTTGGTCTGTTTGGACAAAAAGATTGACGACAAAACTGTTAGTGAACTCACTGGCGGGAGCTACAAGGGCAAGACCTTTATTTGTTTGGACAATGCACTTGACGATACCAGCAAGGCAAATCTGGGGCTAAACGTGGAGCTTAAAACGATATGAACAACAAGCAAGAAGATAATACAGAGGTTGAGGTGAAAGAGCCGATGACAAAGCATCAGTTCTACTTTGATACACCTCTATACGAAGTTTTGGCACTCAATGAGGTTGAGAAGAGTTTTATGAGTGGAGACGTTGACGGTTATAACCCATTGAGCAATTTTGATACAACGTTTGAAATAGATTCAAACCATATTGGCTATCACGATAGCGTCTACAATAATTTCTATAGAATTACCCTCACTTGTAAGAGAAAACACACTGATAAGCTACGTTTCTTTATAATCAAAAATGGTGATTTTGTCTTGAAGGTTGGGCAATACTTATCCCTCGCCGACATTCAGTTTGCTGAACTTGGAAAAAAATACAACAACGTATTGGATAAGGATTCACTCGCTGAGTTCAAACGGGCAATAGGGCTCGCGGCTCACGGTATTGGTGTCGGTTCGTTTGTGTATTTACGGAGGATTTTTGAGAAGCTCATTTCTCAAACCTTTGATGCACATAAAGACACACTAGGCATTGAAGAAAAGGCTTTTGTTCCTACAAGAATGGAAGACAAGGTGGAGCTATTAAAATCCTACCTCCCAAGTCAGCTCGTAGAAATGAAATCCGTCTACTCTATTTTAAGCAAAGGAGTTCATCAGTTGAGTGAGAATGAATGCCTTGCTTATTTTGAACCCCTAAAACTCTCCATTGAGCTCATCTTAGACCAAAAGATTGAAATGGACTTAAAACGACAACGGGATGAACGAGTGAAAGAAGGAATTCAAAACATCAATACCAAGCTTGGTAAGAAATAATCATCTATGAAGTTTCAGTTTGACCCTAACCAAGATTTTCAACTAGAGGCGATAAATGCTATCGCGGATATTTTTGAGGGACAAGAAAAGACATCGGCAGACAGGGTGGCATCCGATAGCGCACTCCTCGGCATTTTCCCGAATAACCTCTCCCTCTCCGGAGAGGAAGTATTTGATAACGTCCGCAAAATCCAAGAGCGCAAGAAAATAAAAAATGGCGTAATGGTAGAGGAGTACGACTTTTCTATTGAGATGGAGACCGGCACGGGCAAGACCTATGTATACCTGCGCACTATTTTTGAGCTTAACAAACGATACGGCTGGAAGAAGTTTATCGTCCTCGTACCCTCTGTCGCCATCCGTGAGGGAGTAGTCAAAACCCTAAAAATCACCAGAGAACATTTTGCGGGGCTGTACGATAACGTCCCCTACCGGTTTTACGAGTATCAGTCAAAAAACATCACTCAAGTAAAGCACTTTGCCGATGACAGCAACATCAACATTATGGTTATGACCGTGAGCGCCTTCAACAAAGACGCAAACGTACTCTACGCCGCGCGAGACCAGATGCAGGGCGAGCAACCGATAAGCTATATACAAAAAACCAACCCAATCCTTATTTTGGACGAGCCACAAAATATGGAGGGCGAAGCCACCAAAGAGGGATTAAAAAAGTTCAACTCGCTATTTCGCCTCCGCTACTCCGCGACGCACCGCAACCCATACAACCTGATGTACCAGCTTGCGCCGTATGAGGCGTATCAGTTGGGCTTGGTAAAAAAGATTGAGGTGTACTCGGTTACGGACGACGATACCGGCATATCCCGCCCCTACCTCAACCTTGTCTCTGTTGAGGCAGGTAAGACCATCAAGGCAAAAGTGGAGGTTATTACCAAAGATACCAACGGCAATCCAAAAAAGAGCAAGCTGACGCTCAAACAAGATGACGACTTGGCTGAAAAGACGGGCAACGACATCTACTCCGGCTACATAGTGGACGCTCTGGATGCAAACGCGCCGGACTATGGAGTTGTCGGCAAAATCCGCTTTCGTAATAACATTGAGGTAGCACAAGGCGAGGGAGTGGGCGGCAATCGCGAGCAAATTATGCGGGAGCAGATAGAGCAGACCATACGCCTGCACTTTGAGAAGCGCGAGAAGTTGCGCGGAATGGGCATCAAAGTGCTCTCCCTGTTTTTTATTGACAAGGTCGCCAACTACGTCCAGAACGACGGCTTTATCCGGACAACTTTTATGCAAGAGTTTGACCGGCTCAAAAAAGAGCACAGGGTAAGCGGTGTTGATGTTGAAAAAACACACAAAGGATACTTTGCTAAAAAAGGCGACGAGTATCTTGAGAGGGAAAGTAGTATCGCCGAAAATAAAGAGGCGTACGAGCTCATAATGAAAGACAAAGAGCGCCTGCTTTCTTTTGACGAGCCAACGGAGTTTATTTTTTCGCACTCTGCGCTTAAAGAGGGGTGGGACAATCCGAACGTCTTTAATATCTGCACCCTGCGCGAGACCATTGCGCCGGTACGCAAGCGCCAAGAGATAGGGCGCGGTATGCGCTTGTGCGTCAATCAAAACGGCGAGCGCGTGTTTTTGCGCGACATAAATCTGCTCTCTGTTGTCGCCAACGAGAGCTATTCGGAGTATGTCTCCCAGCTACAGGGAGAGTTTGTTGAGGACGGCATCTACACAGCCCCGCCTGTACCGCACAACGCCAAGCGCAGGACTACAGTCAAGCTCAAGAAAGGTTTTGAAAAGAACCCCGACTTTAGCGGTATTTGGGAGCAAATATCCAAGAAAACCAAATATATAGTGCGCGTGGACACGGCACGGATTGTTGGGAGTTGTGCCGTAAAAATTAAAGCACTCAAAATAGCCAAACCAAAAATCAAAACTGAGCGAGCCGGCGTTACTATCGCAAAAAAGGGAGTGAGTGCGCGGATGCTCGGCAGTCAAACGGAAGCCTTGAGCCAAACAAAGCGCGTGATTGATTGCGTGGAGTTCATAAAAAACGAGACAAAACTTACGCGCCAGACCGTAGCCGACATTTTGACGAAAGCGGAAAATGTTGGCGCGTTTCTAAATAATCCAGAGCGGTTTTGTTTTGAAGCATCGCGCGTCATCAAGGGAGAAATCATCAAAGACTACGTTGAGCAAGTGCGCTATGAAATTGTGGCGGATAAATATACTGCAAGCCAGTTTGAGAATATCCAGAGCTACAAAGACGCGACCGAGCCGGTGGAGAACTCCATCTACAACGCGATAGTGTACGACTCCGAGCCGGAAAAGACTTTTGCGTTGGAATTGGACGGCGATGAGCGTATAAAACTGTTCATCAAAATGCCCAACTGGTTCAAGATTGAGACCCCTGTCGGTGGCTACAATCCGGACTGGGCGGTTGTAACCGCAAAGCGAGACCTCAAAGGCAACGAAGAAAAAGAGAGGGTCTATTTTGTCATTGAGACCAAGGGTAACCTAAACAATCTCCGACCGCTAGAGCAGGCAAAAATCACTTCTGCAAAAAAACATTTTGAGGTAATCAAGGTGCAGTACAAAGAGATTGAAAATTATCCGCAGTTTGCCGACCTGCTATGAAGCTCCTCCCCGAAAAGTTTGTGCAGGACAATATCATTGAGTATCTCTTCCGCAAGGGGTGGAGCAGAAACCTCCGGAGCAAGGGCACGGACGAACACGGCGTAGATATAAAGGTAAGGAACAACAGGTACGCTCGCTATTGGCTTGTGGAGTGCAAGGGCGATGCCTCCAAGACAGCTAAGTACCCTCGCTCTCACCGCGAAGTATGCTTTAATCTCGCACTGGGACAAATAATCACGCGAATGAAAAGCGACGGCAAGCGTGGATACAAATATATTTACAAATACGGTGTCGGCTTTCCTGTGTCGTTTGAGAGTATGGTGGTACGCCGTTTGCCCTACAGTGTTGCCGATAAGCTCAATCTCTACATCTTTCTTGTAGACGACAAAGGCAAGGTCGTTTTATACGATTGGAAGAAGTTGAGAGAGCATCAAAAAGCGTAGCAAATGGAACTCACATCCCTAAAAACAAATCTCGACAAGCTCCTCGCGGGTGCTCTGTTTCGGAGTGTCCAAAAAGAGAATGGAGAACCGGAAAATATTGCGCTCGGGCAGATTTCTAAAGAATTACGGTACTTGCAAAGACAGTCAGAATACGCTCGTGAAATAGAGCGGGTGCTGAAAGAGCTTCGACTGACCACCTCCCTTATTAGTGGGTGTAGGACGATTGAATTACCTGCCGGAGTGAGCAGACAAGAACTACTTGCTTACTATCAGGGCAGCTTCCTGACACTCGTTCATCAAATGAAAGATAAGATTATGCAACTTGTGCATCTAACGACGGAGGACACAATTCCCGAGAAACCGGCACTTGAAAATGACATTTCCGTTGCCGACTTGCTGCGAAGGAAACAACAACTGCTGGGGAAAATCGGTATCGTAGAATATATCAAATTATGGGAGCAAGACCACCCAACTAGTGGAATAGCCGTCGCCTTGAGAAAACGCACTTCTCATCACCATCGCGTAAGTGGATTGCGTTATGATAAGGATTTTGTGAACCTCGGCTTTACCGACATCGCAACACAGCCGACCTTTCAGCAAAATATTACCGACTATGGTAAAGAGCAAATCGAAAAAATGCGAAGTGAAAGCACAGAGCGATTGTTCTCGAGCGCTTTGGTAAAAGCGGAGAAAACACTTCAAGAAATTGAGGAAAACGTCGAGAAAATCTCGGGGGTACTAGTAAGCCATCTCAAGCTCCCAACGTCGCAGGAGGAGGTCGCAAAAATTATGAGCGACCAAAGCGCGATGCTTGGCTCGTTTGATGTTGTAAATAGATGTTCATATGACAAAGTGCCCCAGCCGCACAAAGCATTGCTTGAAAACCTTTTGGCAAAAATCCAAGAAAAGTACAAAGACGAAGTTGTTTCAGTTTATTTAGTTGGTAGCTTGGGACGCGGAGAGTACGAAGAAGGTTACTCGGATATAAACGTCTACATTATCTTGAATGCTGATGATGAAAAAGGACAAGCGTTGAGAGAAGATTTTATGTTTAGCTTGAGGGTATTTTCTGAAAAAGAGTTTCTTTCAGAAAGAGGTAAAAAGTTTAGGGTTATAGCAAAGGCAGACGGCATACTTTTATACGGAAAAGATTTACTCAAAGATGAAAAGTTGCCGAAAGCTGGTTTGTTTCTAGCACTTATTCTCAACGACGACATACTTGAAACACTTGATAATGCAAAGAAGTGGGCAGATGAAAACCTAACTGCTCCACAACGCGATATAGCCAAAAAATCTCGTCGTCTCGCCAAGCGTTTACTTGATTTTATATACGGCGTTGCAATGTCTAACAAACCGCAATACACAGCTAGCAGGAAGGAGAGGGTTGAAAGAATACTAGAGGAGTTTCCTGACAAAAAGGTGATAGATACTCTTATGGGTATGTCGCGCTACGGTGTAGGGGAAATGGAAAGCTTCTATAACACCATAGAAGGTTTTAGACCTAAAGCTGAAATGAACCTCAAAAAAATGCAGGACGTAAAAATAGCGCTAGAAAAGCAAAAATAGGTTGAATGTAATGTAATGAGAGTTATGACACATAGGAACAAACCACAATGACAAATCTTTACATCATCGCGGGAACGGTTATCGTCCTCCTCGCTATCGTTGCAGTCCTAAAAATGAAGTTTGAGGGTGGCGATGACGAGCAGAGAAAGTACCAATATAAAAAGCGAGACTTCTTTATGACCCGTGCCGAGCACGAGTGTTATGACGCGCTGGTGTCTGCTGTCGGAAACGAGTATCTCATCTTCGCCCAAGTACACCTCCCGACATTGGTGGATAACAAGGTCGTCGGGCAAAACTGGCGCGGTGCATTTAGGCATATCAGCGAAAAGTCAGTGGACTTTGTGCTGTGCGACAAAGCGTACATCTCCCCGAAACTGGCGATTGAGTTAGATGATAAGACCCACGAGCGTCCCGAGAGGCAAAGCCGAGACCACGAGGTAGAGCGTATTTTGCAGGATGCCGGAGTGCCTCTGTTGCGATTAGAAAATCACGGGCGGTTCAACCCGAGCGAGCTTGCACAAAAAATAAAAGAGGTCTTGAAGTAGTGAGTTGCGGCGTGGGTAAAAATGCGTAAGATGTACTCAATGCAACACTTGAGGGTAAGAGCATAGCCACCCGAGAACTGCACCCAGTGCAGTGTTTCGTGGTGGCTTTTCTCTTTTGCCCTCGTAGCTCAACGGATAGAGCGAGCCGCTTCTATCGGCAAGGTTGGAGGTTCAACTCCTCCCGAGGGCACTTGTGCTAAAATCATTGCGGGATAGCGAGAGTTGGTATTTTTCGGCTTCGGCCGGAAACGGGGGTCGTGAAGTAAGTCCGTCATCCGCCATCGTGCGGTGGATTGCCCGAAAGGGCGAAGGTAGCGGTTAAAAGCGACAACTGGTTTACGGATGTACCAAGAGCCCCTTGCGGGAGGCGAACGGAGGGCGAAGCGGGCGACGAAATCCCGCCTATCTTCAAGTAACTGGTTATCCCAACAAAGAACTCCCTCGCGGGAGTTTTTTGTTACATAGTTTCAAGTTGCTCCAAGTCGCTCCGCGTACCATCGGTCTTTGGAATGATAGGGATGTTCATTTCTTTTGCGAGCAGAACTTCCTGCTTCATCCCACTTGATATACGGTCTCCAAAAAGCCACAGTTCGTCCACATACTTGCGCCGGAAGCACTCGTGGTTTGCCCCCATCCCTAGCTGGCGGTCTTCCAGCACTTCGTCGTTCAGATATTGGAGTGAGATGAGGTACGGAGCGACAGGAATGATGTCTTGGGTGTGCACCTCTGCGCATATTTTGAGCACCTTTTCGGCGTTTCCCCGAATATCCCCGCCAATCGGATGTCCAATAAAAACGGTCTTTTTCATAGCGTATCCTTGATAGTACCTACAAACCGGCATCAGGCGCAACTAAACTTTTCCATCGCGCGGAAGACGTGCTGGGCTTTCTTCTCCACCGACACCTCGTCATCATAAACCATAAGCATTTCAAGCGAGCGGTGGCGGCTGAACTTCCGCACATCCCGCACGTCCATAGATTTGAGTAGCTCGGTAACGTAGAAGTGCCGGAAGCCGTGTACCGTTTTCTCAATCCCAAGCTCCCTGCATAGTCCGCCTACCTCCCGCTTTATAGTCATTGTGCTTAACCTCTCGGTTTTGCGGTTGCCCAAGCTCCCAAATAGTGCACCCTCCGTGAGTTTGTGAGTATACAGGTACTCCTTGAGCACTTTGACGCTTGCTGGCGCGAGGTAGACCAGTTCTTTGTCGTCCTGCCCCTTGCCGTGTATGTGCGCCACTCCTCGGCGCAGGTCTATATCCTCCACATCCAACCGGACTATCTCAATTTGCCGTAGCCCTTGGAACGCTAATAACGAAAACAGCGCCCGTAGGCGGCTGTTCCTTGGCGTGTCGGGGAGATATTTGAGCTTTACCCCCAGTAGTTGTATTTCTTTATCCGTGAGCCCCTCCCGCCGGTGCTTCTTGCTCTGGCGAAAGCACTTTGCTCCCCGCATTACTCCAAACGGTATCAATCCTCGTCGCTCTAGCTCTTTGAGTAGTACCCGCGCCGTAGCAAGGTACTTGTTTTTGGTGGACACGCTGTAGTCCGTCCGGTGCTCAAGGTATCGTTTGAACGATAGTAGACTCTGCTGATTGAAGCCACGCGCCCTAACAAAAGAAAGGAAAAGACCCGCGCGAGCCGTGTATTCCTTGCGCGTGGCTCCGCACACGTCCAGCGTGTCAAACATCGTGTTAACTTCCACTCCGATTCCTTCAAAAATCTGCACACCGATTTCTGTTTTTGTTTTCATTGGTTTTTTATACAAAATATGGCTATATGGAGGGTTTTTTCTTTGATTTTGTCTTGCCAATAAACTCTGAAAAAAGTGGGTTTTGTGGGGTGTTTTTTTCGGATTTATCGGAGTGTTTTTTTGGTGGATATTGCACGTGTACGACCTCCAGCCCTGCCACCTCAAAAGCGGGGGTAAGGGTGGTATACCGATGGCACTTCCGGTAGTCGCCCTCGCTACACATCACGGCGACCCGTGTCCCTTTCCTAGCCAGAGCCACCAGCTCCTCTATGGCATCGTCCCAGCCTACGTTTACGCCTCTACCACCGAGGTTCTGCCCCCGCCATAGGTATTGGATGTCCTGCTTGGCTAACTCGCTCTGGAGGGCATTACGGTTGAAATGCGGGCAAAAGCGACTTTGGGGTATGGAACGCACATCCACTAAAACCTCTATACGGTGCTTTTTGAGGGTAGCTAAAAAGATATCTATCGGCTTTGTGCTGTGTCCAATCGTAAGGATTGTTGGAGTGGTCTTTCGCTTCATAACTTGGTGTGTGGAGTAAACCTAACAGACAGCCAAGCCAATGCAATATTGAAAAGCAACCACGGCGTGTTACAAACACGCTAGTTTTACTCCCATCCGCAAACGCTTTTATTTTTACTTTTGTCTATCTCTCCGTTTGTCTCTGTATGGGCATAGGTAAAAGCTTCCGGTTCTGTTGGAAATTGTTGAATAATTGCTCCGTTTTTATTAAACGTCCCATAATCTCCGCCCGGCAATTTCTTTACGATCAACGGAATGCGAGGTGCGGTATTTTCGGTTCTGCAAACATACTTCTTCTCCGGTGGCGGGACATATAGCACATTTCCACTTTCGTCTATTACAGACCCTTTCGGCAGAGGCAGAGTGTAGGTCTGTGGTGGTCTCGGCTGTTGGGGTGGGGTGTACAAGACATTACCACTCTCATCCAAAACTGCTCCAGATGGAGTTGTTAGCGTCTTTGGTGGTGTGGTGGCTTGCGGTGGCGTGTAGAGTACCACCCCACCATCTCCTATGACTGCTCCGGATGGCGTAAAAAATAACTTGGATGGTTCACTCTTTTCTGTTTGAGACTTTTGCGTAGATATTGAAGGAGCTTTTTTGGTCGCAGTTGTTTCAGCAGGAATAACCTGTTCAATTTTTGGGGTGGAAGTGGCTACAGATGCTTCGGGTTGGGGTGGTGGTGTAAATCCAAATATTCCTCCTACAAAAATAGTGAGGGATATAAAAAATGATGAGATAGTTTGAAACATATTTTGTGGCATTTTCTAATAATCCTGACCGTATGCCACGGTAGATACACAAAGAGCCCACCGCGGGTCTCCGCTTGCGCGGACATACCGGTTTCCCGATATGGCGGATAAGGCAACCCCACGATGGGTTCTTTGTGCCTTATCCGTCGCCCCGTCCATACCGTCCGGCAATGCCAAACGGGTTAGGTCGCTGCCCTCGCGGGCTATTTAGTTGTGTATCTACATCCTATCAAAAACAACCACATTTTCAATGGGGGATTTGAGCTCACTCTGTATGGGTTCTAGTACCAGTGAGGTGGTACGTTCATCGCTTTTAGCCGAGCATTTCAAAGCTATATAGACCTTTGTGAAAGAGGGGGCTGATGATGGGTATTGCTTCATTCCACCGAATAATCTCATCTTTTATTGTGTTCCATTCTAGGTACAATGGGGTCACAAATTTTCTGCAATAAAAAAGAGCGGGGCCGAAGCCTCCGCTCTTGTGCTTATGCCGCCAAGTTGTCAAAGAGGACAAACTGGCCGGCTTTATCTGTACGGTACCGCTCGGGTACCGGCGCCTCGCGCTCATTGGCGATACGTTTGGTAAGCGCGATGCTTCCGGCAGTCATCGGCTTGTCAAAGCCTTTGACGTTCGCCTCAAGCGACTTTAGCGCCTCGTCAAGCGTCCGCTCGGGCGCCGGTGCAAACGGCAGTCCGCTCACAAACTCTGTCATGACATCCTCCGCCTGTTCGGGATGAATAGGGGAGAGCCACGCAAATACCAAAGACTCTCTGCAGGGGATTATACTCCTAAACGAACAAATTGTCAACCACGGCTTTTACCGCAGTGCCGTCGGCTTTGCCCTTAAGGTCTTTCATGAGCATGCCCATGAGTTTATTGGCTCCCGATTTATCCGTGACGCCCATCTCGGCGGCTTTGGCCTTGGCCGCGGCCACGATTTCGTCCTGCGACATCTGGGCGGGGAGCAGAGTCTCGATGATGGCGAGTTCCTCCTTTTCGCCCACGGCGAGCTCGGGGCGGCCGCCGGCCTCAAATTGCTGGATGGAGTCTTTGCGCTGCTTGGATGCGCGGGTAATGAGAGTGAGCAGTTCGTCCTCGGTGAGTGCACCATCCGGCCCGCGACCTTTGGCTACCAACTCATTAGTACACATAGCGCTGATGCCGCGCAGGACATTAAGTTTGGTAGTCTCGCGTGCCTTCATCGCCGTTTTAATAGCCTCTTTTAGTTCTGCTTGAGTCATGGAGCCAGTATAACTGGCTAAGTAACAAGTATCAAATCACAAGTATCAAACAAGTGGTAAGTAATCAAAGTAGAAACCTGATACTT
>C687J35174_10007006_pt1 | contig 14607 bp, 12 predicted proteins | sample RifCSPhighO2_01_FD_35174 | JGI IMG/M metagenome (IMG submission 35174) | reverse complement strand
TGTGGACTAAAAACTTCACCCCAGAACTTAAGTTTATTCTCATACTTCTTGTTAATCTCTAAGATTTTTGTTTCTACTGATTCTTCCAGCGGATTATTTTGTAATCTTCGGTATAACGCGTAAGAACATAGGTAACCAAGCACGATAGTTGTTCTAGCAGGGTATACAATTCCATCGGATGGCCAATCGCCTTCAATAAGGTGATGACGTTTCTCGACTTCGCTAAGTAAATCTTTAAAATTGGATTCAATAAAGGTGATTACAATTGATTCCGATTGGCTCCAATACTTATCTGGCAAGTTATGTTTTTCTACCCGTGAATAGATATAGGCAAGTAAACACACCCAAGATTCTATTTGGGAGACATAGTTCTTTGATTTTATCCATGGTGAAATAGCATAGTTGACTAAAATTAACGAGCTGGATATTAGGTGTGCAATCTGAGTATTACTTAGTTTTTTTGAATCACTTTCAAAATGTTTTTCTAAAAAGGCACAAAGCTGCGCTTTATCTATAAAATCATCACCTGGGGCGATATAAAAACCTAGAAAGTCCCTAAAATTCTTAGCTTCTTGTGGAAAAAAAGAACCATAATATTCAACGAATTTTTGTATAAGTTGTTCGCGCTGAAAATAGTCAAGTTTGGTACTACGAGATTCGTTCCAATTGGCGTCATTCCTTTGTTTTATTCTCGTTCTAACGGGGTCATTTACTCTACCGTTGACGACAAGCAATGAGCTATATCTTTCCTTCGTTGATACAGAAGGGTGAATAATCGGATGTTTTAACAATTCTTCTAGTTCGCCTTCAATTTTCCGAAATTCAGGCAAGCTAACATCACCATTTTTTAGTTGGAAACACTCTAATTTACTATTTGGATTTCTGGCAACAATATCCTTACCCGCTTCATCAGGGCCATGGGGTGAAATGTATAATAATTGGTAACCTTGGGAGACTAGTAACTGACAGAAGGCGGGCATATAACCTCTTTCATTGGTACTAATCAACCAGTTTTCTATTAGTTTCTCTAGCATATTCTTGTCTTTTTTGTTTCATTTTCCTGTCAAATTCAATTTTATGTTGTGGGTCACTTTCCGCTTCTTGCATCATTTTGCGTACGCTGTCTGCTTGTGAGGGATGAATATAGATATCGGGTAGACTAGGTTGACCTGTCTCTTCGTCAAAATCAATAAGAATTTTTCTAACCATTTCTAAGAAGAGCTCTTTAGTCCAAGGACCATTCGCTTTTATGCTATTTCCTGTTTCGGCAATGATAGAGCTAATTTCCTTAAATGAATGCTGGGCCATCTTAGAAGAAGCCTCTAAACCCATATCGTAAAACTTTTTTAAAACCACTTCGAAATCTGCGTTGATTATTTCATCGACCGTAATCTGATAACTGGCTTCAAATACCTGGTAATTTTTATCTCTTTTATAACCGTCCATTGTTTCATACGTGCCGTCGTCGCCCTCATGTTGCATATAATGTCGGATTCTTGCTAACAATGGGTCTGAATTTCGCGCCTCTTCAAACCTTCGCATTAAGAAGTATTTATGAATATCTTTTTTTAGTTTCGGAAAATCAGGTAACATATATTACTTTCATTTTGACATCAATTCTATACCTATTGTTTTCGATCTACTCTTTTTCCACCTTGACACCTTCGTAAAACTTTCGTATAGTATAAAGTATAATCTTATGGAAAGCAATGCCCTAACTCCAAAGCAGAAGAAGGTCCTTGATTTTATAAGCTCATTTCTTGACAAAAACGATTACTCGCCTTCACTTGAAGAAATAGCAAAGCATTTTAAATTACGTTCCATTTCTACTGTTCACCATCAAGTTGTCGCTCTCGAGAAAAAGGGCTATTTAAACAAAGTCGAGTTCAAGCAAAGGTCAATAGAACCAGTTGTAAATGAGACAGAGATACCCTTATTGGGATATATTGCGGCAGGAGAACCAATAGAAGCTATTTCTAATCCAGAGCCACTAAAAGTTCCCCAATCTATGTTATCAAAATCCGGCCTTCATTACGCATTAAAAGTTAAGGGAAACAGTATGATTGATGAGGACATTTATGATGGGGATACTGTAATAATACGACGTCAGGAGACAGCAGAAAATGGACAAAAAGTAGTTGCTCTCATAAATGGGAATGAGGCTACCTTAAAAAAAATTTATAAAGAGGGGAATGGTTATAGACTCCAAGCAGCGAATTCAAGCATTAAGCCTATATTTGTTAAACATCTTATAGTTCAAGGAAGAGTTGTAGGCGTATTACCAATTCATAATAAAATTTTACCCCAAACAAGCCAAAACGAAAAAAAGAAATCTTTCGAACTTGATAGAATAATTACGGGCGATGTATTGGAAGTTATGGCTCAAATTCCAGATAATAGTGTCCACCTTGCTATAACCTCACCACCATACAATGTAGGTAAAAATTATGATAATCACAATGACAGGATGAATTATCAAGAATACTTAGATTGGTTAGAAAAAGTCTGGAGAGAAACTAAAAGAGTATTATTGCCAGGTGGCAGATTTGCCTTAAATATTGCACCAACAGGAATTAAGGATTTTGTTCCTATTCACCATGATTTTATTGCTCAACAGAGAAAACTTGGAATGAAATTCAGAACTGAGATAATTTGGTATAAGCAGACTATGCTTAAACGCACAGCATGGGGAAGTTTTAAGAGTCCTGCTAATCCACATATCGTACCATCATGGGAATATATATTAATTTTCACCAAAGAAAATGACAGATTAGATGGAGATCAAAAAAATGCTGATATAACAAAAAAGGAATTCATGGACTTTTCTGATGGATTTTGGAAGATATCTCCAGAGACTAAAAGAAACGGTCACCCAGCACCATTTCCTGAAGACTTGATTTATCGCCTCATTAAGTTCTATTCCTATAAAGACAATACTATTCTAGATATGTTTGGAGGGACCGGAACAGTTGCGGCGGTAGCTCATAAAACGGGGAGACATTTTATACATATAGATATCTCCGAAGAATATAATGAAGTTGCTAATAGAAGATTGGCTAGAGAGAAAAATCTAGTACCTTCATTTAATAATCCTCAATATCTTTAATTGAGACAGTTCTACTTTTGGCCACCTTACCGACTATTTGTTTTTTGAGTTCCAAAAGCTCATCCGTAAGTTCTGATGATCCATCGTCTCTAAGAGTTAAGCATTTAACTTGGGAACAATAACTAGCTTGAGGATTAGAAGTAAAAACTCTATCACAGTATGCCTCAAATAACTTTCTTTCTTGATTTACATTTCCAGAGGTACACTCTTTAACAAATTGACCATCTCTATCTTGGGTAGCCAAAAAATATTTTATACCTAAACTACTTACAGCAAGAGACCAAAAAAGAACACTTGTATTTCTGCTATGACTACTTGTTTTAGCACTGATAGATGCTAAAATCCTCCATAAATTATCTTCTGTTTTCAATAAGACAAGAATATCATTGTCAGGCCAGACATCAACACTTGTTTGGGTGCATCTTCGTTTAGCTGGCAGAGTAAGAAATTTTATTAGCTCTTGAATCTTTTTTGAATTTTTACCTAACTGCTTTAACCTATCACCTTTTATAGCAACTATTCCTTCGGGGTTCAGAGTTTGATTTACATGATTTCTTATATACCCCTCAAAATCTCCACCACTTGCAACAACCCAACTCTGCCTAGCTTTAATTGGATCAATTCCTCTATCAGTAAGCAATTTAATGTAAGTTTCCTGGACTATCTGTAAAAAATCTTTATCTTTATCTTCAGGAAATAATTGTTGAGCTGATGTTGTAATTTTACCAACTATTGTGACAGGCTTTAAATCCTTCGTAACAATCCCTTCAGATTGTATTAAATCTGCTAATTTTTTGACTTTTGAAACTAAAGACATAATGATCCCGGCTGTATTATATCAAAAAGATAGCTCAAAAGCATATAGTTTTTCTTTTGGAAGCGGCTCCGTCGCCCCCGCCCACTTCGGGATAATTTTACTTAAAGGAGGGTAGCACCATTAAAAGAAAATTTCGGAGTTAAGAAAAATTTATCGGGTGCTGCCCGACAAACGCGAGCCCCGAGAGAATTCATCTTTGTTTTAAAAGAAAATCGGGGCGAGCCAACCGAACTACCACAAGGTCGCAGAAGCGACCGACCCAACATGAACAGGAAGGGGTAAAATAATAAAGGCGGGGTCGCCACCACAATAAACGGGGTGGGTGGGTTGATACGGAATTTGCTATAATCAAAACGAGTTCTAAAAAAAATCGCGCGCAACGTCGTCCGTCGTCCAATCGGAACGTCAAACGTCCCTAAGCAAAAAATACAAAAGAACGAGGCCGACCGTGTCCAGCGTAGCTTTAGCGAAGTTGGAAGGCCGAGCAATATAAATAGTAGGAACGAACGAAGAGAGCGACTACATTTTAAGAATGAAAGAGGTTCGGATTTGTTCGTAGACGTTCACCAAAACAAAAAACTTACTGGAAGTTTTACTGAACTGAAATCCAGTATCCCCGGATTCAACCATAAAAATAAGCATTGCAATTGCCATTATTTTTTCCCCTTTAAAACATTTAAACGAAATTTTACTAATTCTTCATTTACATCAAAATAATCTGCTAACCATAGTTGGAGTTCTCCCTCATTTTGCAAAATCGCTTCATGAAATTTTCATTTTTTCTGCGTATAATGAAAAGTGTATGAAACAAACAACGTTTACTATAACTGGTATGCATTGTGCTTCTTGCGCGGTGCGCAACGAAGAGGCTATTAAAAAAGTAAAAGGTGTACAGGATGCTGTAGTAAATTACGCCACACGCAAAGCGACAGTACATTTTGATGAGTCCGTCGCATCCGAGCATGATCTACACGTCGCTGTTGAAAATACAGGGTATAAAGCTGTGGATGAAAAAAGGCAGGATCATGAACACATGATGCATACGGAGGTTAAAGAAGCGTGGAAAAAAGCGCAGTGGGCGATCATTCTTTCTATTCCGGTAGTTATTCTCGCGATGTTTAACATTACACTTCCGTTGACCATTTTTGGTCAAAATGCAAGTATTATCATCAACGCGATTTTAAGCACCGTAGTGATTCTAGGCTTTGGATACGAGTTTCACCGGGGTATGTGGATGCAGCTCAAACACAAAGCAGCAAATATGGATACGCTTATTTCGCTTGGCACCCTTGCAGCGCTTCTATACAGCTTATGGGCTCTTTTTACAGGCGAGGAACATATGTATTTTGAGACCGGTGCGGTGATCACCGCACTTATTCTCCTGGGCCGGTATTTTGAGGCAAAAACTCGCGGCCAAGCATCAGCCGCCGTACAAAAACTCCTTGAGCTAGGGGCAAAAACTGCCCGCGTGCTGCGTGACGGAAAAGAGGTAAATATCCCCATTGAGGAAGTAAAAGTAAGCGATATACTGTTCGTCAAGCCCGGTGAAAAAATTCCAGTTGATGGAAAAATCACTGAAGGACTTTCAAATGTTGATGAGTCTATGCTTACAGGCGAAAGCATGCCGGTTTCGAAAAAAATAGGCGATCTCGTATATGGCGCAACGATCAATATGAACGGAGCACTTCACATCACTGCCACAAAAATAGGAGAAGACACCGTGCTTGCGCAAATTGTCAAAATGGTTGCTGATGCGCAAGCAAAAAAAGCGCCGATTCAAAAGCTCGCTGACCGCATTTCGGGCATATTTGTTCCTGCAGTACTAGTGGTTGCTTTTACTACGTTTCTTGTCTGGTATATGGTGACTGGGGAGATTGGTAAGAGTCTCATCCCAGCTGTTGCAGTGCTCGTCATTGCCTGTCCCTGCGCGCTTGGTCTTGCCACTCCCACTGCTATCATGGTAGGAACGGGTTTGGGAGCGCGCCGGGGAATTCTTATCAAAAACGGCGAATCGCTTGAGAAAGCAAAAAAAATTGACGTGGTGCTTTTTGATAAGACGGGCACGCTGACTGAAGGCAAGCCTGCGGTAACCGACATAGTTTTGTTTGACAAAAATGCTTCAGAGGATTCCTTACTTACTGTTGCGGCAAGCATTGAGGCGATGTCAGAACATCCGCTTGCCACAGCTATTTGTCAAGAGGCGAAAAAAAGAGGAATTACCCTCAAAAAAGTGAATGGCTTTGAAAATGTGGCAGGCCATGGTGTGCGTGGCGCTATCGACGGTGAGGAAATTCTTGTCGGAAACAGCAGGCTCATGGAGAAATATAAAATAGTTATTGACGCAGAAAAAAAACAGATAGAAAAAATTGAGCACGAGGCAAAGACTGCTCTTCTTGTTGCATATAATAAAAAACTTTTTGGTTTGATTGCAGTATCTGATGCTATCAAAAAAGAATCAAAAGCCGCAGTTTTGTCGCTCTCCAAAAAAAATATACAGACTATCATGATCACGGGAGACAATGAAAAAACTGCTCGCGCGATTGCGCGGCAAGCAGGGATAGATGAAGTATATGCGCAGGTTCTTCCACAGGATAAAGCAGCAAAAGTCAAGCTTTTGCAAAAAAAAAGTCTGGCAGTCGCTTTCGTAGGAGATGGCATCAATGATGCGCCCGCACTCGCGCAGGCTGATCTCGGGATTGCGATTGGCACGGGCACTGATATTGCAATTGAAGCAGGGGATATCGTGCTTGTCAAAGGAAATCCTTTGAAGGTTGCAGAAGGTCTTTTTCTCTCACAAATTACGTTTTCGACGATCAAACAAAATCTTTTTTGGGCTTTTTTTTACAACGCGGCAGCCATTCCCCTTGCCTCCTTGGGATTTTTAAGTCCCATTATTGCAGCAGCCGCTATGGCTTTTTCAAGTATTAGTGTGGTGTTAAATAGTCTTCGTATTAAAAGGACTCGATTTGTCTGATTTTACACCCCCACTTTAAATTCGACGACCTCTCCATCCTGCATGATGTATTCTTTTCCGACTGTTTTGACGCTTCCCTGCTCCCGTGCACTACCCCACCCGTTTGATCTCACAAAATCCTCAAAGGTTACTATATCAGCACAGATGAAATGTTTTTCAAAGTCAGAGTGGATTATTCCTGCAGCTTGTCTCGCGGTCGTGCTCCTACTGATAGTCCATGCGCGCACTTCCTTTTCCCCGGCAGTCAAAAAGGAGATAAGCCCAAGCATCTCATATGCTTTTGTGATAAGGAGATTCAAACCAGTATCAGTGATGTCATATTGTTTTAAAAATTCTTTTTGTTCTGTCTCTGTAAAACCAAGAACATCATTTTCAAGTCTCGCACAGAGTTGGAGAAATGGCGCATGAATGTCAACTTTTTCTAAAATAGCATTAATAATACGTGCAGTTTCACCTTTTTCTTGCAGTTGTTGTTCAGACGCATTAAAAACATACAGTACTGGTTTTTCTGTCAGAAGATGGAGAGAGTGTATGAGAAATCTTTCCTCATTTTTTAACGGTACTTGACGACTCGGTATGCCTTTATTAAGTTCTGTTTTCAGATGTTGGATGAGTGCAAAAAGTGCGCGTTCTTCTTTGGAAGCGTTTACTTTGGGTGAAGTTTGTTTGGCAAGTGTGGTGAGATCAGCGAGTATGAGCTCGGTTCCAATAGTTTGTATATCCCCTACTGGGTCAATCGTTTGTGCAACATGCGCCACACTTTTATCTTCAAAAAGACGCACCACATGGACAATCAGCGACACTTCTCGAATATGTGATAAAAACTTATTTCCCAACCCCTCGCCTTGTGCAGCTCCCTTTACCAGTCCTGCAATATCATAAAACTCAACAGCAGCAGGGATGATTTTTTGTGTTTTGACTATTTTTGCGAGGGTGGCCAAGCGTGGATCAGGCACTTCAATCACGCCGACATTGGGCTCTATAGTGCAGAAGGGATAGTTTGCCGTTTCTGCGACTTGTTTTTTCAAGATGGCATTAAACAGCGTTGATTTTCCGACATTCGGCAACCCCACAATGCCGACCGATAGGTTCATGTTTCGACTTCTCCTTTCCAACTATTGAAAACTACAAAAAATATGTTATTATGATAACAATCACTAGGGAGAAACGAACATATGACTGCGTGTTATATGCAACGCCTCCCATTTTTATCGCCTCAATTCAAGTTTTTGCTTCTCATAAATAATAAAAGTTTAGACTTTATTGAAAAAGTTTCTCTATCTGCCGTAAAGCAGTAAGTGTGTTGACGTCTTTGATCAAATTTCTTGTCTCTGCTGCCATTTTCCAACCTATTTGATGAAATTCCTTCGCTAAAAAATTATTATCCGGGTTAAAAGAGTGTTTATGCAGTGGGATAAAGTACCAAATGTCATAATGGCGTCTGCATTGCCGGTCGAATTTGATTGAAGTATCAATGGTGGTTATGCTCAAAAGGGATGGTGCATAGATGTTAGTATTATCTGATTGAAAACTTGCTCCCCATTCTTCTTTCATTTCCCTTGCCAGAGCCTCTGGAGGTAATTCACCCTTATCAATATGGCCGCCATTGAAGAGCCACAGGCCAGATCGTTTATGATGACCAATGAATACTTGTCGGTATTCAGGATCATAAGGAGCAAAATAGACACAAAAATGAGTGAGTGGGTTTTCTTCCATGGTGAGCGCACCTTCCTGGGCTCTTTTTATAAACTCAATTTTCATTTTTTCCTCCCTTGCTGTCGTTTTGATCAATTTTTTCAGATGTGTTATGAGTTTTTTAGATGACATAATTCTACCCCCTTGATTTTCTTTCCCCCCGTTTTCTTTTGGAAAGGCAACATAATGACCATTATTATAAGAAGATCAACCTATCACCGCAGCTAATTCTCTCATTTTTGTGCGATACTCTTTGTGTGTTTTTATAACACGTTCGATATCTCCACTAGAAGCGCTGGCGAGCCAGTCAAATTGAGGAGCAAGTTTCCCTGTAGGTTGAGTATAGTTTTCCACCCATTCTTTGACTCCCGGTCTGCCGTCACTTGTCCAAGCATCAAAAACAGGCTTTATCGGCAACATATCCAAAGAAGCAAAAGCAACTGTTGCATGAGGTATTACGTATCCATTACCATTAAACGCTACCATTAATCCCCTTACTGTCTCTACAGCTTTTGCAGCTTGCGCATCGGTTATCGAATCTCCGACAAAAGCAATTTCCTCAAGATAGGCTCCGACTTGCCTTGCTGCTCTTTCGAGTGCCCACGCTTTTCTCGCTCCGCCCATGACAGTGATCCTATTCATCGCTTGACCCAAGCTCGTTGTCGGTAAATTCCGCCAATGAAATTTATCAAGTTCTCTTTTAAGTTCTACATCCTTCGCGGTCCCAAAGTCATCAGGAGAAAATCCAGCCAGTTTTTTTTCGAGATCTTCAATCAAAGCTGCTGCATCTCTGGAATATAATTTTTGGTAGTGATCTAAAGGTAAAACAGTACAATGGATGTCTCTTTCTGCTAAGCCCAATCTTTTTCCTATACTGACTGCATGTTGGTGATAGGAAGTTGAAACAATTCGAAGCCTGTGTCCTTCTTCACGCAATTGGTGAAAGAGTTCTTCTACGCCAGGTACTAAAGTCGCTTGAGCAGAAACATTTCTAATGTATTCCTCTGTAACACCATGGTGAACCAGGTGAGGTATGATCAATTTTAAGGTGTCGCCTGCTTCATAACCTTCTTTTTGCAATTCTCTATGGCCAGGGACAAATCCGCAAAGCATGTCATCATAATAACTAATCGCTTGATATATATTTTTACCTCCTGGAATAGCCTGGAAAACAGTAAAGGCATTATCCTGACCTGAAAGAGGTCCCTCTAGATCCCAGCAAACCATGTTTCTTCCAGAGCGTTGTGGTTGAAGAATAAAAAAACTTCTCCTTCCTAAAAAGGGCAAGATAGATACAATTTTATCTTTTGCTAAACCAGCAGGGCGCCAAAGTAAGTTAGTTCTGGCCTCTTGTAAGGCTTGCGCCATATCACTTGGATGTAGCGAGAATTCATCTTCATCCATTAACTTGTTTTCTTGTAATTGTGGTCCAAGTGCAGACAAGTATTTTTCCACAAGAGGCAACGCTCTTTGCACCTGATCACCCGGGATGTGCATTAATGTTTCAGCAGCAACCTTTGCCGCCTCTTGTACTGTTTCTCCTGCCAGACCGCTTTCCAACACTTCCATAAGGGCAGGAACTGCTTGATCAGGATCAATTAAAGGTAATAAAGTGATGGCTTGAATTCCTTTTATAGTTGCGGTCATATCTCCATAGTAGCTGAATTTACGAGGATCTGCATGAGCAACCTGACTAACTACTTCCAAAAGCTCTTGCGGCGCCCCTGGTTCTCCTGTTTTTATCCTTGTTTCAATTCTTGAAATAGTGCTGCTGTTTGGCGGATAGGGATAGAATTGTACGTTTCTATTTCCGATTATTTCTAGTGCAATTGCCATACAATAATATTTTTCTGAATACTAATGGGCTCATTTTACCATCATTATGTGATTTTACAACCTCAATTTTCCTTTTGTTAGGGGTTGAATTTATTGCTTTCAGTAAGGATTGGTTGCATATCGGAGATTGACTGTTGTTTTGGGCTGATAGGTGAATTTTGCCAGGAATCGAAAGACAAAGAAAATTTCTTACGACTCATGCCGTAAAACGGGCATATCATTTGGATTATTTTAGAAAATATTTTGTATGTGGTTACCTGGCTTTGTGCGATTTGCTCATTTCCATTTCTCATTCGTCTGGTGTGTCCATCGTGATAGTTAATTTGGTAGACAATAGGCTTAGGTTCAGTTTCTGAATGTAATGAAATAAGTATAGAAGACGACCCTCGCATATATATTGATTCTCCGATGTGTCCATAAGAAGAAACTGAAGAATCCTCGGTTTTTGGATCATAGGAGTTTTGTATCATTTCAACGGGGAGAATGATGCGCTGCGCTTTTTTTGGTTCCCACAGATTCACTGAAACGATCGTTATTTCTCGAGTGATTTTGCGGGCAGGATCATAAGGAGTGCCGGTAAGCTCGTATTGTTTGAGAGCGATGAAATGACTGTATGGATTATCCCTTGATGTGTCAATACATGCGAGATCAGCGAGTTTCATGAACTCCCATTTTTTTTCCTCATCCTCAAATTCGTTGGATGGAAGTAATATTTCGCTCTCTATAATAGCTTTTTGATTATTATTCAACAGAGTATAAAGGGTGTATTGTCTGATATGGTTGATTTTGTGGGATAGTTCATCCAGGGGACTTTTCACAACATCAACATTTTGATTTTCTCCTTCAGCACTTCCCATAGGGCAATAGTATATCATACCAGATTTTTCTCTTGACTTATTGCAATTCATTTGCAATAATGGAGAAATGGAGGCTATTTTTGAAAAACTCCGCAAAAATGGATATCGGATCACGCTGCAGAGACAACATATTATTGCAACTCTCACAAAAACTCCCCAAAGTGTTTCTGAAATTGCGACTGACCTTGTTAAAAAAGACTACTCCACTGATATTGTGACGGTGTACCGGACGCTTGAATGTTTCGCTAGTCTTGGCATTGTCTCAAAAACACTGGTTGGCGGGACAATCATGAAGTATGAACTTATCGGTGGATCAGGACATCACCATCATGTTATGTGTGATGCATGCGGTAGAGTTGAAGATATCCCGCTTGATGAGAAGTCACTGCTTGAAAGGGTGAGCAAACAAACAGATTTTCGCATTACCAGTCATGCGCTTGAATTTTTTGGACTGTGTGTACGATGTCAATAAATACAAAAACTCGATTTATTTTTTTCGTTTCAGGTATTGTCATCATTGTGTTACTTTGGTACTTCTTGAAAATGAACATTTTCAAAACCCGTGGTTCCCCATCTCTACAGAGTGAGAAAATAACTGTTGTTGCATCTTTTTATCCGTTAGCAGAGTTTGCACAGCACGTGGGAAAAGAAAAAGTGGCTGTTGCCACTATAATTCCTGCTGGTGTTGAGCCGCATGATTTTGAGCCGACTCTCCAGAATGTGCTCATCATTCAAAAATCCGCAGTGTTTATATACAACGGCGCTGGATTTGAACCATGGATCGAAAAGTTGCTCCCCGATATGCAAAAAACAGACACTATTGTGGTCAATGTGAGTAAAGATTTGGTGTTACTTCAGGGAGATGTGGAGGAAGGAACTATTTTCGATCCCCATGTTTGGCTTGATCCTGTTTTGGCGGGTAAACAGGTTGATGCGATCAGCAAAGCTTTGATCAACGCAAACCCCCAAAATAAAACATTTTACGAAGCCAACGCCGAGGACTATAAGAAAAAATTGGCAGATTTAGACGCAGACTTTCAAAATGGGTTGAAAAGCTGCGCTACAAGAGATGTCATTGTATCCCACGAAGCCTTTGGGTATTTGGCCAAGCGATACAATTTCACTATCCTATCTATTACTGGCATATTTCCTGATGAGGAACCCTCGCCACAAAAGATGGCAGAAATTGTAGAGTTTGCCAAGAAAAATACGGTGGAATACATCTTTTTTGAAACACTGCTTCATCCCCGTTTGTCAGAGACAATTGCGAAGGAAATTGGGGCACAGACGCTCGTTTTCAATCCACTTGAGGGGTTAACGAACGAAGATATCGCCCAAGGCAAAAATTATCTCTCCATACAAAGGCAAAATCTTGTTAATCTAAAGATAGCCTTAAACTGTATATGAAACATGAACCGATTATGAAAATCGAGGAGGTGAGTTTTGGTTACGGCGGAGTCAATGCTATTGAGAAAATAAGCTTTGAGGTTGATCGCGGTGACTATATCGGCCTTATTGGACATAATGGTTCGGGGAAGACTACTCTGATCAAAGTCATTCTCGGGCTTCTTTCTGCTTCCTCGGGTAGGGTTTCTCTCTTTGGGAAAAAACAGCATAGATTCAATGACTGGACGCGGATTGGATATCTTCCTCAAAATATATCGCTTTTCAACCCGGTGTTTCCCGGGACAGTGGAGGAAGTCGTCGCACTGGGGAGGCTTTCGCAAAAAGAATTTCCCAAGAGACTTGAGGTTGATGATTTTTCTGCGGTACATGAGGCATGCAAGAAAATGGGCATAGATTATCTATCCCATAAACTCATCGGAGAGCTTTCTGGAGGGCAACAACAGCGAGTACTTCTTGCACGAGCAATCGTCAATGAACCTGATTTGCTCATACTTGATGAGCCGGTAAATGCGGTGGATGCAGAAACCAGAGAGGAATTTTTTTCGTATCTCAACGTCATAAACAGCGAGAAGGCGAAAACAATACTGCTTGTGAGTCATGATATAGGAAATATCAGAAAACATGCAAACAAACTGCTTTTTTTGGATAGAAGTTTGGTTTTTTATGGTTCGTTTGAGGAATTTTGCACATCTCCCACGATGACTGATGAGTTTGGTAAAGAGGCGCAACACATTATTTGTCATCACCGACATTAAAACATATGGATATTACCGCGCTGCTTAGCTATGGGTTTATACAAAGAGCCATCATTACCGGTATCTTTACGGCTCTCTTATGCTCGTCGCTAGGTTTATTTTTGGTGTTGCGCCGCCTTTCCCTCATCGGTGACGGGCTATCTCATGTGAGTTTTGGCGCAATCGCACTAGGGATTTTTGCCGGAGTCTATCCTCTATATGTTGCAATACCTGGAGTCATCATTGCATCCTTGTTCATTCTTGCATTGACGCAGAAATCACGAGTCTATGGCGATGCGGCAATTGGTATTGTATCGTCAATCAGTGTCGCAATCGGCGTCATATTAGCAAGTCTTTCGGGAGGTTTTACGGTTGATCTTTTCAGTTTTCTTTTTGGAAATATTTTGACTATACGCCTCGAAGAGATGATTGCGACGATTATAGTATCTTCACTAGTCCTTATCGTCATCTTTCTTTTTTACTGGGACTTTTTTGCAATTTCCTTCAATGAAGAACTTGCACAGGTAACGGGTATAAAAACACACAAAATTAATAGTCTACTCGTCATTTTGACTGCTGTAACGGTTGTCCTGTCGGTAAAAGTGGTTGGGGTAATGTTGGTTTCATCGCTTTTGATTTTGCCGGCTGTCAGCGCCCTTCAAATTGCCAAAAGTTTCAAAAACGCGCTCTTTTTTGCGCTTTTTTCCTCCGTTGTCTGTTTACTTCTGGGTATCTTTATATCATTGATTTTCAACATCCCAACAGGAGCAACTGTTGTCCTCATCAATTTCCTCTTTTTTATGCTTGTTCTGGGGTATAACAAGTTGAAAAGTACCTCATGAATTTCAGCGAACTCCAAGCGTTTCCTTTTTATACACAATATTTTTTGGAGTAATGATGACGCTGCGCTCACCTCCCACCACTTGTCCCGCTTGTTCTCCTTTCCATCCATACTTCTCGCGCGCAATTTTTGAAGCACGTGATATCTGTTTTTCTGGCATGAAGACGGCAAAACCAGCCCCCATATTGAAGTTGCCATACATTTCCTCATCGTCATTTCCAGAGTGCTCCTGTATGAGTTGGAATATTGGTTGGGGCTGGGGCACGTGATCAATGATATACGTTAATTCTTGTTGTGCCCTCATGAGTTTTCTCCACCCATGACCAGTGATGTTGACCAT
>C687J35174_10007001_pt1 | contig 14612 bp, 19 predicted proteins | sample RifCSPhighO2_01_FD_35174 | JGI IMG/M metagenome (IMG submission 35174) | reverse complement strand
AAACGTGGCGGGTTGAATATTATAGAAATTTAATACTCAAGACTAGTCATTTTTTTGGACAATATACTTTGTGTGTATTTTTTATAACAAAAAAGCCCATAAGTTATTGGGCTAAGGAGTATTATGCCGTCTATTAATTTGGTATAATTCCTAATTTTTTGGCATCTTCAATGAGTTTAGATTTTTCCATATCGGCTTGTGTCTGCTTTTTTGATTTTTGCAATGTTTTGCTTCGAGTTTTCTTAATCTGATCGGCTATTTTTTCTTTATTATTAAAAACACGTAATAGTGCTCTCTGCCAATTCACATTATTATTAAAAATTTCAATCTCATAGTTATCATCCACTTGGAAATAGACATTCAAAACAGGGGTCCACTCTTTATCCCACGCAGAATCCAAACCACCTTCTCGGAAATTTCTTCTGGGATGATACCAGGCCTTGACTCTATTTCCACCAAACATTGTTTGATCCAAACTGGTGTGGAAAGAAAAGTGACCAAAATTACGCAATTCCGATACAACATGTGTGTGGCATGAGTGTTCTGTTTCGCTAATAATAACACCTTGCTTAGACACTAGATCAATAATTTCTACAACGACCCTATTTAAAAATTTCTTTCTAGTCTGAATTTTTTTGGCAAGTTGATTGGGTCTTTGTGCCAAGATATTCACTCCATTTGTAAAGATTCTGGACTGATTATGTGATTAGTAGATAAAAAGTCAAGATTTATTACAACCAAAAACCGGCTTCTGGCCGGTTTTTGGTTGATTAACGTTTTGAAAATTGTCCCATTTTTCTTGCTTTTTTGTGGCCGTATTTGCGTCGTTCTTTGGTTCTTGAGTCGCGAGTCAAAAATCCTGACTTTTTCAGTTTCTTGCGAAAGTTAAGATCAAACTCAATCAATGCTCTAGATATTCCGTGTTTAATAGCACTGGCTTGACCACTCAATCCTCCACCACCGACCACAATGGTTGCCTTGAATCGATTCAGGGATTTAAGTTTTCTTAAAGGTGATTCAACAACACCCCAAAGATTAATATCTGAAAAATAGCTTCTGTAGTCTTTTCCATTAACAGTAACTAGAGCTTTTTCTTCTTCGGTGGCATCGGTAGATTTTTTAGTATATAAACGAACTCTAGCGATAGATTCTTTTCTTCGCCCGATAGCCTGAAAATATTTTTCTTTAATATTGCCATTGCCATTAGTGGTAAAAACCTCCTGAGCAACCAAAGCACCCACTTCTTTTTCAGTTTGTTTAGGAGGATTTTTTTTAATCACTTTTTTCCCCTCGGCCTGACGTCCTCGGGACGAAGGCTTAACAGAAGATTTTTTAATTGTTGTTTTTTTTGATGTTGGCATGTTTTTCAAATTTTAAATTCTTTATTATCTTGTCTCTGGTTTTGTTCTTTGGAAGCATCCTGTAGACGCAATCCCTTATAACTTCAGTTGGTCTTGTTGCCCAGAGTTCTGAAAGTTTTCTGGCTCTAATACCACTATGATATCCGGAATGATGGTAGTATGTTTTGGTGCTAAACTTAGAACCGGTAAATTTAATTTTATTTACGTTTTTCACCATAACCTCAAATTGAGGTAAAACCTCAGGTTGATATGAAGCTAAGTTTTTCCCACGCAAAAGTACAGCAATCTTTGATGCCAATCTCCCTAATGTTTCATTTGTTGCGTCTAATTCAACTTTTGTCATTTGGATTTGTTTAGAAATTTAGAACTTACTTTATAAATTCTATTATAACCATTTCAGCGCTATCTGACCTCCTTTGACCTAAACGCAATATTCTAGTATAGCCACCATTTCTTGAAGAAAAATCAGGGGTTATTTCTGAGATTAATTTTCTAGCAGCTTTTTCACCAACTTCTGTTAAAATCAATCTTCTTGTGGCAAGATTTTCTTTTTTGGCCATAGTTATTAATTTTGCAATATAGCTAGATAGTGATTTTGCTTTGGCTTCGGTGGTTTTTATTTTGCCATGTTCTATCAATGCTGTCGCCAGTGCTCGATAAAGCACTTTTCTTTGTCCGGCCTCTCTTCCGAATTTTCTTTGTTTGCCTCGGCGCATATTTTTTATTTAACCTTCTTCTTTGCAGTTAATTTCTTCTTTGTTTTTATTTCTTTTTCCTCTATTTTAACTTCCGAAATCAGCTTGAAATGTTCCACTAGAATCTCCGAAGCCTTCTTTAGGGCTTCTTCCGGATCAACAGAACCGTCGGTTTCTATCTCCATTATAACTTTATTGAAATCAATTCTTTGGTCCACACGAACATTTTCTATCTTAAAATTAACGACCTTAATTGGTGAAAAAATAGCATCAACAGCAATAACTCCTATGGCAAGTTTTTCTTTTCGTCTTTGTTCTACCGGTACATAGCCAATACCCTTTTCTACTTCAAGTTCCATGCCCAATCCGATTTTCTTGTCGGTAATTGTAGCAATGTGTTGGTCTTCGTTTATTAATTCAACGTCGGAAGTGAGTTTAATATCTGCAGCTGTTACCGTTCTTTCTCCTTTGACATCAAGAGTTAGCTTAACTGGACCATCTCCATGCAATTTAAATCTTATTTTTTTTATGTTTAAAATTACTTCTATAATATCTTCTAAAACTCCTGGAATACTTGAAAATTCGTGGTCAACGGATTTTATTTTTACTGAAGTAATAGCAGCTCCTTCTAGAGATGATAACAAGACCCTTCTTAGGGGATTCGCTATGGTTGCGCCATATCCTGGCATTAAGGGTGAGATTTCAAACGAAGCCTTTGAACCATCTTTCGACAACACTTTAATTTGTTCCGGTATTTGTAGCATTTATTTTTTACGGAATATGGGTTAATAATCCCACATATACCGCATATTAATTATCTTGAATAAAACTCAATTATTGCTTGTAGGTCTCCAATATTTATTCCGCTTTCGGGCAACGTGGGAAGACCTTTAATTTTAGCCGTCATTTTTTCTTTATCTAATAAAATCCAAGCAGGTGTATCGTGTTTTTTGAGCCATGTTGGCAAAAGAGTTGTAAAGAATAGGCTCTTCAGGCTCCCTTCTCTGATCTTAAGCTCATCACCCATTTTAACTTTAAAAGAAGGAATATTGACCTTTCTTCCATTCACAAGTATGTGTCCATGGCCTACAAGTTGTCTAGCTTGATCTCTTGATTGTCCGAATCCTGTTCGGAAAACTACGTTATCTAGCCGATTCTCGAGTTCTTTTAAAATAAATCCGTAGGGTTCCTTTTTTGAGTTTATTGCCTTTTTAATATAGTTCTTAAATTGTTTTTCTAGTAATCGATAAATATTTTTTACTTTTTGCTTAGATTTTAACTGTTGGGCAAATTCAGATGCTTTTCTGGAACCTTTTTGTCCATGCATTCCTGGCGGATACGGCTTTTTGGTCATGGCAGATTTTTGAGAGTATGACCTCTCGCCTTTTAGATAAAGTTTTTCACCCAATCTCCTCTCTATTTTTTCTTTTGGTCCCGTGTAACGTGCCATGTTTTTGTATTTAAACGTTTAAACTCTTCTAGGTTTGGATCTGCGAACTCCATTGTGAGCAATTGGGGTCATGTCTTGTATTGAAGTAAGGTTTAAACCTGTTCCGGCCAATCCCCGTATAGCTGATTCTCGACCAGGACCTATTCCCTTTACCACAACTTTAATATTGATTAAATTATATTTTTTTGCTTTTTCAACAACATCTTTGGCTACCAGGTTTGCAGCATATGGAGTTGATTTTCTTGATCCTTTAAATCCCAACAAACCAGATGAAGACCAAGCGATAATGTCACCCTTAAGATCGCCTATATCAATGATTGTATTGTTGTATGAAACATTGATATGAGCGATACCGTTTATGATTTGTTTTTTTACAGATTTCTTGGAAATGCTAACATTATTTTCCGAAACTTTTTTTATACTTGAATCTGAATCTGTTTTTGTTATTACTTTTTTCTGTCCCATGTTGGTTTTTTTAAGTTTTATCTGATGACGATTTTCTTCCAGAACCCATTGTTTTTCTTACATTCCCTCTTAGGGTTCTAGAATTTGTTTTAGATCGTCCGTGTATTGGTAATTTCTTGGCATGTCTTAAACCTCTCCAGCTTCCGATTTCTCTCAATCTTTTTATGTTTTGGCCAACATCCTTTCTTAGGTCTCCTTCAACTTTATAACTTTTTTCAAGTATTTTCTGTATTTTATTTAATTCTTCAGTTGTGAGATCCTTGGCTAATTTATCGGCATTTATACTCGCAGATCTTAAAATAACCTTACTTGAAGATTGGCCTACTCCATATAGATAGGTTAACGAGTATAATATTTTCTTGTTATCTGGAATGTTTATTCCTAAGATTCTTGCCATATTAATTAAAATTATCCTTGTCTTTGTTTATGTTTTGGGTTCTTGCATATGCAATAAAGGCGACCCTTTCGCCTTACTAATTTGCAATTTATACACATTTTTTTAACTGATGCTCGTACTTTCACTTCTTCGCTCCTAGCGGAGCTTCGAAGTGCAGGCATTTCTTCATTGAGCGAAGAAGTGCCCGTCCGAAGCTTTAGCGTAGGAGGGCTATATCACTAAAATCTAAATGTTATTCTACCTCTTGATCCGTCAGGGCTTAGTTCTACCGCAACTTTGTCGCCGGGCATTACTTTTATATAATGCAAACGCATTTTTCCGGCAATATATGCTAAAATTTTACGACCATCTTCCAACTCAACCGTAAAAGTTGTGTTAGGTAAAGACTCTGTCACTATGCCATTAACTTTTTCTTTTTGTTCGTTCAAAATTTAATTATCAGCCCAAAACAAGTGGTATTGTGTTGTCCGGCGTTACCCCCATGAGCGGAAGGTCCTCCACTTAGAAATCATGGGACCCGCTCAAAACATGATATTTTAAAGCTATTACATACTATCAAAAACTCTTTTAAATGTCAATAAACATGTATTAGTTAGTAGTTAATATAAAGATTTGTTCGCCCTTTATTTTGCGGAATTTTTTTGACCCAAAATGGCGATAAAATTACTTTTACTGACTCTATGTCGGAAATATCTTTAAAATAATCTTTTATCTCTTTTTCGTTTTTACCGGATAAATCGTTTTTTATTTTATCGCTATCTATTTTGGTATAGCCATTGCCCTTAATATTCAGGGTGAATGATAGAGTGTTACTACCATCATCTAATACTACATTGTCGTAATTGATAGTAAGGTTTTCGTTAACAACTGTAAGGTTTTCACTTTTCTCAATATATTGTTTAACAAGTTCCATAAGATCATCTTCTTTAAATCCTACTGTCTTTATAAAACCGCTTATTGTCATCGTAAGATTATCGAATGCCTCATCAATTTTAGCAGTTGAATCCGGTTTCCCTAATTTAATAGCAGAAGAGTTAATGACCTTCAATCCGGCTGTTTGTGTTTTGAGAGAATTTTCTACGTCTTTTACGACTTGATCAGATAAGACTTGTTTGGCTGTATTAAAATCATATTCAGTAACTATTTTTGCTTTACCAATAATCCCACCTTTCATATCTTCGCTAGATTTACCATATATTTTTTCATACCTTCCGGCATCGCCACGTTCATTAAAGGCCGGTATGGTAAATTTACTTGCCAGGATATTGTACGATTGTCCTGCTTTATCAGCTATGACCTCAACGCTTATACTACCTGGGATAATTTTTCCATTCTCCACTTTGGTTCCTGGAACGGTTACGCCTTTTAATGTTCTGAAAATAAGTCCGTCCTGAGTTTGAAATCTGGTTGTGGCAATAAGAACTTGTGGCGTAGTTCCGTATTCATTAAATACAGTAATTTTGCCTCTGGATTTTTGAGCGACCTCTTTTTCTCCGGTTGTTGAGAAGGTTTGAGTTGCGCTTTTTTCTATATTAAACAACTGACCAGGAATTTTATGTAATCCAACATCAACAAAAGAGAATTTATCGGAGGAAGAGATTTTTAATTGAAGATCAAGTGGTTGCTTGCTTGGTGTTATGTCTATTTTGGCACTTCCAGTAGATATATAAATTATAGTTCCAAACATGACAATCGAAATTATACCTAAAATAATTAACAATTTCTTAGGAAAATTTTTAAATGATTTTTTTGTATTGTTATTGATCCCTGCCCAAATATTTTCAATCGGAATACGCTCGCTCTGTTCTTTCCAGACATTTTTAATTTCATCCACGGGCTGTGATGCCGGTTTTTTCTTTACAGCGAGAGTCATTGGTCGCTCCTTGTTCGTGACGATTTTTATTGGTGTTCCTTCTTGTTTTATAATATCTTCGAGGCCTCTATTTGTTTTGGAAACAGTTATGGCTTGATAACCATTATCATCATCGTTATCTTCTTGAAGAGTTTTATCAATTTCCTCTTCCTCATCATTAACTGACACTTTGAGGTCAAATCGGTTTGCTGTGGTTATCAAAGTCTTATCATCGTTATTTTTTGCAAGAAGGACATCAAATTTGTATTTATCTGCAAGCTTGTTTATTTCAGGGCTGGAACATAGAAGGGATATTTTCTTATCTAATTTTACGGCTTCATTTTGGAGAATGATAAAGTGTTCTTCGTTTTTGAAAGCTCTTGATGTCTTGGGCAAGACAAATATTACTTCTTGTGCAGAAGCATTTTTAAACAAATCCAAAATTTCCTCAAATTTATCGTCTTTAAGGACATTGATTATTTTTGTAGAAGCCATCTATTTACAGCATAACACAATGGAAACCGAGAAATATCAACACTTTATTTCAATAGTACACATAATTAATTAAAATTCTTTGTGAAATTAAAAAAGCCGTTTGCCTAGGAGATTAATCCGAGACAAACGGCTTTGGATCAGAACGCGAAGTTCACGACATAACGTCCTCTAATTTGCCACTGTTGGGACGAAGTCCGCAGTAGCGCTATTTCTGCTCGATCCCCTTTTTTCTTTCGAGGAAAGACATCAAAGCCGAGACCAGTCATCCAGACTACTGGTCGACCTAAGGTCTTGCGCACAAGCACATCTGGTGAGAATGCGAGACGAGATTGCACACCCTTACGACCGAGTTTGAATATGGGATTGGTTGCAAGGGCCAAAGCGATTGATCCACCGATTGTTTTCTCAATCCGGGCTACTGGCACAGCAATTGTAGCAAGTGGACTTGTTCGGAAATACTGCATTCCGATCATGGCTTTTTGGGTTCTCTTCGAATCATTAGACATAATACCCAGAACGTTCACTGTTGTTTGTGGCTTGTGTACAATCTTCAAACCCACTCCAGTTTCATTGGACCACGATCCAGTTCTTGGAATTGCTGTCGAAATTGACTCAACAAGCCAATTTGAAGCATTGAACGTGGTTCGATTGAAGACCGATGGCGGGGGTCCCTCAATGGGCACGATTACGCGATTGTCTAATTGAAGCGTGTAGTTGGTGTTTTTCTTCCTTTCATCTTTCTTGATGGTTTGTGCTGCAGCTGTACCGCCACAAAAGATTGAGATCGAAGCAGCTGTGGCATAGCTCATCCAAGAAACAAGCCGTCGAACATTTTTCCTATAATCTTCCCAATCTGCGAATCCAAATACCCACAAAATGCCAATCGGATAAAACGCCATCCAGAACGGGTGGCCAAATATAACACTGGCAGCATAACCCGTTGATCCGCCCTTGCGCAATATGAACAGGAAACAGGTAATCATTCCTAATGGAATGGTCATCATGTAGCGTTGAACGTAGCGCAAGGTCACAATCTGCCAATTGCTCATTGTTGTTGATGCAACGAAATTTTCAATCTGAATATACTCAGGATCAGTAGTAAAGAGGTTTCTGTAGCGTTGAACTTCTTGCCTTGATAAGCTTCGGAATTTTTTGTCGCTGTCTCGAATACCCGCCAGCTCAGTCATTTTCCTGAATCCCATAAAAAACCGACCCTGTTTGGGTTGGGGCCCATACTGCTCGGCATGTTTGTCCAGCCATCTCATCCGTTTTTGAAACCTAAATAATCTATCTGGTGTCAGTTCTTCTCTGGCGGAAAGATGTCTAGCCTCCATAATAATACTGTCGGCTTCGGCTATTGCTTTCTCAAATGGCACCATCTGATCTTGCGTCACATGATATATTGTCACGGACTTATAACGCAAAGAGGTGTCTAAGGGTGGCCAGAAGATCACCGCAACACAGATTACTAAAATAGCTACAGCTATATATCCTAAAACACGATTTTTTGTTACCACCTGAATTCTCCTTGTCAAAGGACCGTATTTATCTAAATATTAACATAATTTTAAGAGTAGTCAATTATTAGTTATTTTAAAAAATTAAGAACTTTCATTACATCATTTTCGTTTTTTGTTTTCATCAATTCTGTTCGTAATTCTTTAGCTCCATCCCAGTCCGAAATATAAACTTTGAAGAATTTCTTCATGGTATCGAAGTTTTTTACTTGCCCTGAGTCTGTCGAAGAGTTACCCCAAAGTTCCGTAAATAATTCAATATGTTTTTTAAGAAGTTCTATTTTTTCTGTCGATGTTTTGGTGGCCGGATCAATTGAAGGATCAAAGAACCAAGGATTAGAGAATACTCCCCTGCCAACCATTATTCCGTCTAGGCCATATTGTTCTGCTTTTTCTATTCCATCATCATAGGAGGCAACATCACCGTTACCAATTATGGGAATTCCGGCGTTTTGACAAAGAATGGCTGCTTTTCCTATTTCATCCCAATGAGCAGGAAATTTGGACATTTCTTTCATTGTCCGGCCATGGAGAGTGATTGCGGTTGGCTCGGCTTCAATAAGTTGAGATACCCATTCTTCGGTAATTATCTTGTTGTAGCCAATACGGGTTTTGATCGAAACGGGAAGACCTTCGGCTCCTCGTTTTGTCTCGCGAATTATTTCTTTAGCCAGTTCAGGATTTCTTATGAGTCCCGCTCCGCTATCATGTTTGACTATCTTACCAGAAGGACAACCCATGTTTATATCAATTCCATCAAAATCAAGTTCTACGGCCAGTTGGGCGCATTTATAAAAATTTTCTGGTTTAGCGCCAAAAAATTGAGCTACAATAGGTCGCTCATTTTCTTTAAATATTAAATGGGGCATTAGTTTGGGTTTGCCCTTTTCAGAACACAGACCATCGCAAGAAACAAACTCGGTATATAAAACATCAGGTTTTCCACATTCAATGATAATTTGCCTGAATGCCATATCAGTCACGTCAGCCATCGGTGCCAAAATAAAAAACGGCTTATTTAATTTTATCCAAAAGTTTTTTAAAACTCCCTCCATTCTGTTGTTATAATTTATAAATTTTAGTTTACACCCCAATACGATCGTAGCACTTCGTAAATAATAATTAGGATTATAGGTTAAACATTCTTCTTAAGTCTTTGTCGTATTCTATACTATAAGTAGTTATTAATCTTGTATATTGTTTGATATTTTCTTCAAATAATATTTCTTTTAAAAATTCAGGTACCCTATGGGGATAAATCCAAATACTTTTTTGAAATTCTTTAAACCCTATAATCCTAAGCATAGATCTTAATTCGTCCCGATACCTCCTTTTCTTTTCCGGTACATCAAAAAAGATCATTCTCCATTTTCCATCCCATTTTTGATCGTGACTTCGAATAAAATGTCCACTGGTCTTTAAAAAAGAAAAGAAAGCCTCTTTTTCACCCAAAGAGGTTAATTTATAGATGTCATTTTCTTTTTTAATAAAACCATCTTTTTTCAAACGATAAATAGTGCGATGATAATTATGGTAGTGTCTCGGTCCTTGACCGAACCCGAATCTCTTAGCGTGACTGTTGTGAAAAAACGAGTCAATTGTTATTGACCCAATTTCTCGTAATATTACAAAAATAACTTTTGCCATAGAAATTGGCACCGTTTTTATTTTTTGTCTTATTTTCATATCTTTCATGATTTACATTATAATACGATCGTATTAGGGTGTAAATATTTTTTAGTATAGATGCTTAGTATAAATAAAACATAAACAAAAAAGTCGCCTATGTGGCGACATCGTCATGCTTTTTGTTCTTATTCTCAAGCGCATCGGCAATTCTTTTAAGTTGTGTAAAAATATCTTTTAAAACCGGGCAAATCCAGATTACCAAACCAAAAAAAACGAGCATTAATCCAACATATCCATCCATCATATCTTACCCCATTTTTATCATTTTAAACAACGGTTGATATGATATCAAAATAGTTAATTCTATGCAACCGTTGCCCTGATTCTCCGGACACCGGCAGAAACAGCTTCTTCTTTGGTTATTTTAAAATGACCAATCTCGCTAGTATGAGAGACATGGGGACCTCCACAGACCTCTTTTGAGAAATCGCCTACTGAATAAACATTAACTCTCGGCGGATACTTAAATTTGAAGAATGCCATTGCGCCGGATTTTACTGCGTCTTCATAAGACATCTCTTCTTTGGTGACGGGATAGTCTTTCCCCACTGCCTCATTAACAAGATTTTCTACTTGTTTTATTTCTTCCGAAGTTACTTTGCGCGGAAAAGTGAAATCAAATCTCAATCTTTCGGCAGTAATATCTGAACCGGCCTGTTGAACTTCCGTGCCCAGAACTTTTCTCAAAGAGGCATGTAATAAATGAGTTGCTGTGTGTAATCGGGTCGCTTTTTTCATTTCTTCTTCATTTCCAGCTTTTAATTCCACTGTATTCATCAGCAATCCATGTCCGCCAAATTTTTTCTCTGATCCGGTACGAGATATGTCTTGGTGTTTTTCTTTTTCTTTTATAAATCTAGTCTCATCAATTTCTCTACCATCTCTCTTTGCCAATTCTTTAAGTAATTCAATAGGAAAACCATAACTTTGCTCAAGTAAGAAGGCTTCTTCACCAGAAATCTTTTTACCAAATTTAAAATAGTGTTCTTCACCTTCTCTAATTCGTGAACTAAACCTTTGGGCTTCTTCATGGATCACTTTTTCTATTTCTTCACGATTAGCATTTATTTTAGAATAGTAATCGGTATCTTTGTAGGTATCAATGATAGATTTAAATATCTCCATGAAGGGGTATTTATCGTCTCCCCTAAATGTGGCATGCATTGTCGCACGACGTATTAAGCGTCTTAAAATGTACCCCTGATCTTTGTTGGAAGGCCTTAAACCATCAGAAATTAAAAATACTGAAGCTCTTAAGTGGTCTGCAATTATTCTAAAACTTTTTTCCCCGTCTAGGGGTTGGGTTACGTTTTTTTTAACAACTTTCATTGTTGATTCAAAAACATCTGTTAAAAATATATCTGGCTGATTTTGGGAAGCTGCTGTTATTCTTTCAAGGCCACCACCAAAATCTATGTTTGGTTGAGGTAGTTCCATAAAACTTTGATCTGTATTTTTTTTGTATTTCATAAATACATTATTTCCAATCTCCATAAAACGACCACAATCACAATTCACATGACACATCTCGCCATAAATTTTAGAATCATGTTGACCACTATCTCCAAAATCATAAAACATTTCACTGTCGGGACCGCCCGGTTGTCCAACAAGCATCTCTTCTGGTGTCCCAGATAATGACCACCAGTTTTTTTTCTCACCATAATAAAAAATTCTACCGTCACGCATACCTTCTTGTTCAGAGTTTTCTAGATCAATAGCTTCTATGTCTACTGTTTTAAATAGTTCCTTCCAAATTTTAACTGATTCGACATCTCGTGGAATCTGGTTGTTACCAGAAAATACGGTTACATATAAATTTTTAGGATTAATTTTTATTTCATTAGTAAGAAAATCAAACATCCAGTTAAGCTGTTCTTTTTTAAAATAATCGCCGAATGACCAGTTGCCTAGCATTTCAAAGAATGTTGTGTGTCTGTTATCTCCAACTTCTTCAATGTCTTGTGTGCGAAAACACTTTTGTGAGTTTGCAACTCTTGTGCCTGCCGGATGAGGTTTCCCAAGAAGATAAGGAATCATTGGTTGCATTCCAGCAGTCGTGAAAAGTACCGACTGATCGTCTGGCAGTAAAGACGATGAGGGCACAATTTTGTGTTCTCGTGATTCAAAAAATTTTAGAAATTTTTGTCGTATCTCCGAATGGGTCATCTAAATAATCTACCAAAAATAATGTGTTTTTACAAATTAAAAAGAGGCTACATGCCTCTTTAATGAGTTCGAGAGTGTAAGCCTCCTGTCGCTTCTATCAAAGATCGTTCGGTATAACCCAATACTCTCAATCTTGATTCAAGTTCGCTGATTCTCTGGTTTTGCCTCTTGAGCTGGTCAAGAAGATGCTGATTGAGCTGAAGCTGGTAGTGTAGCCATCCCCATCGCCATTCCCAGCAAATGATCTCTGTTTGATTCTTACCAATAAGATATGGGTACAATGAGAACTCAAGAATATAAGCCTTGTTGTCTAAGGCTCGGAATTTTCTAGCTTCATTGGCCATGCGAAGAACTGCATCGTGAGGCCGATCGCCTTCTGCTGGCTGACCAATTGTGCGGTTGAATGTCTTCAACTTGTCGTGACTTTTTGTTTCTATGTCACGTGGTGTTCCTGGACCTTCAAAGTATTCAATGAAGTAGGTCTTATCGTTTAGGACAAGAATATTGCCGGCACAGAGGGACTCACTAGTGTTGATGGCCTCGTTGCACAAAGTATAGAAAGCCGTTCCAGCTTCGTTGTGACCTTCATTGTTTGCAAGACAAAAGGCCAAAATAGTATCGAAATCCATTTGATCATACTTGACCGGACACTTGAAATGATTCTTTTCATCCTCATGGAAGTGCCGGCAAGAAATTCTACCATGTTTAGCAAGAAACGCTCTTAACTCTTCTTCTCGTCCCCTAAGAGTTCGTGGTGGAAAACAAATAAAATCAGCAATATTGAAACCTGCTTTATGAAGCTGTTCCAGTCGAACGTGTTTCAGGGGATATTCTTGACTAGACATTGTTTTTTCCTTGTAAAAATACAAATATAAAAAAACCATATCATTTGAAGTAAAAATTGTCAAAAAAAGAGCCTTATTCAGGGCTCTTATCAGATCGGATTTTATCCAATTGTTTCTTCTTTTTTTGTAATCTTCTTAATTTTTCCAGATTCCTTGTTTTTTCCAGTTTATTTTGAATTTCTTCTTCTAATTTTTTGTTTTTTCGAGTAAGACATTTCTCATAAAGCTGTTTGAAAAAATTATTCATGCTCTCCCCCTTTTGACATATAATATGAAATGCTTTCAATATTTTATTACAAATTTTCTAAAAAAGCAAAAATTGTTACGAAATCCCTGTCTGTCTAGATTTGGCAATAGAAAAGAACATCAATTTCAAACTCTCTAAGAGGGGTTTTGTTATTTTTGACATTAAATTATTTTTATGTATAATATTAACACCTTAGGTACATTGAAAAAATAAGGGGTGTCATTGATATTCAAAGAGGCGATTAGATCTTTTTTGACTTTATTTTTTAGGTTTTTTCATGGTAAAAAGGGTGCTGAATTAAAAAAATTTAAATCACGTGCTTGTTGTGAACCAGGGTTAGAGAGATATTTAAAAGCTTTTCAAAAACCTGACATAAAACAAGAATTTAGTTTAAAAGATTTTTCCCTCTATTATTCTTATGGTCTGGGAGATCAGAATGGTTTTTACGGTATTTACACTGATGCTAAATTTACTTTTGTACTCACGTACGAAAAAGGTACTAAAAGTCGGAGTAGTGCAATTGCCTGTATTGGTTTTGATGTTATTGATGAGTCTACTATTCTAGTTAAACAGATCCAAGGAGTTTCAGGAAAATTATCAATCCTTCAATGTTTCCGATGGGAAAAAATGTTACTAAATATTGTAATAGATTGGGCAAAGAATGCTGGTTTTAAAAAAGTAAAAGTGATCAGAGCAGAATCAAGTCAATGGTATAGGCCACATCGAGCTCAGAATCTTTTTATGAAATATGACGTTACTGCACGGCGTTCTGGATTCAAGTTTGACAAAAAAGACCAGACCTATGTCCGAATATTGTCATGAACAAGCGAATTCGCTTGTTTTTTTTAATTTATCTCATCAACTTGGACNCCATTATATTTTTNANNAAAATTTGATATAATATAGATTAGTTAAATTTAAATGGGGGCTATGGTGAAGCGGTTATCACAGCTCTCTGTGGCAGAGCGGTCACGGGTTCGATTCCCGTTAGCCCCCCAAATGTGATATAATACTTTTATGAATAATCAAAAAACAAATGACGATGTGTTGAGCGACGATTCGCCGGTAGAAATAGTGGGTTTAGACGAGTTAGAAAAAGAAGAGCCAGAGGACTCAACCGTAAGTACCTCTGATTATGGGGATGATGTGGACGATACAACTCCCACAGAAGCGGAAGAGACGATCGAAAAGGCCGATGACATAATAGAGGAAGCAACCCTTGAGCAAAGCGAAAGGAGCAGTCGTCGTATGACGGACGAAAAAGAACATCCTAGTTACTAAGTAACCAGAATGTTTTTTTATGTTTCATAAATTTGTTCATCAGCTAATATCATAGAGTCCAGGTTGTTAATAAGCTCTTTAAATTCTTTATCTTCAAAAAAACTGGACACAAAAAGAGTTTATGAGTTGTTAGAAGCTGAATTGCAACA
>C687J35174_10006988_pt1 | contig 14628 bp, 13 predicted proteins | sample RifCSPhighO2_01_FD_35174 | JGI IMG/M metagenome (IMG submission 35174) | reverse complement strand
GAGCGTACGACCACCAACCCCCTCGGGGGAGTTTCCGAAACAGACGAACGCTCCGATCGAATCGGGGCAAGCGTGAAGGGGGAACCCGATGGGTTCCTGCGAGGGCGAGGACGAGAGTCTTTGCGATCAAAATCCCCGCCGGCAGGAATTTGCCGGACCTCCTTCACGCGTCTGTTTTAAATACAGACAATTCATGACATCACCGGATTGAACCCTGTTGCTTAATTTCTCTATATTCATCTCAATCCATCTCTATTAATCTCAATTGTTTATAGGAATTTTTTTGCATTCTTGCCATTTCTTACCAATTGGTCAATTTTGTCAATGCCTGATTATCTACTTTCAACTTACGATTCTGCCATTTCATACCAATTGGTTCGAAATGTCAATGGTCTTTTAGCCTCAAAAAAAATTTGATTAAGAATAAAAAGGAGAAATACGTTTTTTTATCACTATATTAAATCCCAAAAAAATCCCTAAAAGGCTTAGCATTTTCGATCTGCGAGACGGTGAAGATCCGGATATGCTCTCCAAGTCCGTAATACTCGCGAAGCATTTCAACCTCACGTGTGCAAGGGTAGGCATGAAGATAAACACTTTTATGAAGTGGATAAAATCCCCATGATAGAAAGAACCGACGAATCAGATGACGATAATTTGATAATTTTTCCGGCAGATCATAGCTGATCAGCCACCAAGTCCCATCCCATTTTTTAGGTTTTTCGACAGTAATTTTAGATAGTGAAGCTTTGAGGATTCTTGTTGCCCCTGAATCAGTTATTTTGACTATCTGTTTACCGTCTCTTTCTTCAATAGTGATAAGCTTTTGTTTTTCTAGTCTATGAATTGTCCGTTTGAGATAAGGAATATTAAAGCGTTTGGTGAAATGGTCAGCTTCAGGATCACGAAGATAGGGCGATGCCCAATTAGTCAGATTAGATGGATACCATTTGGTTAAAGATAAAAGACCGCTACCAATAAGATTGAGAATCATTTCAGTAGAGGAGTGATCTTTTTTATTGACAAACTTTTGACACATTGAAAGTGCAAGTTGTTCAACAGCTTGTTTCGATGGTGATGACGTGGAAATTTCTTTTTTTTGATGCTTATTGATTTCAAATAACATATTGACAATTTATACCAATTGGTTCAAAATGTCAATAAGAAGAAAAATAGACTATGCGTTATCTTATAATATTGATACATGTTCAAATTATGTTATAATAGCAACATAATTTAAGTATTGAAAGATATATGAGTACTTGTTCACAATGTGGGAATAGCTGTTGGATAAATTATGATGGCGCTTCATATTGTGCATCATGCAATCCAGACATCGCCGATAAAGCAATTGATGAAGCCCCTCGTCCGCCATGGTTTTTGGAATCCTTAGGAGATGGTTATCAAGGTGTTGGTCGAATAATGCATCTTCTTGAAACATCCTCATATCGTCATGGAAAGTCAGCCGGATCACGTTTAATAAACGCAGCTGCAGGGCCTTTGCAAATCATGGAGCAAGCTTTAGGACAAGTTTTACTCGGCGAAGTTCAGGGAAAAGAAAATGATGCACTACAAAATTTGCACTCAATGCTTGAAGCTCATACGCGGGGTAAAGTATCAAGAGAGAGTGTGATATCTTTCATGCAAAGTTCAAAGCTTTTAAGATCTGTCGGGTTTGCATTGTGGCAGGGTCATATCCGTGGTTTACAAAATGTTCAGCAGCAATTAGCAAAAGAGGGCAGAGGCGTGGTTTTTTTTAATCGTATATATGCTGATTTGAAAGCACGGGATGAAGGTTCATCTGATCCGACAACCGTTGAGGCCGTTATTACGCTTCATCAGACTGCACCTGATGAAACCCGTAACTTAATTAATGCAACGCTTTCTGCTGATCAGTATTGGCAAGCAGCAGCGGATCAAGTCAGAGAGGGTTCATTAGCTTGTATCTTACCGGCAGAATTTGAAGGGCAGGCGCTTATTGAAAATGCTACTTATGCTCAATCACCGGAAGTTTATTCAAATAGGGCATTGGAGAGATTTTCCAGTATCATAGAAGGTACAACAATCGGACGACTTAATGCTTACATTAATGAAGGTCAACAGGCAACGCTTGAAGGACAAGTGGCAACGTTTAAACGAGGCGTTGAAGCAGTAATATAAACACTCCTTGCCGGATCTCCTTCACGCGTCTGTTTTTAATAAAAATTACGACCGGGACTTAATTGTCATCCCAGACTTGATCTGGGATCTATAATCAATTAATATAGATTCCGTGTCAAGCCCGGAATGACATAGAATAACGCGAAAGTCGTGATAAAAAATATGCCAATTGAAACTATAAGAAAAGGAGTAGGACATCTTCGTGAATTTAGGGAAATTCGTAGAAAACATGAGTTTGTTATATCCATCACTCACCAGCTCAAAGATGCCGGAAAAATGACTGAATTTGCTCGATTTAAAGCAACTAGAAAAACGGATAGGATTCTTGATGAAAGCGATCCTGAAAATTATCATACGGAAGCTTACTATTATTCTCAATTGCCAATAGCAGGAGACAAAGAAGAATCCGATGCTTTAGTCAATCTTACTGCCGGTGTCGAGAGGCATCTAAAGGCCGCAAAAGATGACTATGACGGATTAAGGGATTTATATCTCATCGCTTTTCCAGTCCAAAGAGGTGCTCCGCTTGATTTGCAAATTTGTGGTTTATACAGAAGTAATGGTGATGTTAATTTAGGCGATCCGACACAACAGGATATTTTATATATAGACAATGGCAGATGGGTCGCAGATAAACCTTTTGCCTTGACACAAGATCAACTGAATTTCACGGGAACAGATATTATTGGTTGTGATCTGAGTTTTCTGCCTATTTAAGGATTTGTCGGAGCAGTTATGATTAAGGTTCTATTCTGTGTTTGTGCATTCTGACACTCTCCGCTGCAGCAGACCTGATTTGCAATCTGTTGCCACTGATCTGATGAATAACATATATTATTACCCATGCTTCTGGCATTGCAGAAAGTCTGATATATTCGTCCCTGATAACAACGAATCTGCGCTTGGTTAAATCGATTTCCATAGCAACCCATTGCTAGCCCCTGATTATTTTGCGAAGGATAGGCGACACCGCGACAATTAGATGGAGTGGTCGGAGATGGTATTAAAGTTGCTGTTGGCGATGCAGTTGGTGCAACGGTCGCCTCAGGTCCAGGAAGAACAATAGGAGTGTCATTGGGTACGGGAACGCAAAATTCTTGAGCAGGGTAACATCCACAGACGTCTTTAGCTTTTGCTGCACAGCTTTCTTCACTCCATCGTCCAGGCCAACGATTATACGTGGCTCCGTCACATTTGATCATACAATCAGGTTTATCACAACCGCCTAGTCCTGGATTACATAAAGGTCCAAGGTCCGGACCGCTTCTATAATACTGGGCATCGCAACAGCTCTGTATATTATCAATTTTTTGATTATTCAAACTTGGATTATTATTGTTGAAGTCATTATTTTGACTCGTTTGATTTCCGGAGAAAAGAGAGGGATTAGCTTCTTCTGCTCTTGAACGCAATGTTAATCCGTCTGAATTTGCCAGCTGACGCGATATTGAGATGACGACAAAAGATATTACAAAGAGAAAACCGACGACTGCAAAAAGCGCAATTTTGTGCCGGAAATTATGTTCTTTTAAAATCTTAATTTCGTGTTCCACTATATATATTAATATATAAATTAATAAATCTTGTCAAGGGGATACCATACGATATCCCCGCAGACCCTCGTAAACTCGCTCTTGCGATGCGAGGACGAATGACCTCGAGAGCAAGGAAGAGTTTTAGCGGGGTCAATGGGCGATTTTTTATCCAGATGATCCAGGATCGTATCGTGCCTATAAACAATATGGAAATGCGAAGTGAGAAATGAGAAATTAGATAATGAAGTGAGAAGTGTGATTTATCCCACTTCAGAACCATATTTTAAAATCAATATCCAGCTTCACATTTCCCACATCCTATTTCTATTAAAAAATAACTTCAATCTGCTAAAATATTTAAATGACAAATCCCATTGTCACTCATATTCATAAAGTAAGAAAACATATATCAACTCCTGAATATCTAAAAATTCTCATATTGCGTACGGTCGGGAACTTTTTGTTATTAACTTCAATTTTCATTATAGCCAAGACATTTTCTCAACCAATATACGAGGAGTTTCGATTTTACCTGGATTCGTTGACCGGCCGAAAATATGTTATCGAGGAAGATTTGTCAAAATATGACAAAGATTTTACTTCACCGGAGAATAGAGGCAGGCTTTATGAACTATTGAAAAATCGTAATATTGAGGTGATTTCACCGGCAGACCCTAATTTTAGCATTGTCATTCCGAAAATCAATGCCAATTCAAGGATTCTTGAAAATGTTGATGCGGCAAATCAAAAAGAATATTTAGCATCGCTTAAAGAAGGAGTAGCTCATGCTTTGGGAACCGCATTTCCGGGAGAAGGTGGCCATATCTATCTTTTTGCCCATTCTACCGATTATTTTTGGAATGTTGGTACCTACAACGCTGTTTTTTATTTACTATATAAGCTGGAAAATAATGATGAAGTCAATCTATATTACCAAGGTAGGCGTTATGTATATCGAATTGTAGATAAAAAAATCGTTACACCGGATGAAGTAGAATATCTGACAAGAAAGACAGACAAAGAATTATTGACTCTGCAGACATGTTGGCCACCAGGGACGACATTAAAGCGATTGCTTATGTTTGCTGAAAGAGTGGTAGAGTAAAAACCACTATAAATGCAGGTGGCGCGAAACGGGGAGCCCCATCCAAGCGCGCAGTATTCCCAAGCTTGATGCCACGTTTTCCTGGCTCAGTGGGCCTGCTCGCCCCCGCTAAGCGGGGTCTGCGCACGTCCCAATTCGCGATAAAACGGGCATCAAGCTTGAGAGTTATATACGAGCACTTGATGGGGCTGTTTCGCGACAGAATCTGCTAAAAGTTGTTACCTTATTCCAACAGCATAAAGATCCGGAAGGTTATTTTTCTGCGGATTTAGATTGGCTAAGATCAGAAGTTTTCCATCTTGAGTCACCCCGACGAAATTTTGCTCAAATGGTCCTGAATAGACAGTTTGTTTGTGAGTGCCATCATAATTGATTGTAGAGATTTGCTTTTTTTCTTTTATTATTAAATGTAATGAATCAGGATACCAAAAAATATTTTGTTGCGGTAATTCTGAAATATTGCCAATTAGGAAGTTGCGATCCTCTTTTTTATCATAGATATAGAGGTTGTTACTGACGATATCCCGACTTTCATCAGCTTGATTTGATCCAATAAGTCGTGGTTTGATTACTATTGGTATATTTACGTTGGCTTTTGCTCTATATAGAACCTTGGTTTCATCCGGTGAAAAATAAACGATTTCAAAGTAGTTTTTGGCTAATTCATAGAAAGGTTTTTTGAATGTTTCCAAAATCTTATCCGTTTGTTTCACTTCTTTTTCATGCCACGCAGTGATAATTGTTGACTTTGAACGACTGGTATCAAAAAGGTTAATTGATGTTTCATCGGTCGTAACAAGGTAAGTTATAGGAAACTTAGCTTTTGCATTGACAGTAAAAAGCAGCTCTTTACCGTCTGGTGAGACGATGCTTTGTGTATCAATTAAACTATCTAAATTGGGAAATTTTGACTTACCGATGATCAGTTTTAAAGGGTTAAAAAGAGATAGAGGTTTTTTAGTGGTATCTAAGATATACAGTCCGTTTTTTTCAACATCACCATTAAGGCTTTCACTGCTGGTCGCGTTTTCAGGATTATCAGTAATGATGGCGACTTTATTAGCATTGGCAAAATACTCAGCGTGGAGAATCCCAAGAGACGTGACTGGAGTAAGCGAAGGGTTCAGAGGAAATAGAGTCGCATCAGCCCGACTTACCACTTCACCTCTGACCAAGACATCACTTTTCCAAGTTGTATAACCATCTTTAGAAATCTCAACGGTATAATTACCAGGTGGTAAACTTATATTTTGATTAGTCGCGCCCCTCAACGTGCCATTTATAAAAATTTTAGCTCCATCAGGCGTAGAAGTGGCTATCAAGATTCCCGTTGGAACTACTTTTTTATTTATATAATCGAGTCGATATCCTCGAGCAAATCCCACTAAAATAAATAGACATGTGATAAAAAGAATTATTACAGCAGCTTGCAAGAATATTTTTTTCACAATAAAAATTATAACATACTGGTTTTAATTAGTTGAAAGCCAGTTCTAATTAGTTTAAATTGGCCAATTGTAACCAAACCCGACGGTATGTCGGGCACTAACCGCGTCGCAGGCGCGGACTCAATACTTTATACTTGATACTAAATCTGGTGTATACTAGTATCGAAAATCACAAGTGATAATCCCAATTTAATATATAAAAATATATACTTAATATATCAAAATGATACTAAAACGAAAGGCAGCTATAGATTTAGGGACGGCTAACACACTTGTCTATGTTGCCGGTGAAGGTATTGTTTTAAATGAACCCACTGTTGTGGCCTACTCATTGCAAGATAAGTCCATATTAGCTGTTGGTGAGGATGCTAAAGAGATGCTCGGGAGGACGCCTGGAAACATTATTGCTTCAAGGCCTCTTAAAGAAGGCGTTATTGCGGACTATACGGTCACTGAAGCGATGATTTCCTATTTTCTAAAAAAAGCCATAAAGAAGTTTTCTTTTGGGATTGATTTGATGATTTCCGTACCGGGGGGTTCAACTCAAGTTGAAAAAAGAGCTGTCGTTTCTGCATGTAAAGCTGCAGGCGCCACTGATGTTTATTTAATGGAAGAACCGTTAGCCGCTGCAATCGGAGCAAAGATTCCAATATCACAGGCATCCGGACATATGATTATCAATTTAGGAGGGGGTACAAGTGAAATTGCGGTTATCTCATTAGGACAGCTTGTAGTTTATAAAAGCGTTCGAGTCGCCGGGACAAAAATAGATGAGGCAATTATTCAACATTTGCGGAGGAAATACAATTTGATAATAGGTGATCGTACAGCTGAGGAGGTAAAAATAAAGATAGGTAATGCATATTTGGACGATGCTAAGGAAGAAAAAAAGTATGAAGTCAAAGGCAGAGATTTTCAATCTGGTTTGCCAAAAATAATCGAAGTATCGGAACTAGCTGTATCTGAAGCAATCCAGAAACCGCTCCGACAGATACTAGACGGTGTCAAGGAGGTATTATCAGAGACTCCGCCTGAGCTTGCATCAGACATTGTCGATCGGGGAGTTGTTTTATCAGGTGGGACAGCATTATTAAACAATATTGATAAATATATTACGTACGGAATCAATGTGGCGGCTTTTGTCGCTGAAGATCCGCTCATTTGTGTCATCAGAGGTGTAGGTTTGGCGATAGAGAATCTGGACAGCTACAAGGAAGCGATAAGATAAGAGTTGTAGGGTAGATGATGGAGATGGCACCTCGGATGGTGGCCGAAGGACTCCTCCGAGGTGGACAGACTTATAATAATAACATGACAAAAGAGATATGATTGGACTCATTCAAATTTAAAAATGTAGTCGTAATTATATTTCGATATAATAAAAATTATATTACACCTTAAAGAATAACAGAATATACAATATTAATTTTAAATAAAACCAACAGCAAAAGTCTAAATAATATAATATCCGCTGATAAATTATTTGAACAAAATACAACGAAATAATAGATAATGGAATAATCAATTATAACCTATATAATATTAGACACATATGAAGCGATCAGGCATTTTTGGTATTGCCATACCGACGCAGTCAAACCAACAGATCCTAGAGAAAATCTTAAAAAACGTCCACCAAGCGACGGATTTCTATCATATTGTCTCTTTGAATCCGGAAAACATGATTTTATGTCGGCAAGACGATAATTTTAAAAGAGTTGTTGAGAGGAGCCAAACCCGAATCATCGATGGAGTAGGGATTTTATGGGCAAGTAGACTCTTAGGTATCAAGGTAGGAGAAAAACTAAGCGGTGTAGACTTGATGAAAGAATTGCTTAAAGTAGGCAACGATGAGCGCTCAAAGGTTATGCTAATCGGAGGTAAGGAAAATATAGCAGATCGGGTCGTCGAGTGCCAATCTAAGCAATTTCCACATATCGATTTTAAAGCAGCTAAGGCTATACAAAATATTAAGTTCCCAAAAGAAGAAGAAGAAGATCAACTATTTTCAATAGTTGCCGCCTTCAAGCCACGTTTGATATTTGTTGCCTTTGGATCACCAATGCAAGAGCTGTGGATTGATAAAAATAGGCACAAATTTGGAAAATGTGTCATATTAGGTGTCGGTGGAGGGTTTGATTTCTTAAGTGGATCGGTAATTCGTGCACCGAAGTTGATTCAAGATTTAGGTGGGGAATGGTTATTTCGGTTATTATTACAACCGTGGAGGTGGAGGAGGCAATTGAGGCTAATTAAATTTATTTGGTTAGTGTTTAAGGAAAAGCTAGATATACGTGATAAAAACTGATTTAAAGCTTGAAGGTGCCATTAAAGACGTCGTAAATTATTTCAATTATTTCTCCTATCCTCCTGATATAGAGGAAATTCATCATTTCCTACAGATTAAGGTAGAAAAATCAGAACTACAGAATATTTTGAACAACTTAGTAACAAGTAAAAAACTCAAAATAATTAATACTAAATACTTCATACTTCATACTAAAAATGCCATACCATCCCACCGTATATATAAAACAATTAAGACCGATAGAGCAGCTTATTCTCAAATAAAGCTAAAAAAAATTAATCTTCTAATAAAATTGTTATCGCCCTTTCCTCAAATTCATCTTGTTGGTTTGTCTGGTTCTTTAACGATGAATTTCGCCGACAGAAATGACGATATAGATTTATTTATTATTAGTTGTAAAAAGCGCATTTGGACGGCAAGATGGATATGTATTATCATCACAACGTTGCTTGGTTTAAGAAGAAAGAGAAATCAAACTAAAGCTAATAATAAAGTATGTCTAAATATGTTCTTCGATAGCTCTGCTCTTCTGATTTCGACATCAAAGCAGAATCTCTATACAGCTCATGAAGTTGTACAGATGAAACCTATAATAAATAAATTTGATACCTATAATAAATTTATCAATATTAATTCCTGGGTCTTTGATTTTTTCCCAAACATTCTGTCATCGCGGGGATCCGCTAGCTTGCAGAGACAAAGTGATTTCGAAACCCATGTCATCGCGAGCCCCGCTCAGCGTGGCGTGGCGATCTCGCCAAATGGTTCTTTAATTGGTAATTTTTTCGAATCAATCTTCAAACATCTGCAATTAGTATTAATCAATCGTCACCGTACAACCGAATTCATCACTGAAGCCCAACTTTGGTTCCACCCGGAGGATTTTGAGAAAAAATTACGTAAGGATGGGATAATATCTTGATAGTCTGTCATTGCGAGGAGTCCCGCTCAGCGGGACGACGTGGCAATCTCAATTTAACGTTTTACATTCAGTTTGTACCGCGCCCCGATCGCTTGAAAGTACAATACTTACACAAATATCACTGGAAGGCGCTATATCATCATATGGAACACTCAATAAATGGATATCCTTTGGTTCAGTATTTATATTTCGCACGATCGTTTCTTTTGTTCTTGAATTGTAAAAATGTGCTTGCGATCTATAGGCATAAGGACTCTTACAATAAATAAAAATAGTATTACCACTTAAGATGACATCCAGTGGGCAAATTTCTTGAGTGGCTTTAATACTGGTTGAAGTAGGCGTTTGGAAAAAGGGAGTGATGGTATAAATAATCGATAGAGAAACAACAAAGATAAACGAAATAACTAGAACAGTTTTTAGAGCAGGAAGGGGTTTTTGCCAAGTGGTGTAATACTTGATTTTTGCTTTTTGTGCTTTTTTCAGGTTGACTAGATCATCTGCAAAGGCCAAAAGTCCTGCGCATTTTTTGCATTTGAGGATAGTGACATATTGGGGAATAGATGGAGCGATGAAAGCTATCATCGAAGTTTTGTCTTTTGGGCATAGTTTTTCAGTACCTGAAATTGATTCGTTTGTTTTGTTTTCTGAAAGTACGTTGGCTTCGCTGAGGGATATGCGATTAATCTCATTTTCATCAAAAAAAGTAATACCGCAGACTGAACAATGGTCAACTGATATATTTTTAAGTTTAATTTCCGTGAATCTGGCACCGCAATTTGGACAATTCATAAGAATAAGTATACAAAGAACCACCACGGTGATGCAAATGAGTTATAATTTTGGAAACCAAAATGTTTGGACGAAAAAAAAGAAAGACTCCGTTGCCGGTGGTATTTGAAGCTGCTCCTGATATCTATAAATTAGCAGTGGTTCTCATCAAGAAGTTGCAATTTGATTTTATTGAGCCGAATCAAATCAAATGTGTAAGAAGTAAAAACAGCAAGAGTAGGGCATATGCCAGGATTTGGAGTGTGCCGAGGATATTTTTGGAGACATTGAAGATGAAACCGGCGTACATCATCGAAGTTCTCGCTCATTATTTTGATAAATTATCGGAGGAAGAAAAGACAAAAGTCATCATCCATGAGCTGCTGCATATACCAAAGACCTTCTCGGGAGCTCTCAAAAGCCACCGCGGTCGTTACCACCATGTTGATCGTCGCGAAGTGCAACGCTGGTTCGACAAGATTTCTCCACCCGTCGGGTGAATCTCCCTTGACACCTTACGGTTTTCTGATTAAAATGACATTATGTCATATAGACAAATTGTTTTTGCAAATGGAGAGTATTATCACTTGTTTAATAGATCAGTAGGTGATGAGAATATTTTTGATGGAGCTTGGAATATCAACCATATTCTTGATTTGATAGATTATTATAGATTTAATCATCGGTTGCGATATTCAAAGTTGAAAGACTTGACGAAAAAAGATAGAAATTCATATCTGACTGAAATTGCATCAGCAACACCAATGGTTGAATTATACTGTTATGCTTTGATGCCGAATCATTTTCACATCATTGCCAAGCAGTTAGTAACAAATGGCATAAGAAATTTTGTTTCCAATATTCAGAATAGTTATGCAAAATACTACAATCTAAAGAGAGATCGTCATGGTGGTCTATTTACAAATCCATATCAAGCGACATGGTTGGAAAAAAGGGAGCAGTTTATACACGGGACTCGTTATATTCATTTGAATCATGTTGCTTCTTACTTAGTCCAGTTTGATAAATTAAATACAGTTTTGGGATCATCGTTCAATTATTATTCTGATCTAAATTTGAAACCCATCAGGATTTTTGATGAACATTTACCTAATTCTTTTATGATAAATCGGGACTTTGTGATATCAATGTTCGGATCAAATAAAAAGTACGTTAAGTTTGTTGCAGATAACGTTGATTATCAACGTAATCTGAAAAAAATTGAACAATTATTGTCGAGGGAAGAAAGATTAAAAATAGCAATCCGTAGGGTGCGTAGCTAAATACACCCGACGGGTGTCGAAATGAACAGATGGATAGTGCTGATATTCTAAGACCAACACAAACACCAGACGCGGGTGAACCGCGACCTCGTCCAACACCAGCAGATATTCCTACGACACCAATCGATGCAAAAGCAGCAGAGATCAAACAAGCATTTGCTCAGTACGATAGCATTGTCGTCATCGGAGAAACCGGATCTGGTAAAACCACTCGTATTCCTATAATTTTACGTGATGTCATGAAACCCGAGGATCGGATGGTGGTCACTCAACCACGTCGAATCGCAGTCGACAACACGGCCGAGCGACTTGCTAAGACCGTCGGCTGCAATATAGGTGAGGAAATCGGCCGTCAATATCGCGGTAAAAAAGAGGTCGGTCCAAACACGAGAATTAATGTCGTCGTCGAAGGTACGCTTCTTCGTCAACTCGAGCAAGATTCTACTTTAAGAGATATCAGTATCGTCATGGTCGATGAGGTGCATGAGCGTAATGTCAACACCGATATCCTCTTAGGTCTACTAAAAAAATGTCAAGCAGAAAGAAAAGCGCGAGATATGCCGGCTCTTAAAATCATTGCGACGTCAGCCACGCTAGAAAAAGAAAAAGTTGAACGATATCTGCAATCTGGTAAGACAATTGAAGCAGAGGGCAGAATGCATGAGATAAAAGATCATTATGAAGCGCCACGTCCGGACGGATCTGATCCGATTCCGAGGGATCAGATGGCGCTAAGAGCTGCCCAACGTGCAAAGGAGATAATGGGTCGCACTGATAATGGTCACATGTTTATTTTCATGCCGGGGAAAGGAGAAATCGATGAAACAATCATGAATCTTCGTCAACTTGGGCTTCCCGGAGATATTGACATTTTGCCCCTCCACAGCGATCTCACTCAAGAAGAACAGCATCGCATCTATGAAAATCCGGGAAAAAGGAAAATCATCGTTGCCACTAATATCGCTGAAACAAGTATAACTGTTGATAATATTCGTTACGTAGTTGACTCCGGTCTTGTCCGTCAAAAGACTATTGATACGGAATTTGGTACCGAGCAGCTATCGGTTATTAAACATACCGCTTCAGGTTGCAAACAACGCCGAGGTCGTGCCGGTCGTACCGCTCCAGGAGAATATCATGCCCTATATGCCCAAAACGATACCCAGCTTCCGGCCGATTCGGAATACAAACGAGAGCAGCATCAAGTTCCTGAAATATTGCGGTCTGATTTGTCTCATGTTGTCTTAAGATTAAAAAAAGCAGGGGTAGACGATGTCAGAAATTTCCCACTCATGGATACTCCTCCCGCAGAAAGTTTCAAACAAGCCATCATAACTTTGCAGCGTCTGGGAGCGCTTGATGAAAGCGAGAAAATTACTGAGACAGGTAAGCTAATGGCTGAATTCCCCGTTGATCCCCATGTCGCAAAATTGATCGTCGCCGGCCGCGACTATAAATGTGTTGATGATGCTTTGACAATCGCCTCATTCCTGAGTAACAAGTCGGTCTATCCGAGCGGTCGTGATAATGCTGCTATTCTTGCCGCAGCGAAACAAGTATATAGTGCGACTGAGGATGCTAAGAAATCAGATTTTGTCACAATGTTAAATATCTGGGCTGATTATCAAACTCATAAAGATGATGAAAATTGGTCTAAGTCTGGAAATGGACGCTTATTAAATCGTAAAGTTTTAAAGGATATTGCCGATACGAGAGGCGATTTAGTCGGAGCTGCGCAGGAAAATAATTTAGAATTGACAAAAGCACCAGATGCAACAGCTGTAAAAATGGCAGTAGCATCAGTTTATGCAGATAATCTACTACTTAGCTTCACCGATGATTACCAATATACCCACTATGAACAAGCTTCCATTCCGGGACTACCGGCCGGGCATCCTGAGGTGAAGATGGATCACACGTCCGTGCTTTATTCTGCGTCAGACCCGATTCTAATTTGTTCTTCCATCACAAAACGGGCACCATTAGTCGCTGGAAGAAGGCTTATCCCAAGGGCTACCAATAGCCAAGTGATGACAATAGCTGAGATGCAACAAGTCAGACCGGCGTGGGTAAAAGAAACTACTAGTTCACCGGAGTATTTTGTCGAACATGATCAGGTAGGATCGAGAAAAGAATTATCTTTACTTGGTAAAAAGGAACAAGCTCTTCTTGTGCCGGTAGTCGGCGAACCTGCAACGCGAGCGTTTGCTCATGCCCTTGCAGCAGGTCGAGTCAACATACCTGCAGTTTTACAAAATAAACAGGCGATAGACCAAATAAACCAAGAATTTCGAAGACAAACAAAGGTGATAGATAAAGATTTAATCCCATTTGATGTTGTGAGGGACGTCTACATTGCTCAAATTGGCACTATCGCCTCGCGCCGGGAACTGGAAAAAGCCCTGAGCGAAGGTCGGGTTGATTTAAGTATTGATTTAGATAAATTGAGAAGTCAAGTAGGATTGCCTCCGGGTGAAAAATCATCCGAAGTACCTGGCGGTGACCGGGGTATGTCAGAAGCGCAAGGAGCGGAAAAAGGACAGCCGCAAGCATTTAAAAAGGAAAATTTCATCAAACGTTTTTACCATGCACTCAAGCGAATTATTAAAAAAATCTTCACCTATGATTAGGCAGCTTGACATTCAAATCGCTGCGGAGTAAAATCGCATTTAGCATGTCATTTATTCCTAAATAAAACCATCCTTCTTTGCATGGACGGAATTTGTATGGGATAAAACTTGCAGTACCTTGACAATGAGGGTAGTGATTATTATCAATAAATCGTCAGTTCAAGAGATTGGGATTTTGTCTGTAAAAATAGAAGTGAGAAGTGAGATAAATCCCACTTCAAAACATCATTTTAGATTCAATATCCTACTTCCCATTTCCCACCTCACGCCTCTATTTCTTGTCTCACGACAAAGTCTCGATTTCTTGAACTGACTTCAAAAGGATTCCGGTTGATGCGCCGGTTAAGCCGGAGTCCTTTTTTACTTTGCGACCGTTCCCGGGGGGAGAGCGGTCGCGGGTGGCGCGCATTTTGTTCCTCGCGTGCCACTCCTTTTTCTCAGGGAGGGGGACTAGCCGCTGGTTTTT
>C687J35174_10006973_pt1 | contig 14644 bp, 16 predicted proteins | sample RifCSPhighO2_01_FD_35174 | JGI IMG/M metagenome (IMG submission 35174) | reverse complement strand
AATTTATCCAACGCAATTCTCTACATTTTACAAGAAAAGTAATAAATAATACATAAGGAAGAGTATCTTAAAAGATGATTGTAAAAAATGTTCATCTACTGGCAAAAATCAGAAAAGCTTAAATAGGCAACGTTCTAAGAACCAGTATAAACTTTCTAAAGGAGACAAAATGGACTTACCAACAGAAATGCAGCATCAAGCAATGGGTTATGACAGAGCTGCGACTATGTTCTCGCCAGATGGGCATTTACTTCAAGTAGAATATGCAGAAAAAGTAGTCCGATTTGGAAGCACAAGCATGGGTTTTGTATGTAAGGACGGAGTAGTTATAATTGCAGATAAAAGAATAAGAGATAAACTTATTGCACCAGAATCTTCCCATAAAATTTTTGAAATAGATGAGCACATTATTGCAACAGCTGCCGGGATTCTCTCTGATGCAAGAGTTCTAGTCGATAGCGCTCAAATACTTGCCCAGCAAAATAGAGTCACTTATAACTCTCCAATAGAGCCAATAGAGGTAATAAGGATGATTGCAGATAGAAAGCAAATGTCAACTCAATATGGGGGAGTAAGGCCCTATGGAATTTCAGTAATGCTCGCAGGAGTTAATAAAGATCAGGGTCATCTTTATGTAACTGATGTTACAGGCAATTTTACTGGCTATAAAGCAAGCGCCATCGGAGAAAACGATGAAAAGATAAAAGAAATCCTAAGAAGAGATTTCAAGGAAAGCATCTCCGTAGAAGACGCAATAAAATTCGGAATGAAAATATTCAAAGAAGTCCTAGAAAAGAACTTCGATTTAAGCCGATTCGAAATCGCCTTCGTCAAGAAGGACGACGGTAAATTAGAAAGACACCAAGGCGATGCCCTAAAGAAATACGTTAAATAAAATAAATTTAATTCTTAATTTAAATTTTCAATGCCCCCACGAGATGTTTAACCTTATAGTTAATATTCTCTCGCTACATTTTAAGATTTTTATCGACGCTGACAAAAATTGACTAAAAAAGTTGGGTGTTAAAATTCAATGAAGTTAAACTCTGTAAAAATGAGCAGATGTGCTCCCCAGACCGGGATAAGAAAGATTTATATAGCTTTGCTGTATGTTTATACAAGATTAATGTATAGACTAAAAATACACACAATGATAACAGACAATGAAAAAAAAATATTGAAGTTTTTATTGGCGCATTTTAATAGTGATTATTCTATCAATGAAATTGCTAAAAAATGTAATTTAGCACCAAATGGGGCTTATGAAATATTGAAAAAGTTTGAAGAAAAAGAAATACTCTTGCCTAAAAAAATAGCCAATTCAAAATCTTATAAAATTAACTTTGAGAATAGAGAGACAAATAAGCTATTGGAACTGGCGTTATTGCCCGATTATAGAAAATCTAAAATAAAGTACCGGTATAATGATTTAATACATTTAGAAGATATAACTCTACTTTGCATACTTTTTGGTTCTTATGTTACAAAAAAAGAAAAACCAAACGATATTGATATTTTATTTGTTATAAAAAAAGGAGATTATAAAAAATATTCTGAAACTTTGGAAAAAGCAAAATTAATCTTGCCTTTAAAATTACATGATGTTATTCAAACAAAAGAGGACATAACTAAAAATATAAAAAAAGAAGAAAAATTGATTATAGATGCAATATATGGAGGAATTGTGTTATGGGGGCATGAATTTCTTATTGGAGTGATAAAAAATGCAATTAAAAAATAAACTTAATGAATGTCTTAGAGAAGGAGAAAGGGGAGGAGAACGTCATAAAGGGTTAAGAAAGATAGAAATAAATGAAAGATTAATTGACGAGTATTTAAAAAAGGCAGGACACAATTTAAATGCAATTACAGATTTTAAAGATATAGGTTATTCTGATTGGTCAGCAAGCGCTGCTTTTTATGCTCTTTATCATTGTTTATTGGCCTTACTTATAAAATTTGGCTATCAATCCAGGAATCAGACTTGCACATTTGCTTTTGTTGAAGATTTAATTGCTCAGGGAAAAATCTCTTTAAGATTAGAGGAGTTAAAAGAAATTTTTGACAAGGATGTTACAGAAGACATAGCCCATAGTGAAAAGATATTAGATATAAGAGAAAGTATGCAATATTCATTTAAAACATCAATGGAAGAAGAAGAGTTTAATAAATTGTTTGAAAGGACAAAGCTATTATTTGATAAAATAAGAAAAGAAATAGAGAATTGACGAGTAAAAGAAGAGTCGCTTGTAATTAAAGACAGTTAAACGCCCCCCACAATTACTCACTCTTAAGGATTAACTTCCTGACGTTTTCCCCAATTATTACTTTTGATATTTGCTAATTATTTCTTTTATTATCTTAAGAGAATCTCCCTTCGCTTCAATTTTGAAATCATTATAAATTGTTCTTAATCCTTGCGGGTTCTCAATCATATTTTCCTCATAATATGCTTCATCACCACATTCTTGATATTCTATAGTGAATTCCTTTCCTTTAATAGACCAAAACCAATGCCCCCATTTTTTATTTAAATAATAATCAAAGATAGTTGGTAGGATTTTCTTAGATTCTGAATTAATTTTAAAATGCCAGAATCTTCCAAATGTTTTGTCAGGACTTACATCGAATTTCGATAATTGTTTTTTAAACTTGCTTCCATCATCATTCATAATAAATTCTTGTGAGAATTCAAGAAGGTCATTAAATAAGTTTTGTCCAATACTTTTATCTTTAGGTTCAGCTAAATAAATTATCGTTCCATTTATTAAAAATTTTGTGTTTAAATCCATATTAACTGAAATTATTTAAAGTTTAAATATTTTTATATAATGGTTAAACTTTCCTCTCCAAAAAACCCCCAATTCAATTAAGGTAACTTCAACACTTTTCTAAATACTATCGAGAACACAAGGCTGAAAACTAAATAGACCCAAAACCACGAGAAGAACCTAAATATTTTAAGGCAGATGGGCTTAAGAAAATTACTTTAATTAGCTAAAAGCCATTTCCAAACAGGAAGGACATTTATTGTTTTATCCTTTACTTTTATTTTTTCTTGCTGGTCAAGTGTCAGTATAATTCCGCTTTTTAATTCAAATTTTTCAAGGGCATCAATAAGCCCGTTAATTTCTCTGTCCCTATTCTTTTCATTTAAATCATAACAGACTTGTATTGCCTCTAAAGATTCTCTATTTTTTATTATAAAATCGCATTCTCTATTAGAATCAGATATATGATAAAAAATATTTTTATTTTCAATCTCTTTTTGCCTGCGGAAAAGTTCTATAAAAACCAAATTTTCAAGAATTCTCCCATGATCTTCTGATTCTTTTGATAAAAAAGTTATATAGGAAGTATCAAATAAATAAACTTTGGACTTAGATATTTCTCTTTTTTTATGGGATTTAAAGTATTGCTTAACATAGCCTGTGAGAAAAACATCTTCTAATGCCCTTATGATTCTATAAATGTCTTCTAAACTATAACCTATATTAATTGACTTAAGATAATTTTCAAATTTAGATATAGAAAATACATTGCTGAATAAGTTCATAAAATAATTTATAGTCACTTCAACAAGGTCTATATTCTTAAAATTTAGCCTATCAACAAGATCTTTATATAACACAGAGTCTCTATAATTATTAATAATCCTATTTTTTAGCTCCATTGAATCAGAAAGCACAATTTCTGGAAATCCTCCTTCTTTCATAAAAATATCAAAGTGTTTTTTTATTTCAAAGACTTTGTTACCATATTCAAAGTTTTTCTCAATTTCTATATTTTTTAATTTTAAATATTCTTTAAAGGAAAATGGAAGCATAAGGTAGCTTATGGCTTTTCCCCTTAATGATGTGGCTATCTCCTTGCTCAAAAGCCTGGAGTTTGAGCCAGTAATATAAATTTTATAATGCTCATTTAATAAAGAAATTATGAAATTCTCCCACCCAATAACATTTTGAATTTCGTCAAAATAAAAAATAAATTTTTTTATTCCGAATAACTCCTTAGAGCATTCGACTATTTCATTTAAGCTGTCTTTTTTAATGCGGCTAATGAGCGCGTCTTCAAAATTTATTATAATCGAGCTATCTTCCTTTTTAGCCAAACTATATACAAAATAAGATTTGCCTGCCCTTCTTGGACCAACTATGACTATTGCCTTATCAAATTTCATCTCCTGAACCTTTAATTCTCTTTCATAAATCGTTTTAGGCAGGTTTTCTTTGTACTTTATTATTGTTTTCTTTATTTCTTCTTTCATGCTTTTTATAGGAAAAATGACTTTATAAAGCTTACGCTTTTCAGTAGGAAAATAACCAATTTTCTTACACTTTTCCGTAGGAAAATATAAATATTGCCCAATAAAAGAAATTATAAAGTACAAAAATTTAAATTAAAATTTAAGGTAACTTCAACACTTTTCTAAACACCATTGAAAATATTATGCTGAAAACCAAATAAGCCCAGAACCAACTGAAGAACCCAAATATCTTTACTGGTGGGTCCAATACAGTAAAATAATCATTGAACCATCTAAAGAAAAGTATTATTGGAATAGACGTATACAAAAGCGGGCGCATTGTCAATTCCATCGTTTTTGGGATAAATTCCAATTGCTTCTTTTGCATTTCCATTAATTTCGTAGGATTATCTTTATGCTGTTTCATTTCTTCCTGCATAGCTTTCTGTTCTTTCTTTATCGACCTAAGCAAATCATTATCCACGGTATATTTTTGAATTAAAGTTATAAATAGCGTTATAAATGCTGAAATAACAATCATACCAATATCTTTATTCATATCAAGAAGAACCTTAGCAGTCGGGTCGAGAAAAACATGAACTGTATCTTTCACAAGTGGAAGAGTATCCCAAAATGAAGCAACGGCTAAAGAAACAAGCATAACTAAAAATAATATTCCCATCGCCTTCATTTTATTATATCTCTTTCCCCACTTTTAAAACTATGCAATCATTTTCTTCAATGCAGGATGCATATCAACTGCATGTTGTTGAGCGATATTTGTATAAAGTTGATACATTATTGTAACTGCAAGTAATATCGCTGTTCCAGAGGTCAATGCCCCAAGTATATCTGCTATTGCTGCCAATGCCCCAACAGCCAAGCCCCCCATCACTGTTAAAGGCATGATGTATCTTTTCAATATTGACTCTAAAACTCTTGGGTCTTTTCTAAATCCAGGTATCTGTAATCCTGAAGAAAGAATATTTTTTGCCTGGCTTGCTTCATCCATACCAGAAGTTTTTACCCAAAAGATAGCAAAAACTACAGAGAGAGTCATATAAAATATTAAATGAGTTAAAACTTGAAGCAATAATATATTCGAAAATTGTCCTCTTATAACTGCTTCAACAAGGTTTGTAGAGCCAATCCAAAAAGCAAATCCAGATATTGGCTGCCCTTGTGAGAATCCTCCCAAGATAGTTGCATGCCCGAGCCAGTTTTCAAGAAGCCCTCCAAAAAGCTGGATATTTGCAGCAAAAGCAGCAACAAGAATTACTGGCATATTTGACGCATAGAAAAACTGTAATGGCCATTTCATGCTATATCCTCTAATCTTCTCATACGAAAGTGGAATTTCTATTTTTAAACTCTGCGCCCAAACAATTCCTAAGAAAATTACAGCAGTAAAAAATATTGCAGCTATCGCAGAATACAATTCAGTTGGCGCACCATTTAAAATTGACTGAATTATTACGAGAACTTTTCCTGCGCATGCGGTATTCGAGAAATCAAATAAGCAAATCTCTCCGTTCAAGCCAATAAATTGAAATAATCCAACAAGCACTCTCCATGCAACTCCAGCAACTATAAAAATAGAAACTCCAGAGCCAAATCCCCATTTATGGCAAACGTCGTCCATAAGCATTATCGCTAATCCCCCCAAGCAAAGTTGAAAAATAACAATCCAAGTATATCCAGGAACAGCTTGAATTCCACCCATTAAAACATAAATACTTGCCTCAAAAAGTATGAAGAAAATAACCCCTAATTTTTGCAATCCCTGAAAGAATTTCTTGCCTTCATCTGTTTTTGTATCAATCCCGATAATTCCCGAGCCAACAAGAAGTTGCAAGATAATAGAAGACATAACAATTGGTCCAATACCCAAACTAATGATGCTTCCAAAATCAGTTCCAAGTATAACTTCTAAGAATTCAAATCTCTCAAGAAACCCAGCTGTAACACCATAAAGAGAAACATTTGCAAGAATAAAAAATCCCAAAAGAATAATAAATGTCCATTTTAATTTTGCATTAAATCCCAGTTTTTTTTCTATCGGTTTTTTAACTTCCGGGAGGTTGTGTAAAATGTCTTTAAATGCCATGAATTTTTTAGTTAAAAGAGGTTTTTAAAGATTCCCTTGTGGGACAGTAGATAAACATTTCCCTCTATTTAATATAAAATAGCTGGCTTCGCCAAATATTTCATGAAATTATTGCCGCTTTCAGCAGGCAATATTTTCTAATTTCCCCCATATTATTATAAAACCAAATTAATATCATTCTCATCTATAAAATTATTAAGCCTGCATTGTTTTTTTTAATAGTATCCAGCTAATTGTGCAAAGAGGTTATGGGGAAGCGGCTTTGGAGCTTCCTCATCTATTTAAAATGTTCAACTACTTGTGGGAAAATACTAATTATTTAATTTAGTTTATTGAAACTTGAGTATTAGTGCCAAACTTCAGATTTTAATATTGGCTTAGAACAAGCTCTTTCTGGCTTTTGTCCACTAAAGGGAATTTATCCAAAATAAATGCAAGTTCTTCTTTAGTTATTCCATAAAGCTTTGCCACCAAAACATCTATCTGTGCTTTTGCTAATGCCCTATCACTTTCTTTTGTTAACGAATGTTCAATTCCGATTTCTTTCTTTAAATCCTGAAACTCATTTGTTATAGAAACTAATTGAGCTACTTTTCTAATAATGGCATCAAATTCTTTTCCAGAAGATAGTCTTGGCACCCGAATTTCTTTAAAGCTAAACATGTTTACATGCGCGCTCACCTTTTGACGAATAAAATAGTCCACAACAAAACTATTTAGCACCCCGCAAAGATAACATAAGTCTTTTAGTTTGTCGGTCTTTGTAATATTAATAGTATTTCCGCAAACATAATTCGGAGGGATTATCGTTGTTAGTAAGGTCCTATGATTTGTTGAGCTAGCAACATCCCGAAATCCTAACCAGTATCCTGTGTGATAAACCTGATCCTCTCTAAGATTATCTTTTATGTCCTTTTCATAAATTTTGTATCTGGGTATTGGTGCCTCTTTCCATTGATGGGTAAATTGCTCAATGTTTTTTCCTTCCAACATTGAAATTCCTTCAAGTTTTCCTGTCTGAAAAAGATGACTATCATTTGTCATATGAAAGCCGCTTTGCATTGTAATATTCCATGTATTTTCAATTTTCTCTCCAAGCGTTGGAAATTTCAATAGTTTCTGTACAATTTCATAATCTTTTTTGCTTTTTATTTCTAGAACTCCCCAAGAAGTTGGAGAAGATTTTTTCACAAAATCAATGTTCATAATTGTTGGATTTTCTATTACTTTTTTTAGCTCTTCTGCAGAATGAAGGAAAAATGCGCATGGAAAAGATTTTGTCTTTCCTCCTTTTTCGAATACCAATAGGACAAATTTATAACTTGCGTGCACATCTGGAAAAATTGCATGACTCTTATTTTCGAAAGAGTACATTGCTTCAATCTTGGAATTATCAAATAGCATTGTCCTTAAACCTTTTGCCCCTAAATCTGTATAAATCCCGCTTGGGATTACAAAACCAGTTAAACTCCCTTCTTTCAGCAACTGATGAGCTCTCTCTGTAAAAATTTTATATAAGTCCAAATCTCCAGAAACCATTTTTCCGTTTACTTTGCAACTTTGCCATTTGTAGTTCTTTCTAAAGATTGTGGAATACAATTCATACCTTGCATTGTATTCTATCCAAAGTTTCTTTATAAGTGGGCGAGTTTTTAGTATCTCCTCCATTCTTTTTTTTGCTTCTTTAGTTGGTAAACTCTTAAATCCTGGTTCAAATGGCTCAAAGAATTCCTGCGAGTCTGGTTTCCATTTTTCCCAAGGAGGATTTCCTATCACAATATCAAAACCGCCAGCTTCTGAAACGAGAGGAAAATCTCTTTCAATATTAAATGCTTTTGAATCATCCCCGTCCCAGACTAAAGAATTTTTTTCAATGATGTTTAGTCTTGGCAATTGCTTTGGTGTGTCTAATGCTCTTAAAAAAAGATTGAGCCTCGATAATCTTACTGCCCTTGGGTCTAAATCTATTCCATAAATACAGTTTTCTAAAACCATGCTTAAAAAGTTAGTAACGCCGCTATCGCTATGAAAATCCAGTTGAGATTGGGATAAATTTTTTTCTTTACCTTCTTTTTCATGTTGTATAAACCAAACCTTAAATTCTTCAAAAGCTCTTGCTAAAAATGTTCCAGAACCACAGGCTGGGTCAAGAACCCTAATTTTAAGGGCATCTGCGGTGGTCTTGCATTTCTTTAATAATTCGCCAACAGTAGACTTAACCAAATAATTAACTAAAAATTCAGGAGTATAATAAATACCGCTCTGTTTTCTTTTGTATTGTTCTTCTTCTAGACCTTTCTTTTTTGAAGTAACTTTATAAGAAAGATAATTTTCATAAGCATGTCCCAAAATATCAGTATTAATTGCGTCAAACCTATATCGAAGTTTGGTTTTTTGATGAATATAAAACGACTCTAAAACAGGAATAAAATCCTCGTTTTTTATAGTCAGCCTGTCTATTCTATCAATGTCAAATATTGTGCTGTCATACTTTTCATGCATCCTCAGAAAAAAAGGACATAGAAAGTCTTTATAAAATTGAACCCGGTTATCTCCATTCCTCCAGCGCTCTAACACATCAGACATCTTCCTTTCCTGGTCCCCCCCATTATCTTCTAGCATTCTGCAAAATATGATTCTATCAAGAATATTTTGTACGCATGTGTCAATTGCATCTTCCATGTCCTGACCAGTATCAAACTTTGGCAGGTTCTGTTCTTTTATCGCCCCACCTAATTTTTTTCTGGAAATCAAAAGTTGTTCGGTAAGTAAGTCTTCTATATCAGCACTTTCTTTCCATTTCTTATGCTTTTTTGCATATTCGTCTAAAGCGAAACCTCCTCCTTCATGAGAAAATAACGTTAGCCAATTTATTGCTTCTGTGTTTGTTAAGCATTCCTTTAAATTAAATTCAAACAACTCTGCATGTTCTGGCTCATCAAAATAATCTGAATTAAATACCCTCCATCGAACAAAATTTGTTAAGACAACCCATCTTATCCCACTATTCTTTCCATAACCTATCGCTTGAGTAATATGGTCTGGATTTTCAATACTATCTGAAAATCTTTTTACTTCAAGATAAAATGAGGGTCTAATATCTTCCTCTTTTTTAAAAGAAAAATCTACTCTTGTTGTTTTAGTGGCACTTTTGATTTTCTTTTGAGGAGTTACTTCGGCACTAAGCCAATCCCATTCTAATTTCTTAAATAGTGCACTTAGAAATTCTTCTGCTTTTTTNTCTGATTCATCTCCTTTATTTGGCAATAAGTCATACTTTTTCAATAAAAAAGATATTTCTTTTTGTAATTCAACCTCATTTATCATTAGCCTAACAATTATTAACAGCTTTAAATATATATCTTTAATTTTAAAACCAAATCGAAAAAGACATAGATGTGTATCTATACTATACATATTAAATGCAATATGATAGAGCAGATATTTTGAGAGATTATTTATTCTCTCTTAAATCCAATCTTTGCTGTTTCTTCTTTTGGTACACTATCTGCCTTTGATGTAATATAATTCCTTAAATCTTCAAAAAATACTTCACTATTAATTGTTTTTCTAACTTCCTCTTCACTCACATTTGCCCCATTTTTTAGAGCATCAAAAAGTGTCGGATATCCTTTACTTTTCAGTACAGCACTTCTTCTTAATCCACCATATCCTCTGCAAAACTGTTCAATGAATGCCCCATAACAACCAGAATATTCTCTGGCTAAATTTGTTGCATCTTCATCTTTCAAATCAAGTACATTATGAAGTTTAGTAAAATGCTGCCACATCTGCGCTACTTGTTCTGGAGCAGGATANCCAATAAAGAAAGACCTTAGTCTTCCTTCTCGCGTCATTGCTTCTTCAAAGTCTTCAGGCAATGAATTTGTAGAAATTGAAACTACTAAACCATTACCTTCCTTATTTCCAAGATATCTTTTTAATACATCTATTGCTTCCTGATAGTGTCTGCTAACGTTTGATGCTCCATTATCTGACTTTTCTGCAAATATTGAACCTTCATCAAATGAAAGAAAAGATGGCAGTGAACGTTTTTGAGATTCGCTTTGAGCCATCTGTAGTTCAGATTCTAAGTTTTTAGCTAATTGGCTAACCCACATGCTATTCATCTCAGATGAAGAGACTTGTTTTGCATAAGCACCAACATTACCGTAAACATCAATAACCGCTCTTTGAAATTCTGATTTGCCTGTTCCAGGGGGACCAAAAAGAATAACTCCGGGGTAGGTTGGCATTTGCCCTGCAATTAATTGAGGTATGGAAACTCTAACAATTAAATCGTCTTTAAGCGCAGGTTCAAAGAAAACGCCGTCTAAGGGTTCCAATATTTTTCTAAAATCTCCAGAAGAAGGTTTTTTTGCTTTTGGCTTTGGCTTTTCAGCAGGAACGGGACCTTTTGGTGTTTTGTATTCGCCAGTAAGACCATAATAAAGAAACTCAAGGAACGGAGCATTTTTTTTACAGTTCTCAGTCTCTATTTCCTCTAAACTTTTTTTAATTTTGTCGTCTGATACTTTAGTCATACAAACTGATGCCTAAAAAGAGTATTTAAATTTTTTGATTAAGTGCAATTAGCAAGTAACAACTAATTCTCTTTTTTATCTGCCTTGACTGCAACTTTCTTTTCTTCTACTTTCTCTTCCTTTACTGCCACCTTCTTCACTTCTACCTTCTCTTCTTTTGCTGCAACTTTCTTAACTTTATCTACAATGTCTTTCTTTTCTTCTACTTTCTCTTCCCTTGCTGTAACCTTCTTCACTTCTGCTTTAGCTTCTTTCTTTTCTTTTACCTTATCAGTTTTCTTAACTTCTACTTTCTTCTTTTTCTTCACGTCAACAATAACTTCTCCGCCAGCTTCTTTTATTTTTTCCAATGCAGATTTAGAAACTGCAGAAGCATTAATTACCCATTTTTTATCAATCTTCGATGTAACGTCGCCAAGAACTTTATATCCTTTCAAGTTAATTTCTACTTTATCTTTTACTTCTTTTGCTTTCCCAGCTCTTATAAGCGAAGGCAAACTTTCTATAATCTGCTGAATATTAATTGCTTCATATCTTATCGGTACTCTTCCTCTAAGAACTGGTGATTTTCCAAAATAATCATTTCCATAAAGATTTAATACATATGTTTTTCTCTGGTCTCCTCTCTTACCAGTTCCAGCCATTCCAACTCCGCCTCGGTGTCCACTACCTCTTGCTTTTTTCTTTCCACCCCTACCATGGGTATGTGTTCCTCTAAACCTTGTAGCTTTCTTTCTTTTCTTAAATCTCATCATCTTCAAAAAAGTCCCTCCTTCTCTCTTCAACTATCTCTTCAGGCAATTGAGTAAAACTATCAACCTTATGGCATTTAGAACATTCATCAGGAGTTTCATCCCCATGCTCTATGTTCCCGCATTCACATTCCCACATAATTTCATTGTAAGGCATTATAACATCCTCCTTATCAAATCATTTATCTTTTCTTTATTATCTCCAAGAACAGCTTTCTTTGATGTGCCATAATGTTTCTTTGAGTCTATTCCTCCTCTTGGTGGATGCAATCTGAAAAATGGTTTAATGTCCCAATGAGCTGCTTCTTTTTTCTCAATTTGATTTATAATCTTTTCCACTTCTAATTTCTTTCCTTTCTCTTTTAATTGTCCTCTTTTCTCTATCAAAAGAGCAAGAGTAGCATTGTCAATTGTTCCGAAAGCAGCAAAATTTCTAACATGCTCTAACAATTTCATATTTGGCTTTGTGGGCTGTAAAAGCACAGTAGCATATTTTCTTCTGATTCTCATTCTAAATAATGTCTCGCGAGTCCTTTCTGTAATATTTACATCTCCTGAAATTCTTATTACAGCTATCATACTATCATCTCCTTGGTATTTTCCAATGCATCTAAACAAGCTCTTGCCAAATTAAATGTTGTTCTTGTTGTTCCCTCTGTTTTACTATAAACATCTTTTATTCCAGCCAATTTTAATATTTTTTTGCATTCATCAGCAACAACAAGTCCAGTTCCTCTAGGAGCAGGAATAAGAGTTATACTAACGCTGCCACATTTTCCTTTCACCTTAAATGGAACAGTATGAGGACTGTCTCTAAGTGCATCGTTCGGGTCTTCAAATCCAATATTAATTCTAACAATATTCAATTTTGCTTGTCTCATTGCTTTTTCTCTTGCAGGCAAGGTTTCTTTTGCTTTTCCCATCCCCAACCCAACATGCCCGTTTCTATCTCCAACAACAACCATTGTTGAGAATGTTATAACATTTCCTTCCATTGTCTTTTTCTGTGTTTGTCTCCAAGCTCTTCTTTTTCCCCCTCCAAATTTTCCCTTTGCCTGTCCTATAAGAAGCAAATCAGATTCTACAGTTATAACAGAATCTACTATTTCAGGTTCAAGTATTTTTTTCCCCTCATCTAATATTTTGTCTAAATCTTTTTCCTTGCCTTCTTTTACAGACTTTCCTAATTTTGTCTTTGGTACCCATGACGCAAGGTGGCTTTTTTCAGCCTCTTTTCTCATTCTTTCTCTTCTATCTAACTCGTCAATTCTTCTCTTTACAAAACCTTCTTCCTTGGTAACATCTAATTTTTCCACTTCTTCAGGTGTCGCTTCAATAAGGTCTTTAGGTTCNTTTATTGTTTCTTTTTCTGCCATTTATAATTTCTCCTTAACTTTTTCAATTAAGCCCTTTAATTTTTCATTTTTATTAAGGTGCTCCTCAGTTGGAAGAGATTCTTCACTATGAGGAATTTCAAGCCCTGCATCTATTGCCCCTTTTAAAAATGCAAACAATCTTGAGCCATGAACATTTCTATGCATGCCCATGTCATATATCGCGCTTTTTATTTTTTTATGTATTGCCATTTTACCAAGAGCATATCCTGTAAGATAAGCTGCTGGTAGGCTTTTTAAACTTCCCTCCTTGTCCTTAGGCCATCCTTTTCCTAAAAGATATTTAGAAGTTATTCCAACTATTGTCTTGTCCTGTGCTATTCTAGTTTCAACTATCTGAGCAATAATATATTTATTTGTTTTTCTTGCTGCAATTCTTGGTTTTTTCGATTTCAAGAAAGAAAATCTAGCTACATAATCTGTCTTTCTTTCAAGTCTTCTTCTTCTTGGTATTTTCATTTTTTGACTCCGGTTATCTTTTCTTTAATTTGAGCAAGGCTTTTAAACGTTTTTGCTCTTATTTCTCTTCTCAACTGCAAATGCAATTCCTTAGGAAGCAGACCTCTCTTTCTCAGGCTAAACAGATAGTTTCTCAGTTTTCTTGTTAAAACCATATAATGTCTCTTTCTCAATCTAGGGGTTAATTTCTTGCTTCCAAGTCTTCTTCTTGTCTTTCTTTTTACTGCTGTTCTTCTTCCTTTAATTTGTTTAATTACTATTGCTCCACTTGCCTTTAATTCTCTTATATCTTGTTTTGTAATTGCTTCTTTTATTTCATCAAGTCTTTCTGTATTGAATGCTATTCTTTGCATACCTACATTAAGCGTTCTTGCAACAAGTCTTTTCTTTTTCAATAGATTCATTCTTTTTCCTCCCTCAAATTTAAGATTATTACTCCCATTTCAATCGCTTTCCTAACTAATTCAATTCTTTTCTTTGCTCCAATCTTAGCCATTATCATGCAATCTCCTTTTTTTAAAGTTTGAATCTCTTTTAAATTATGGACCAATAATGGCTTAACTGTTCTTGATTTTCTTGGAGACATAAATCCTACTGTTGGAGATGCACAATATCCTTCTCTCGAGCGTCTCATCTTATTATGTCTTCCTTTAGGACATCTCCATTTTTGTACTTTCTTTCTTTTTCTTCCTAAACGAGAATATCTATAGTGTCCTCTTCGTAAAAATTCTTTGCTCATTTTTTATCCCCCGGCTTTTCAGTTATGAATAAACCATCCTGAAAAACTCTTCTGTCTCTATTCCTTACCATTGTTGCCTTTTCCATATTTGAAGCAGTCTGCCCTGCAGCCTCTTTATTATGCGAAGTAAGTGTAATAGATGTCCCCTTTAATTGTGCATCTACTCCTGGAAGGATTTTAGCTATTCTCGCAACCTTCTCGCCTAAAAAATTACTTATTAATAATTTATTTCCTTCTATTTTTAGGCTCATTGGAAAATGCACATTGCAAGCTTCTATTTTATAAACATATTTATCCTTCATTCCATTAAACATATTTTCTATATGTTTCTTAAATGAGATTATTACTTTTCTTTTTCCTTTATTTGCTTTATTGCAGCTAAGGATAACTTCATTATTTTTTA
>C687J35174_10006965_pt1 | contig 14652 bp, 11 predicted proteins | sample RifCSPhighO2_01_FD_35174 | JGI IMG/M metagenome (IMG submission 35174) | reverse complement strand
ATCCTGATGCGGAGTATGCAAAAGTGCAGTTGAGCGGAGAGCAAGGCGAGGTTTTGATTATCGCGAAAGATTTGGTTGAAGCAGTGCTCGGCTCAACCGGCCGGAAATACGAGATTGCCGGAACGCTCAAGGGAAGCGAGCTTGCTGGCGTGCGTTACGAACATCCTTTCGCGGACATGGTTCCAATGCTTCAAACGCTCTCAAAAGAAAACGAGAAAGTTTTTACAGTCGTATTGTCGCCTCGTTTTGTTTCTATCGCTGAGGGAACGGGGCTGGTGCATACCGCTCCGGGACACGGCAAGGAAGATTTTGCCGTGGGCAAAGAACAAGGCCTGCCCATCGCGTGCCCCATGGGCTTGGACGGGATTTTCAAGAGCGAGGCAGGCGCGTGGCTGCAGGGAAAGTACGCAAAGCAGGCGGACAAAATCATTCTTGAATTGCTTACCGAGCGCAACGCNCTGTTGAAAGTCGATACCGTGAGCCACGAGTACCCGAAATGCTGGCGCTGCGACACTTCCCTGTTAATTTTGAACGTTCCCCAGTGGTTCATTCGCATCGACTCAATGCTCGAAAAACTGAAGGAAGAAAACTCGAAAGTGAATTGGGTTCCAGGCTGGGCGAGCGACCGGTTTGCAGACTGGCTGGAGAATTTGAAAGACTGGCCCGTAACTCGGCAGAGATATTGGGGCGCGCCTGCGCCCATTTGGGAGTGCTCGAAGTGCGGAAAAGTCGAAGTTATCGGCACTGTCGAAGAAATGCGGCAGAAAAGCTCTTTCGCGGGTGAACTGGATTTGCATTTGCCCGACATCGACGCGGTAAAGTGGAAGTGCGATTGCGGAGGCGAGTTCAAAAGAATTCCAGACGTTCTCGACGTTTGGTTCGACTCTGGCGTCGCCTCGTGGGTTTCACTCGGCTATCCGTCGCAAAAGGAACAGTTCGAGAAACTGTGGCCTTGCGACTTGCAGGTTGAAGGCGTGGACCAGATTCGCGGGTGGTGGAACTCGCAGCTCATTACNAGCATGATTACTTTCGACAAGGCTCCGTTCAAAAACATAGTTTTCCACGGTTTCGTTCTCGATGCTCACGGCTCTAAAATGAGCAAATCGCTTGGCAACATAGTTGCGCCAGAAGATGTGATAGGGAAATTCGGGAGAGACGCTCTTCGCTTGTTTTTCCTGGACCACGACCCTTCGGAAGATTTCTCCTTCGCTTGGGACGACGTAGAGCAGGCAAACCGTTTTCTCAACGTGTTTTGGAATACTTTCGTTTTCGTGCAGACTTACGCTCCGAGAGGCGTTTCGAAGAAAATAGACTTCTCTTCCCTGTCGGTTGAAGACAAGTGGATTCTCGCGAAGCTGCAGGGCGCTTTGAAGTCGCAGGAGCATGGAAAAGAATTCAGGCTTTACGAAACCGTTTCGGCGCTCAAGGCTTTNGTTCTCGACGATTTTTCCAGGACTTACATCAAGCTCGTGAGAGACCGCGTTTCCCCTTCGTACGCCGGCGCGGACAAGCAGAATGCGCAGGCGGTTTTAAGGGCGGTGATGGAAACNANNGTGAAAGCGTTCGCCCCGTTCACTCCGTTCGTTTGCGAGGAAATGTTCGAAGAGTTTTCAGAAATCGAGGGGGAAAGCGTCCACGCGCAAGACTATCCGCAGTTCGCGAAAGCGCTGGAAAACGGTTTGCTGGAAAAGCAGATGGCTTGCGCGCTGGAAATAGTTGAAAGCACGAACGCATTGCGGCAGGAAGCGAAAATCAAGTTGCGCTGGCCGGTGCGTGCTGTTGCAGTTGCAACCGAAGACGAGGAAACGAAGAAGGCGGTTCTAGCGCTGAAGAAGACGATTGAAGCGTTTGCGAATGCGAAAATCGTTACGCTGGGAACGCTTGAAGGGCCGGAGGCGAAGGGCGCGGACTTCTCGAAGGGAAAAGTGTTTTTGGACTGCGGAGAAACGCCGGAGCTTGTGGAAGAAAGGCTGGTGCGCGAAGTTTCCAGGGCGATTCAAGAGCTGCGCAAGAGCAAGGGCTTGAACGTCGGGGAAAAGGCTAAAGTTTTCGTCGACGGGCCGGAAGCGTTTGTTGAAAAGTGGAAGGCTTACTTGGAAAAGGAAACGAATTCCACCGTTGAAACCGGAAAACTCCAGGATGGCGGAGCCAACGTTAAAACGATAGTTTTGAAAAACTTCCTGGTTCGTATTTTCCTGTAAGCTCGTGCCATGCGTTCGCCATTACGTGCTTGGCTGGAATCAAGACCCTGTAATCGATTTGCCTGGCTGGATGCGTTTTCTCGAATTCTTCCAGCACTAGCAGCATTTTTTTCTTGCCCAGCCTCTTGGCGTGATTTACTACCCTCGTGCTTGCCAGAGTAGGTTTCACTGGTGTTCCATCGGCTTTTTTGCTTTCCTCGATTTTTTCTGCTATTTCCTCCCTTGCTGAATTGATTATAGCCCTGAGCCTCCATTCCTGAAGCGCAATAGAATCTGGAACGGCGTAAGTATCGCCGGCAATTTGCCTCAGGGCTTCTAGGTCGGGGTTTGGAAGGGCGCGCAACGGCGGGTTGCCGATGGTCCTGTGAAGCATTTCGAGCCTGAACTTGCTGCAGTACTCGAAAACATCTTCAATACTATTGCTGGTCTTAAATTTCTTAAGAAAACCGTTGGCGAAATCCTTTTCCGCCCACGAAGGCTGTGAATAAACGCTTTTTGCGGCATGGAAAATCCTCGCTGCCCACAATCCCGCCAAAACCCTTTTCCAGCCTGAATAGCCAATTTGTTTTGCGAGTTCTGCGCCTTTCGTGAGGGCAGTCATGCTTATGTTCAAGTCTGAAATGCCAATGTGGTCTTTGACCCTCCCGAAAACGGCGTTCGTGTGCTTTATCCCCCCGACATTGCAAATGTCTCCAACCATATAGCGCTTGAATTTTTCTGGGTCTTCAGCGTAAACGCTGAGGAGGTTGTGTTTGAGAAGCCTCTGCCCGTATTCGGAGGATGCTGCTTCGTAAGCGCGCTTGTTTACCCGGAACAGGAATGGATGCGGTGCAATTCTCATTTTACCAACGTTAAAAAATCGCTTTGCACAATTAATACCTTATCGATGTTTGCTTAAAGCAATGGTTTTTTCAATGGCTTTGGAACACAAGAAGCACGAAGACTTTTCGGAATGGTACCTTGAGGCAGTGCAGAAAGCGCAGTTGATGGACTACGCGCCCACTCAAGGCTGCATGGTCTTCCGCCCGGATTCGTACTTCGTCTGGGAACGCATTCAAGCGTACTTAGACCCGCTTTTCAAGGCCGGCGGCGTGAAAAACGCTTACTTCCCGATTTTCATTCCCGAAAGCTTTCTCAAGCAGGAAGCCGCGCATTTCGAAGGTTTCATTCCAGAAGTGGCTTGGGTCACCCACGGNGGAAACCAAGANNTGGGCGAGCGTTTGGCTTTGAGGCCGACGAGCGAAGCCATAATGTACCATTTCTTCGCGAAATGGATTTCTTCCCACCGAGATTTGCCTTTGAAGCTCAACCAGTGGACGAACGTAATACGCTGGGACACGAAAACGCTNAAGCCTTTCCTGCGCACTCGCGAGTTCTTGTGGCAAGAGGGACATACGGCGCACTCTTCCAAAGAGCAGGCGGCTGACCAAGTTTTGGCTGCGTTGGGTTGGTATACCGAATGCTGCCAAGAGCTCCTAGCTATTCCNGTAGTGCAGGGCGTTAAGAGCGATTCTGAAAAGTTTCCNGGCGCATTGTATTCTACGACGATCGAGGCGATAATGCCCGACGGAAAGGCTTTGCAGATGGGAACGTCCCACCACTTGGGCCAGAATTTCGCGAAAATGTTTGGAGTTAAGTTCAAGACCGAAGGCGAGGGTGAAGAGTTCGCGTGGCAAACGTCGTGGGGCGTTTCGACGCGCATGATTGGAGCNGCGATTATGGTGCACGGGGACGACCGAGGCCTNATTTGGCCGCCGAANATNGCGCCAACGCAAGTTGCCGTAGTCCCGATTTTCTACAACGAAGAGGAAAAGAAAATGACTTTGCTCGCTGCAGAGCGAATCAAAAACTCGCTGGCACGGCTGAATCTGCGCATTGAAGTGGACGACTCGGCCAAAAGCCCCGGATTCAAGTTCAACGAAAGCGAGCTTCGAGGCATTCCGATTCGCGTCGAAATAGGCTTGAGGGATTTGGCTAAAGTGGGAGTTACGATTGCAAGGCGCGATTCCGGAGAGAAGGAGTTCGTGCCTGAAGAGAAGATCGCGGATTACGTGGAGTTCCTGGTTTCCGACATTCAGAAGAAGCTTTTCCTCAAAGCCAAGCTTTTCCTCGAGTCGCACACTACGCTAGTCAAAAACATGAACGAGTTCAAGGTTGCCTTGGACGAAACCAAGGGTTTTGTCGTAGCCGTGGTGCGGGGACGCGCGGTGCGAAGAGGCAATCAAGGAAGAAACGACCGCGAGCATAAGGCTGGTTCCTTTCGACGCTGCTGCGAAAGGCGAGTGCGTGTACTGCTCGAAGCCCGCGAAAACCACGGCGCATTTTGCGAAAGCCTACTGATTTTTGAATCGTGTATATAGCCCCGGGCGGAGTCGAACCGCCGTTCGTGGGTTTCTTCAAGCGCAGGAGTTGCTCGCCACTAAAGGCTCGCTTATCCGCACTTGCCAAAGCCCACTGTACTGGGCCGCTATACGACGGGGCTACAAGAGAATACTTGGGTTTAACGCATATTTTATATTATTGCACTGCGTTTTTTCGTGTTGTAGGGAGGCTTGGGAAAATGAAGAAACGCAATTTCGGCAGGGGTTTTTTCGACGACGATTTTTTCGCCGGATTCGACAAGATAGAGGAAATGATGCGCGACATGCTCGACTCACACTTCGAACATTTTGACGAAGCGGACTTGAAGAAAATGGACTGCGCGCGCCCAAAAGTTTACGGTTTTACTCTCGAATTCGGGCCTGAAGGCAAAGGGCGTTTGACTGAATTCGGCGCTTCTCCAGGTGTGCAAAGGCAGGAGCAAAAGAAGAACGAGCCGTTCGTGGAAGTGATAAACCACCCTGAAAACGTTACTGTAATAGCCGAACTGCCGGGCGTGGACGAAAAGCACTTGGACGTCAAGGCTTTCGCCAAGCAATTGAGCTTGCGCGTGACAGACCCGCAACGGTTTTTCTCTAAAACCATGGTTTTGCCAGCGGAAGTCGACCCCAAAACCCTCAAGAGCTCTCTGAAAAACGGCATTCTCGAAATCGTAGTCAAGAAAAAGGCCTAGCGAAAAGCGAAATGGACAAGCGGCAGCTGCAAACGCTCGTTTCTTCAACAGGAGTTTCTTCTTCTATCGCCAGCGCTTTCGCGAAAGTCGACCGGGCCGGCTTCGTTCCTGAAGAGCTGGAAAGCATCGCTTACGAAGACAAGCCAGTTCCCCTTCCAGAAGGCCAGACTACCTCCCAGCCAACGCTAATAGCCTTCATTCTCGACAGGCTTTCGCTGCATAAAGACGCGCGGGTTTTGGAAATAGGAACGGGCTACGGCTTTCAATCGGCTTTGCTGGCAGAGCTTGCGGGAGCAAAAGGCTTGGTAGTCTCCATTGAATATTTCCAGTCCCTGCACGAGCAAGCGAAAAAGCGGCTTGCAGGGCGGAAGAACGTTTTGCTTGTGCACGGAGACGGCAAGAACGGTTTTGCGGAGAAAGCGCCTTTCGACGCGATTGTAGTGAGCGCGGCTTGCTCAGAGCTTCCTCCCAAGCTTTTCGAACAGTTGAAGAAAGGAGGGCGTTTGGTTTATCCGCAGGAAACGGGCTTTGGGCAGGACTTGGTTCTAGTGGAAAAAACTCCGGAAGGAAGAAAGAAAACCACGCGCCTGATGCCCGTGGCGTTCGTGCCGCTGCGCTGAAACCTTCGGTTTAAAAATCCGGTTTCTCATCATTCTTCTATGGGTCGTTTGCAACGGAAACTATTCAAGCTGCCGAAAGGCGTTGGCCAGGAACTCTATAGAGCTGCAATGAAAAACATTTCTCTTCCAGACCGTCCGACTGCCCGGTCGCTAATGCTCAAACACGGTTCCGGAATGGCTAAGGCCTTAAGCGTTTGTGGCCCGCGAGTTTTGAAGTTAGTTAAAGACCACGGCAGGACCGCAGCAAAAGCGATCGCAGCACACGAAGACGCCGTGAGTCTATTCGATGAGCATGGCTCCGTGGTTTTTCCCGTCTTATCCCACCTTGAACCAGGACTCAGGGATAGGGTCGGTTCCCTTTCGATTTTTGAGAATACGGCGGCCAACGATCGGGTATTCAATTTATACCAGGCTTACCTTCGTGCTCCAGACGATGTACGGACCCTGCTATTAACAACCCCCGAAGAACTCCTTGACGCCAAACTAGTAGACTTAGTCAAAAACCGCGGGAAAAACTTACACCGGTAGCGTTTGCACTTTTTCCTTAGCACCGGAAGCACCGGAAAGCCACTCTCTCTGCAGCTTTAAAAACCAAAGTCTAGTGGTTAGTCTCCGCGTTTTTAGCGGGGTGATTTTGCATGATGTGCTTGAATTGCGGTAGGAAGTTCGACTCGTGCTGCGGCGACGAGCAAGAGTTTTGCACGTCATGCTCGTTCGGCCGATGCGCTGTTGGATTTTGAATGCAAAAGGAGGGGAGTAGGGAGATGTTGTGCTTGAATTGCGGGAGGAAATTCCATTTGTGGTCGGAGGGAGAGCCGGACATTTGCCTGGTTTGCGGCTCGACCGAGTACGCTTGAACAGGAGAGATTCGAGAGGAAAAAGAGAGAGGTGGTTTGAGATGAAGATAGACGTTTCGCAGTTGCCTTACGGGGCAGTGATTGACGCAGTAGCGAATAGCAGGTGGGTCGTGAAGAACTTCGTCTGCGACAATGGAAGGGTAGTGTTGGACTGCGCACCCGCGTAGGATCCGGTGTGGATGGGGAAAGGGGCTTCCGGCGTTAAGCCAACCCCCGGGAGGCGCCGGAGCTTATTCCCTATAGGCTTAAAAAAACTTTTACCGTTCTTTTTCCACGAGGAGAAACCCGCCGTGTTCGTAAGCAAAATCCAGCTGCAAAACTTCAAGAGCTTCAAGAAAGGCGAAATAGTGCTTCAGCCTAGCTTCAACACTATCGTCGGCCCCAACGGGTCGGGCAAGAGCAACGTTTGCGACGCGCTGCTTTTCGCTTTTGGGGAATCGCGCTTGAAAACCATGCGCGTCAAGAAAATCCGAGACTTGATTTTCGAAGGCGCGAGCGTGGCAGAGGCGACCGTCGTCTTGTCGGACGGAACGCGCGAGCACGTCATAAAGCGAGCTCTGCGCAAGGACGGGAAAATAAAGTATTCGCTTGACGGACGGCGCGTGAAGAAATACGTTTTGGAAGAGTTCCTAGCGCAAAACCGCATTGCACTCCACAATTTCATCAAGCAAGGGGAAGTCCAGCGGATAGTGGAAATGAATTCGAAAGACCGCAGGCTAATGATAGACTTCATCGCCGGAGTTTCCGAGTATGAAGAGAAGAAGAAGGAGGCTATTGGCGAATTAGAGAAAGTCCAGTCGAAAGTGTCGGAAGAAAGGGCGGTAATTTCCGAGAAGGAAGGGTATCTGCAGGAGCTTGCCGAAGAAAAAAAGAATGCCGAGAAGTTCGTCGAATTGGATTCCGCCCTCAAGAAGACTAAAGCAACGGCACTGTACCTTGAGCTTGGAGTTTTGGAAAAGGAGTTTGAAACGCTCATCAACTCGGGCTTGGATTTGGACAACAAAATCCGGGCTTTGACCGACGAGATTAAAAGTTTGGAAGACCGCATTGCCGAAGTGAACAAGCGAAAGGACGAGCTTAACAAGCAAATAATAGAAAAAAGCGAGGGCAAGGAAGGCGAGATTCAGCGGGAAATAGACTTGCTGCAGAACGAGACGGACAATTCCAAGAAGCTCATAGAGCAGAACAAGGAAGAGCTGAAGGCGAAAGACAAGTCTCTCGCCGAATCGTCGATTGAAAAGCGCAAGGCGGAAGATGCGCTTTCTTACGTCAAGAAAGAGTCGCTCGAACTGGAGGAAGAGCTTGCTTCAACGCAAAAAATCCTGGGCGAAAAGCAGGCCGAGTACGACGCGATAGTTTCCAAGAGCGAGGCGTTCTCACAGCAGTTCCACCACGCGCGGGCGCAAATGTCTTCGCTAGAGCAGGAGCTGCTGCAGGTGAAGGACCGGCTCAACCAGCTTCAAGGCGAAGTTTCGACAAGCGAAGCGATACTGCGCCTGAAGCAAGATGAACTAGAGCGTTTACAAAGCGGCAGGGGCGAAGACCATTCGGACCAGAAAAGCGTTTTGTCGAAGCACTCCGAAAACCTTGCGGCAGAATTGCGCAAGCTCGACGCGCAAGTCAAGGACTTGGCTGTTGACGAGCAAAAGTTTCTCAACGCGCTGGAAAACCTCGACGGGGAAATTTTGAAGTGCAAGGAACGCATTTCCGTCGCAGACGCGCGCCTGCGCGCTGCGGGAAGCAGCAAGGCAGTGGAAATAGTTGAGAAACTGCGGGGGGAAATTACCGGAGTTTACGGGACCGTCCAGCAATTGATAGACTACGACCAGGCTTACGCGATGCCTGTTTCGATTGCGCTCGGCCAGCGCATGCACTACGCTGTCGTGGACAGCGTGAAAACCGCCGGAAAAGCGATTGACTTGTTAAAGAAGAACAACTGGGGGCGGGTTTCGTTCATTCCCCTTGACAAGATAAGGCCGGCGCCCATCAGCGCGGAAGAAACGAAGCTGGCGGGAGAAAAAGGCGCTGTAGATTTTTTGGTCAACCTGCTTAAGTTCGAAAGCGATTTCGAGAAGGCGGTGAAGTACGTTTGCTCCAACACGCTGGTGATGCGGGATTTCGCTTCAGCCGAAAAGCTCGTCGGGAAAACCAGGCTGGTAACTCTCGACGGCGAGCTTTTAGAGCAAAGCGGACTCGTGACCGGTGGAAAGACTAGAGAGGAAATCAACCCGTTCTCAGAAGCCAAGGAACTCAAGAAGTGGGAGGACCGGCTTGACGGAATAAAGGCTGAAAAGGAGCAGTACGCGCAAAAGCTTTCGCAAGCGAGAAGCGAGCTTGGGGACGCGAGAAAGCGCAAGGCCGAGCTCGAGGTGGAGAAAACTAAGGCGGAGCTGGAATTGCGCAACATTCTAGAGCAGGAAAAGGCTTGGGAGGAGAAGAACAGGAACGTCGTGCGCGCAGCGGCGCAGTTGAAGCAGGACGTCGGCGACTTGCGGAAGGGCATAGACGACAAGTCGCAAGAGAGAAACGAGTTGGTGCGCAGGATTTCCGACTTGAATTCCAAGTACTTGCAGGCAAAGGAAATGGTTGATTCCGAGAAGGAAGCTCAGTTCGGAAACCTAGTGCGCGAAAAGGAAAAACGACTTTCGGACTTGAAAATCCAAGTCGCAGATTATTCCAGCCAGATTTCCGGGAAAAAGACGGGAGTTGCGTCGCTGGAAAAGCAGTTCGAGGTTTTGGCGAAGCGGGAGCGCGAATTGGAAGGGGAAGCGCGGCGCTTGCGCGAGGAGAACGACGCTGCCGACGGGCGCATCCAGAAAAACAATTCGGAATTGCGGATAAAAATCGAAGAGCAAAAGCGCATTTCCTCGGCGATACGCAATTTGCTGGAAGCGAGGGAAGAGTATGAAAAGCAAGTCGCCGGCTTCGGCGAAATGAAGGGAAAAGTGCAGGCTGATTTGGAATTGCGCATAAAGCCCAAGCGCGAGGAGCTAGGCTACAAGCGCGCCGGAACTGAAGCAAGGCTGACCGAATTGAAGGCGCAGTACTCTGCTTTCGAGGGAGTGGAGCTTGTCAAAGGCGAGAAGGGAGAGCTGCTCGTGCGGGCAAAAGAGCTGGAGCAGGAAATCTCCGTTTTGGGCGCAATCAACATGCGTGCTATCGACGCTTTCGAAGAAAAGACGCGAGAGTTCGCGCAGCACAAGGAGCGCCTGCAGCAGCTGGAAAACGAAAGGCAGGCAGTGCTAGTGTTGATCACTGAAATCGAGGGAAGGAAGAAGGAAACGTTCATGGCCGCGTTCGAAAGGGTGAACGAAAACTTCCAGAAGCTGTTCAAGCACATTTTCGACGGTGAAGGCAGTCTCTTGCTGGAAAACGCCGAGGTCCCGTTCGAAGGCGGGCTTACCATGCAAGTGAAGCTGGAGAACAAGGAAGTGAAATACCTCGAGCTGATGAGCGGAGGGGAGAAATCGCTTTTGGCGCTTTTGTTCATTTTCGCAATGCAGGGAATAAGCGCGTCGAGCGTCTACATTCTCGACGAGGCGGACGCGGCTCTGGACGAGGAAAACTCGACGAAGCTCGCGCTTTTGCTCAAGGCATTGTCGGATAGGACGCAGTTCATCGTGGTTACGCACAACGAAGCCGTTTACAGGAATGCGGATTGCCTTGTGGGAGTTGCGATGGCCGGCCGAGAGGGAAGCAAGCTAGTGGAAGTAAAATTATCGCAAGCTGCGAAAGCTTGATGTTTTTTTTTGGTTGCAGTAATTGCGGCCTTATTGCGTTAGTTAGTTCTTGAGCGCTTCGAAAAGCTTTTCGAAGCCCATCTTCTCCCACGCGCTCACACTTATTACGCCGGAAGGGAATGCAAACTTCGCCTTTGCAATCTCGATCTTGTTTTCGACTGGGATGACTTTCGTCTCGATTTTTTCTTCCAAAACTTTGGCGAGCGCCTGCGCATCTTCATGCGTGGAGCTGCCGGCTTCGAAAACCAAAAGCACCGCGTCGCACTTGGCTAGAGGGCTTTCAGCCTGGGAGAAGAAGAACGAGTCGAACGGCGCTGTAAAATCCAAGAGAACGAAATTCAATCCTTCGGCCCGTGCGGCCTTGAAAATGTCTGTTTTGCGTTTCTTGTTTCTCGCATCCCAAAACGGGGCGTACTTGAGGGCTTTCGAGCTTTCTCCCATGTTAGCCACTCCCACGCGAAACCCCTTCTTTTCAAGAAACTTGGAGAAGGAAAACGCGAGAGTGCTTTTTCCCGCCTGCGGCGGTCCGATTAACGCTATTGCCTTCAAAATGCTCCACCCTGCAAAATGATTTCATTTTTCGGGCTTTAAAACAATACTTTTAAAAGCTTTTTCAACTAAATCGTATTCGGCAATCCACTGTACAGCGCGGATAGCGCGCGCGATAAAGCTTTTTTTGGGGCAGCGGGTGCGAGTGGGAAAAACGCGTTTTTGGTTTTTCAGGGTTAAACTTATTGTCTGGTGGTTTGAAAATGCATTCGCAACAAGATTGGGAACAGCAAAAGCTCAAGGGGACTACTACCGTCGGAATTACGTTCCGCGACGGAGTGGTGCTCGCGGCCGACAAGAGGGCTACTTACGGGAGTTTCATAGCCGCGAAGGACGTGGACAAGATCCACGTGATCGGGGATGCGGCTGCAATGACAATCGCAGGTGGAGTGGGCGACGCCCAGACTCTCGTGCGCGTCACGAAAGCAGAGCTTGAACTGTACAAGTATTCCAAGGGAGACAACATGACAATCCAGGGAGCTGCAACGCTGTTGGCGAACATTCTGCAGGGAAACAAGTACTTTCCTTTTTTGGTTCAGCTGATAGTCGGAGGTTACGATTCTTCTCCTAGGCTTTTTGACTTGGACCCGTTCGGCGGCTTGATTCCAGAGAAATACACTTCCACCGGGTCGGGAAGCGTGGTCGCGTACGGCNTGCTGGACGAGCACTTCAAGGAAGGGATGGCGCGCGACGAGGCAATACGCTTGGCGGTCAAGGCGGTCGGCGCAGCGATGCGCAGGGACAGCGCGACCGGCGAAGGCATTGACGTGGTTTGCATTACCAAAAACGACGTGAAGCGTTATTCCAAGGAGGAAGTGCGCCAGTTCACAGCTTGAAAAACCGGTTTTTGATTTTTTTTCCAAACCCAAGTTAGGCGAAAAAACTTTCGCTAGCCAGCGTGGTCTTTTGTGCGCAGTGCAAAACCAGTTTCGGCAAGCGGATTCCACATATTTTTCAAATGCTTTTTTGAGCGCAAGTTGAATTCAGCAACGGAGATTTGAACGCAAATGCAGGAAAACGTATTGAACAACCACAAGGAAAACGGGTTGAAAGGAAACAACCTCAAGGAACTGCAGGAAGCGGTTTCCTCGCTGCTGCCCCACGACTGCGAGCTGACGAAAATAGAGTTCGAAGGCCCCCAGCTTGTCCTCTATTTGAAGAACATCCGCTCGTTTTACAACGACGACAACCTGATTACCAAGATTGCGGCCAGGATACGCAAGAAAATACTGTTGAGGTGCGATTCTTCGCAGCTGATTGCAGAAGAGCAGGCGCTCGAGCTCGTGAAAAAGCTTGTGCCAGCAGAGGCTGGAGTGAAGGAAGTGCGCTTCGACTCGAACTTCAATGAAGTCTGGATCGAGGCGCTGAAGCCCGGGCTCGTCATAGGCAAGGAAGGCAGCGTTTTGAAAAACATTTTGATTAACACGGGCTGGAGCCCGAGGGTGCTGCGTGCTCCGACGAGCCCCAGCGAAATAGAGAAGGGCATTCGCAACGCGATTTTGTCCAATTCAGACTACCGCAAAAAGTTTTTGGTGGGCTTGGGCAAGAAAATGATAGAGCCGCCTACTGGCACGGACTGGATCAAGATAACCGCGCTGGGAGCGTTCAGGGAAGTAGGGCGAAGCTGCATTCTGCTTCAAACGCCTAAAAGCAACATTCTCTTGGACTGCGGCATCAACCCCGACACTTTCGACCCAACGCGCGCGTATCCATACTTGAATGCCATGAACCTTGCTCTCGAACAGCTTGATGCAGTAATCCTTTCGCACGCTCACATGGACCACTGTGCGTTCATTCCCTACTTGTTTGCGTACGGCTATAACGGGCCTGTTTACTGCACTCCGCCCACGCGCGATTTGATGGTTTTGCTTCAGCAGGACGGGTTGAACGTCATGCAGTCGAACGGAATGACCCCGCCTTACGGCGAGAAGGACATAAAGAAGGAGTTGAATCACGTTATCACGCGAGATTACGGGGAAGTGACCGACGTCACTCCAGACGTCCGCTTCACGTTCTACAACGCTGGGCACATTCTCGGCTCGGCGCAAGTTCACTTGCACATCGGCGAGGGCCTGCACAATCTCGTGTACAGCGCGGACATCAAGTTCGGCCGAACTAACCTGTTCGACCCAGCTGACACGCGTTTTCCGAGGGCAGAAACGCTGATTTTGGAAAGCACTTACGGCGGAAGGGACAATTTGCTTCCCAGAATCGAGGACAGTGAAGCGCGCCTGGTGCAGGTGATACGAGAAACAATTGCAAAGCGCGGCAAGGTTTTGATTCCGGTTTTCGCGGTGGGAAGGGCTCAAGAGATCATGCTTGTGCTTGAAAGCCGCATGCAGCCCGACGAATGCGTCGTGTATTTGGACGGAATGAGCAAGGAAGCTTCAGCAATACACACTGTTTATCCGGAGTACTTGAAGAAGAACGTGCAAAGGCGCATTCTTCAGAACAATTCTCCTTTCGACTCGCCAATGTTCAAGCACGTCATTTCGAAAGAGCGCAAGGCGATCATCGAGAGCGACGAGCCGTGCGTTATCCTGGCTCCAAGCGGAATGCTTACGGGCGGGACTTCCCTGGAGTTTTTGAGGAATTTGGCTCACGACGAGAAGAATACCCTGATTTTCTCAGGATACCAGAGCGCCTTGTCGCTAGGGCGAAAGATTCAAAACGGAATCAAGGAACTGCCTGTCCCAAGCAGCGCTTCTGGAAAGACCGACGTGGTGAAAATCAACTTGCGCGTGGAAACGGTTGAAGGGTTCAGCGGGCACAGCGACCGTTCCCAGCTTTTGGCGTACGCCCGCAGCATCCGCCCGAAACCAGCGAGGATTTTCACAAACCACGGGGACGAAGCTCGGACCGAGGATTTAGCGCGCACNCTCAACCGAATGCTTCACGTGGAAACGCGCGCGCCCATGGACTTGGATACCATTCGCTTGCACTAGCGGAAATGGAGTTGCTACACATGCGCCTTTTGATAACCGGGGTTCCCGGATGCGGAAAAACCGCTTTGGCGAAAAAAATTTCGAAAGCCCTCAAGGCGAAGCTTGCCGACGTGAACGGGCTCGTGGTTGAAAACGGGATTTATTCCACCAGCGCACGCAAGGAAAAGCTCGTGGACTTGAAGAAGCTGGAACGGATTTTGAGAAAGCTTTTGGCGAAAGAGGGAAACATCGTCATCGAATCGCACTTGCTTTGCGAAATGCCGCTGCCTTGCGATAAAATAATAGTGCTGCGGTGCAATCCGCTTGTCTTGAAAAAACGTCTGGAAAAGCGCGGTTATCCGCTTTGGAAGGTTAGGGAAAACGTTTTGGCCGAAATGCTCGATTACTGCTCTATACGGGTGTCCGAAAACTACAAGAAAAACGAGATTTTGGAAGTCAACTTCACCAAACCGCTTTCCGCGGGCGCGGTCTTGCGCAAGAAGAAGGGAGACCGGGTGGAGTGGATGCGTGAATTCGGGGTTTTGGAGCGGGAAGTGAAAGGATTTTTTAAGTAGGCTCTTTCCACGCCGGAGATTGCGAATAGCAAGCGGTTTTCCGCATTTCAGCATAAAAAAAGGTTTAAAAATGCTTGTGGGTTATCTAATGCAGTTGCGTTTTTCCAACCCGCGTTTGAGGTGAACAGTTAAAA